>Ga0209232_1001134_pt1 | contig 14899 bp, 7 predicted proteins | sample ETNvirenome_2_60_FD_184066 | JGI IMG/M metagenome (GOLD analysis project Ga0209232, IMG submission 184066) | Marine viral communities from the Pacific Ocean - ETNP_2_60 (SPAdes) (version 2) | ecosystem: Environmental > Aquatic > Marine > Oceanic | place: Pacific Ocean | collected 2013-06-22
CTAGTTTTACATCTTATGATGATGCTGAAGGTTCAAAGTGGGCTTCTGTATTCGGTACAACCACTAATGGTGCAACTGCTCCAACTGGTCATAACATCTCTACAGATGAAGATGATGACAAAGATGGATCATTTGATGTTTACTCAGGCGCTGAAGAATTCTTAAACGAATTTGGTGGCAATCCAATCAAAACACCTTTTCAGGATGGTCATTACATTTATGCTGTAATTGCTGGTGGTGGAAGTGGTTCGGGTTCTTATGCTCCAATTCTTTATGTTGCTGATTTGGAAAACCCAAGTAACTTTAACAAGAAACTACAACCATAAGGAGAACTAAAATGTTGAACCAGAAAGGATTTACATTAATCGAACTTATCATGGTTACAATTATTTTAGGTATCTTAGCTGCTGTTGCCATACCGAGATATATGACAACAGTTACAAAAGCCCATGAGGCTGCTGAAGATGCGGTAATTAACTCTATAAAAGCTGGTTTAGAAACTTATGCTGTCGAACAACTAATGGATAATGGTCGTAGATCATGGCCTACAAATCCATTTGATGCTTTAGATACTAAACCTGCTGGACACACTACAGATGCTACAGACGCTGATGTTGATGGAGAGTGGACATACAATACCACTAGTAAGAAAATCACACATCAAAGAAGTGACAACACTCGTGTGTCTTGGCAATACGATGAGGGAACACAATCAGGCGACAATGCTGCTGTGGGAACTCTAGGATCAAGAGCTAGTCTGTAGGAGTTGATAATGAAAAACTCTAACGGATTCACTCTGATAGAGTTGGTTGTAACCATCGCTTTAGTGGGGATATTGCTGGGAACAGCTATCCCCACTTTTCATAGGGTGGTTGCTGAAACTCAATCCCAAGTAAACATATCAAACATGGAAATAATAAAAGACACATTTCTACAATATTATTACGACAATCACATGAGTGGTGATCCACATTTTCCACAAGTTCCATCTGATAGTTTGTTGAATGCTACATATCGTCAGACGACATTGGGTGATGGTAGAACGCCCGATATGCTGTTCAGTGGAGACTTACCTTACAACAGCAACAAGAAACCATTTACATACTATTGGGATGATGACGAAAACACAAAAAGAATTGTTGTAAAAGATACTGATTTAGATAGCCCATCGTATAATCAAAAGGTAATTGGTGAAATTTAAAGAATTGTGTTTAAAACATGGTGCTTTAAAAACCGGCATGGGATATACCGATTTGTATGAAGAGTATTTTAGAGATAAAAGAAGTAAAATTAACAAATTTTTAGAAATAGGATTAACACATGGTGGTTCTATGAAAATGTGGAATGACTATTTTCCAAAAGCTAAAATACATGGTATGGAATATGCTATGGGAAATGGTGAAGAATACCAAGCAAATTTAAAAAAATTACCATCACCTATATTTGATAATATTTATAATGGTGATCAAAGTAAAAGAAGTGATTTAAAACAAGTTATAGATAAATTTAAAGGAGATTTTGATATTATAGTTGACGATGGTGGACATATGATGCACGAACAATGTATCAGTTTAGGATATCTATTTTCTCATGTAAAAAGTGGTGGATATTATGTAATAGAAGACCTACATACATCGCTAGTCTCATTTCCAAACAGATGGAATATTGGAATTGGAAGTAGTAGAGAATTTTCATATAAATATAAAATAGATCAAAACAATTTTCCTAAAGATGGAAAACCGACTTTTACTACATTAGAGGTTTTAGAAAATTATCAAAAAAATAAAAAAATAGAATCTCCTTATATGAAAGATTCTGAAGCATCATATTTAACTGATAATATTGATGAAGTTAAAATTTATTTTACCGGCACATGTGGTAAAAAATATATTAGGGGAAATAAATATGTTATAGCTTTTATTAAAAAAATAGTTAAAAAATAACCTTGACTTTTATATATTTTTCTTGTATATTTATGAGTATGAAACTAATGGATATATTATTAGAAAGGGTGGATTTTCAACATATAGCAACTGAGTTAGTAAAGAAAGCTGGGTTGAATTCAAAAATAGAATTTATAAACACAGGTAATAATAAAGCCGATTATAACGTTGATAAAGATACAATTCGTATCAAATCAACATCAAGATTTAAAGATTTTTTAGTTACAGTTTTTCACGAAATAGATCATGCTAAAGATGCTCAGCGAATGGGTAAGGAAAAGTATAAAGAAGCATATGAGAAAGAGATGAACAAGGCAGTTCAAAACGGTGGTGATGCTCATGATGATAATTATTATGAAAAGAAAGCTGAAAAGTATGGTCGTAAGATGGCTAAAGATTACCTGAGAATAAACAGGAAAAACATTTATTGAAAAAATTAGGCTTGGATGCCTCTACAACAACAGTTGGTTATGCTTTTGTAGACGGTAAAGAAATAGTTACAATGGGATTCATACCCATTCAAAAAGAAGAAACGATTCGAGATAAAGTTGAACTTACCATGAAGGAGATAACTAAGGTTGATCCTTTTAATCAAGTTGAACAGATATACATTGAGGATAGTTTATCTGGTTTTATGCGTGGTAGAACATCACAACAAACAATAGTAAAGTTAGCAAAGTTCAATGCTGTGTTGGTATACTGTTTAGAATTTGCCTATGGGGAGATTGTAAAGGGTGTGAATCCAATGACGGCTCGTAAAAAGTTATTTGGTAAATCTCGTGTAAAGGGTAAATCAGCAAAAGATTTTGTAAAAGAAGAAATAAATTGCTTGTATTCTTTAGACGAATATGTTAAATTAACACCAACAGGATTGTGGGATAAAAGAAACATGGATAGTTATGACGCTTTAGTGTGTGCTCTGTATGAGTGATAAAGTTGTAAATCTATTAGAAAGAGCATTAAACAGTAGAGGTAAGAAACTAACAAAACCAAATGAGTATATGTTTTACTCACCGTTTGTTTCTCATTATAAACCTAAGTTACAGATTAATGTCTCTACACAGAAATGGCATTGTTGGGTTTCCAACATGGGTGGTCATTCTATATATTCTCTGTTTAAGAAATTAAATGTAAGTAGAGAGTTATATGGTGAACTCAAGGATATCTTTTTTGTACCTGAGACCACAGATGTAGAGAAAAAAGAAGTCGTTGTTTTGCCAAGGCATTACAAACCTCTGTGGGTTAGGTCAAAGTCTTTGTATCAAGGACATGCTCTAAAGTTTCTAACAGATCGTGGTATTACAAAATATGATATCAAAAGATATAAAATAGGTTTTTGTGAAGATGGTTTGTATCAACATAGAATTATCGTGCCAAGTCATAATGAAGATGGTATATTGAATTACTTTGTCGGTAGATCATACATGGAAAGTGGTATGAAGTATAAGAATCCAAATGTATCTAAAGATGTAGTGGGGTTTGATTATCACATAGCCTGGTCAAAACCAATCGTGTTATGTGAGGGTGTGTTTGATGCCATGTCGATACGAAGAAATGCCATTCCTATGTTTGGTAAGAAACCACCGAGAAAATTATTAATGAAGATATTTCAGAAAAGATGTAAGACAATTTACATAGCATTAGATGATGATGCTAGAAAAGAAGCTTATATGTTAGGAGAATTTTTTAGTGATTTTGGTATAGATTCTAAGGTTGTAAATCTACCAAAGGATAAAGATCCGAATGACTTGGGATTTGATAAGATGAGTGCTCTAATAGAACAGACACTATCTTCAAGTTTTTCGGACACAATACAAGCAAAATTATATGGATAAGATAAAAAAGATAGCACACTTAGCTGATATACATATCAGAAAACTACATAGATTTAACGAATACAGAGATGTATTTGACAATCTGTATAAAAAATTACGAGATATAAAACCTGATTTGGTTTACATCGGTGGTGATGTAGTTCATGGAAAACTTGATACATCACCTGAAGAAATCAGAATGGTGGCTGAGTTCTTCTTAAATCTTGCTGATATATCTGATCTATTAGTAATACCTGGTAATCATGATTGTAATTTAAATAATAAATCACGAGAGGATGTGTTGTCTCCTATTGTTGATTTGGTTCAACAGATAAATCCAAGAATACATTTTTGGAAAAAATCAGGTGTGTATGAAATGGGTGGATGTCATTTTGGTCACCTTTCTGTATTTGATATGACCAAAGATGGTAAACCAAATGCTAAAAACATACCAAGAGCAAAAGACATAGATGGTAAACATAAGATAGCTATATATCATGGTGGTGTTGGAAATTTTCAAGTTGATACTGGTTTGGTGATGAGTGATGAACATGTTAATGTTATTGACTTTGATGGTTACGATATGACGTTGTTAGGTGATATACACAAAAGACAATTTTTAAACGATAGTAAAACTATGGCATATCCAGGTTCGTTAATTCAACAGAACTTTGCTGAAGCACCAGAACATGGATTTCTTTTATGGGATGTGGAGACAAGAAAGTCTGAATTCATACAAGTAGAAAATGATTATGGGTTTAAAACTATTGTTGTTGAAGATGGTGATATAAAAAGTCGAATGAGGTTTATACCTAAATACGGTAATATAAAAATAAAACATAAAGACACCACTGCTGAACAATTAAGATTAATAGAATTAAATTTACGACAAAAATATGTAGATTTAAAAACAATTGTTACTGAGAAAATAGATTCAATTGAAGGTCATTTAAACGAAAGTAAAACAAAAATATCTATTGAAGATATACATGATTTAAAAATACAAAATAAATTAATTGAAAAATTAGCAAAGGTAGAACAACCAAATATAGACGACAAGACTTTACAAAGATTATTTGACATAAACGAATTTACTAATTCATCAATTGGACTTACTAATAGTTTACCACGAAATGTAGATTGGAAATTAAAGTATATCGAGTTTGATAATATGTTTAGTTATGGTAAGAAAAATAAAATAGATTTTACTAAACTAAATGGTGTGGTTGGTGTTGTTGCTCCTAATCACAGTGGTAAGTCGGCATTGATCGACATCATAGCCTACACGATATTTGATTTGTGTAGTAGAACAACAAGAGCCATAGAAGTGTTGAATAACAAATCAGATTACTTTGAGGTAAAGTTATCCTTAGAAGTAAATGGTGTGGATTACATTATACATAGAACTGGTAATCTAAAGGTGAGGACTAAACGTGCTACTGGTGAGGTTCGTAAATTATGTCCTGTTAGTGTTAAGTTTTATGTAGAAGAGAACGGTGAATTGATTGACCTTAGTGGAGCAGCTCGTAGTAATTCGCAATATGGAAGTGGAACAAACGAAGAGATACGAAAGATATTGGGAACATTTGATGACTTTATTCTTACATCACTTTCTCTACAGAACAATGGTCAAAACTTTGTTGATAAAAAACAAGCTGAAAGAAAAAAAATTCTGAGTCAATTCATGGGTATTGATTTGTTTGATAAGTTATTTGATATTGCGAAACATGATGTAGCTGATGAAAGAGCGTATTTAAAAAAGGTAAAGGATAAAAATGTCTTTGGTCAGATGTCTCAACTACAAAAAGAATTACAAGGATATGAAGAGCAAAAAGAAAAACTTGACAAAGAAGTAGAACCCTTTGAGATAGAGATAAATGAGTTAGAACAACAGATTGATAATTTGAAATCAAAGCTAAAATATGTTCCAAGTGGTGTAGATCAGGTTGACGAAGAGGTTGAGGTAGAAAAAGAAGAAGAGTTGGAAAGACAACAAGAATTATTGAAATCCGAAGAAGAATACAGAGAAGATATCAGACCATTGTATAACAACATCTATAATAAAATAAAAGATTTTGATGAAGATGAATTGGAGGATAATTACAAAAAGTATAAAGAGAAAAAAGAAGATTTGACAAAAATCAAAGCTGATATCAATGTAAGGGAAACACAGATAAAACACTTAGAGGAATCCTTAGAGGAAGCACAAGATCATGAGTTTGATGAGGATTGTAAGTATTGTGTGAAGAATAGTCAATGGCACATTGAAAAAACAAAATCATTGACAAGTGAAATAAAAGATTGTAAATTGGAGTTGGATAAAATACTAGCAGAGAAAACTCATCATGAAAGAGATATAAAAAGTTTTGGTGATATAAACAGAGATAGGGCTAGGTATCAAGAGTTAAAAGAAGATTTAAAACAAGTTGAGAATGATGCTTACAAAACACAGGCTAAGATGAAAGAATTAGAAGCATCGGTATTGAGTTTAGAAAAAGATTTAGAAAAGATTTACGAACAAAACAAATTATATGAGGAGTATCAATCTGCTCTAGAGTTTAATGATAAGATCAATGATAAGATAGAAGTATTGCAATCAACATTGGATAAAAGTAAAAGTTCATATGATATTGTTATCAGAGGTATACAGACTATTGAGAATCATATATTGGTGAACAAAACAAATAAAAAGAATTTAGACAGTGAGATCAAAGACCTAGTGGATGCTGAACAAAAAGTATTGGATTACGAACTATATCTAAGATTAGTCAGTTCAGATGGTATTCCTAGATTAATCATCAATGATGCCCTACCTGTAATTGAAGCAGAGGTAAATACAGTATTAGATCATATGATGGCTGGGTTTCACTTAGGTATAACTAATGAGGATAAGAATATAAATCTATATATACGATACAATGATGAAGAATGGCCATTATCTCTCTCTTCGGGTATGGAGAAGTTCGTATCCTCTCTAGCACTTCGTGTTGGTTTGATCAATGTTTCTAACCTACCAAGTCCTAACTTTCTCGTTATAGACGAGGGTTTTGGAACATTAGATACCGATAATCTTTCAAATATGAAAGGAGCATTTGATTATTTGAAGACGAGATTTAACTCGGTTTTTATTATTTCTCACTTAGATACCATAAAAGACTTCATGGACTATCTATTACCTATCAATAAAACCGATAAACACTCTAATGTGACCTATATTTGACATAATCAAGATTCCTAAATATTTATATTTATATAGGAATCGATATGCCAATTTCAGATAATTATACACAACGACTAGGACTAGCAGAACTAGATGTATATCTAGATACACCAAATAATGATGTTAGTTATTTTAATGTCAGTAATCTACCACAGATTGCTGGTTATGGTAAGCATTCCTTTCAAATATCATACAATGATCCTGAAGATACTGATCTACTCTTAAAACAAGGTTCAGGTATATTATTTGAACTTGTAGATTCTAATGGTGAAACTGTATTTTCAGAATTATCAGATATACCAGATGCCAATGGAGCTGCTTCTGCTTATTTTTGGATAAAAAAAGATCCACTTTGGGTTGCTGGTGAAATAGCTGATGGTCCTGCTACTCTATATGTTGTTGGTGAATTAGATAATGTTCCCGAAGAATATGTTGGTACATATAATATAAGAACTGCTTTTACTTTTGACATAAGAAAATCTCAACCAAATACTTCACGAATTTTATTTTATGATGTACCAGCTTTAGAATTAAGTTCTAGTATCAATGGAACAATTCAAGAATTTGATAGAGGTAGTAATACTTTTGCCAGAGGATACATTGAAGTCAGTGCTTCACATATGGAAACACATGGTGGTCAAGTAAATTTTATTGAACTTTCTTATTTAGAATCTGGTAGTAGAACTGATGAATTTACACCACTAACAGAGTATCCGTTAGTAGGTTCATCATCAAGATATGAAATATCTGAATCTGTTGATGGTTTAAATCCGATATCACATGTATTTAAAACACCAGTTCCACGAGATTTTCGTAGAGATACACAGGCAAAATTTAGATTAAGATTTTTAGATGCTAATAAATCACCAGCAAAATATTATGATGAGATAAAAAATGATCAAATAATAGAAATCACATCATCTTTTGTGGAAGTAAGTGGAACGCCTTTTATTATTGAAAAGGAAGACAATTTACTTAAAGGTTCAATGTACACTGGTAATGCAGTTGGTAAAGGATTTGAACAATCAGGTAAAAATAGTGCATTTCTAAAAACAGTAGACTATACAGGATTCAAAAGTGCTAGTTTAGGTATTGGTAGTCCTGGTGTTATGTTCTTTAGTGGTTCTGTATTAACATCTAGTGGTGATGATTATACAGGTGTTGGGTTAGAGTTAGTTGCTAATAGCGAAAGTTTTTTTAAATTTAGATCAAATCCATCTGTATTAGATGTCAGAGCTGATGCGTTTTTTGTAGGTTCAGAAACAACTCAATTTATTAGTGCGTCTGGTGGAACAATAGAAATAAGCTCTAGTAATTTTCATTTAGAACCTGGTGGTGATGTATCTATTGCTGGAACTATAGAGGCTGCTGATGGTAAAATTGGTGGATTTCATATATCAGAATCTAGAATAAATTCTGCTAATGAAAAAATTATTTTTAATTCTGTTGGTCAAATATCAGCATCATCTCTATTACTTGCTTCTGGTTCATTTATTGTAGATCCTGATAACCTTTCAAGATTTGGTCAAGACGGTTTTCAAAGTTTTGTTATGTTGGAAAATACTGGTGTTGTAATACAAACTAGTAATTTTAATCTCAATACTGCTAGGTTTATTATAAGTTCTAGTGATGTTGGTGTTATGGCTGTTGGTTCTACACCACCCTTAGATTATAACAATGGAAAAGGTTTTTATGTAGATGGTGATGGTAATTTATTAGTTGGTGATTCACAAGGACCTAGAATTCAGTTTGATGGTTTTGATACTATTATCAGTTCTTCAAATTTTTTCTTAGGTAGTGGTCAACAATTTGTAAGTGGTTCTTTAGGTAATATTGAAATAAGTAGTTCTAATTTTCATTTAGATGCTACTGGTAATGTAAATATGGCTGGAACTATTACTGCTGAAGCTGGTGAGATTGGTGGATTTTCCATAGGACAAGGAGCTTTATCCTCTGATAACTTTTTTATCAGTGGTGCTGCTACAGGTGCAGAATTATTTATTTCATCATCTGGTTTTTCTGTAGATGCTGAGGGTGTGGTTAGTGCTTCAGACTTATCTTTATCGGGTGGTAGTGTAGGTGGATTAAAAGTAGAGGATGGTGTTGTCTCTGTTGGTGAAATATTAAAACTAAAAGATAGTGGACAAATTACAGGTTCACAAGTATTATTTACTGGTGGTAAAATTGCTGCTTTTAATTTATCTGATGATGCTTTTTCTACAGATAGTTTTTTTATCAGTGCGTCTGCTACTAACAATGATATGTTTATATCAAGTTCCAACTTTAATGTTAAAGCAAGTGGAGATATAACAGGCTCTGAAGTATTATTTACAGGTGGAAAAATAAGTGGCTCTGATTTAAAAATAGAAGTTCCTACTTTTTTCTTAGGAAGTCCAAGTCAATTTGTAAGTGGCTCAAATGGTAATATAGAAATAACTTCATCTAATTTTCATCTTGATAAGGATGGAACACTTAGAATGGCTGGTACAATAACAGCAACTGCTGGTAAGATTGCTGGTTGGACAATTAGTGGTGACACTCTTGTAGGTAATAATGCTACACTTGATGGGGCTGGTGCTGCTCTTTTTAGATCAGATGCTGGTCCTGATACAGATAATTCAGCTGCTTTTGATATTCTTCGTGATGAATATTACATAGATTTTTCACCATCGGATCAAGGTAACACAAATAATTATTATGTAAAGTTTGGTCCTAATTTTGCTGTCGATGTTGATGGAGTTCTTCATGCCAGTGGTGCTCAATTTGAAGGAACTGTATCTGCGAGTAAAGGTATTATTGGTGGTTTTACAACTGATGGTTCTTCTTTTTCAGATAATAATGGTCAAATTTTTATCAGTGGTAGTCCAGCAGTTGGTGGTGTTGATCACCCATCTTATATGTTCATATCCTCTTCTAATTTTAATGTAAAACAAAATGGTGATGTAACAGGTTCACAAGCATTATTTACTGGTGGAAAAGTTGGTGGTTGGATAATGACTGATAGTACATTGACTGGTGGAGTGGTAACACTAAACTCTGCTGGTTCAATAGAAGTTGGTGGTTTAGGGGATGCTACAACTCTTGCAACAACCAATAGTGGTTTCTTTGCTGATTCTAGTGGTAATGTATTAATAAAAGGTAATGTCAGTGATAATGATTATTTAAGGGTATCTGCTGCTGGTGGTATTGATATTAAAACACAGACATTTGATTTAGATGCTGGAACAATTGTAATTGATAGTGGAACTAATGATGGTAAGATTGCTTTAGGTGCTACACCTAATACAAGTGTGGGGGGAACAAATGCTGGTATCTATATGGATGGAACTGGTGATTTATTAGTTAGAGCTGATGCTAATAATTTTATAAAATTTGATCAAACTGCTTCACCAAAACTATTAATGAAAACTCAAACATTTTTCTTAGGTGGAGATAGTCAGTTTTTAAGTGGAAGTAATGGAAATATAGAGATATCATCAAGTAATTTTCATTTAGATGCTGCTGGAAATGTTGATATGTCGGGCACGATTACTGCCACTGCTGGTAAAATTGCTGGGTTTACGATAAGTGGTGATAGTCTAACAGCAACTAATTTTGAAATAGATGCTTCAGGTAAAAGAATTACATTAGGAGATGCTTCTTCTACAGATTTATTTGTAGCTGATGCTGATGAGGGTATACAATTAGGTAATAATACTTTTGGATTAGCACCTTTCAGTGTAACAAAAGGTGGTGTGTTAAAAGCTGTTGCGGGAACTGTTGGTGGATATGGTGTAAGTGCTACTGCTATCAGTAGTTCAAATGATAATCTTATATTAAAAAATAGTGGACAAATTACAGGTTCAACAGTTCTGTTTACTGGTGGAAAAGTTGGTGGATTTAAAATAACTTCAACACAGATAACAAGTAGTAATTTATTATTCGACTCAGGTAATTCAAAACTAGTGGTTGGTTCTGCTAACAAAATTACAATACAAGGTGGTGGTACAGATAATTTTATTACGATGGGTAGTAAAACTGCTTTTGCTCAAACATCAACTGCTGGTGTTATATTGGGTATGGATAATAATGTTCCATCTTTTGATCTAACTAGAAATGCTACCAATTATATGAGGTTTGATACATCAACTGGTGTTGATATCAAAACCGATACATTTAAATTAGATACAGCAACATTAGACATAGATTCATCGACAAGTAGAATACAAGTTGTAAATGGTTCATCAAATGAAGTAATACGATTTGGTGAAATATCAGATAGTGCTTCTGATTTGTATGGAATAAAAGTTTATGATGGAAGTGGAACTGCTGATTCTAATATATTAGTTAAACTTGGTGGTGAAGGTAATACTATTGGTGGTTGGACAATCACAAATGATCAGATACAGTCACAAAATTTAGTCATACATTCAAGTGGTAGACTAGAAACTGCTGATTTTGCAAGTGGTGTAAAGGGGTGGAGAATCGACTCTGAAGGTAATGGAACTGCTGAGTTTGAAAACGCTACAATACGTGGAACTTTATCTACTGCTGTCTTTGAAAAAGAAACTGTAAATGCCGTAGGTGGTCAGTTGTATGTTGCAAACTCAACTGTATTATCAGGTTCTGGTATTACTTCTGCTAGTTTTACCACAATGAGTGTTGAGAATGTTAGTGGGTTTGTGCAAGGTGAAATAGCAAGTTTAAAGAAAGTAAGTGAAACTGGTTTTACAACAGAATATATTTTTATCGACAGTGCTTCAAGAAACGATAGAACAAGTGACACTGATTTTTCTGGTGATTTATTTGTTATTAGAGGATACAGTGGTTCACTTGGTGGTGTAACAGGTTCTTTGGGTGGTGCAGCTAATTCTGCTCAAGATTATAATCCTGGTCAAGTATTAGTATCAACTGGTAGGGTAGGAACTGGTTACATAAGACTAAATGCTAATCCTAATGATTCTGCTACACCTTATATTGATATTGTGGAAAGAACTGGTTCAGCAATATATGACATAGAATTAAAAACAAGAGTTGGTGACCTTAGTGGACTGAGTAGTGCTACCCTATTTGGTAACTCTAATCCTGGTTTTGGTATCTTTACAGAAAATGGTTTCTTCAAAGGTGGTATAAATGCTACAACAGGATCATTTACTGGTGTAGTTCACATTAATACTTCTGCTAATGAAATAATGAAACTTGGTACTAATGTTGATTCTACTAATGATGGTATTCACATAAATAATAACAACTATTGGTACACCGATAGTCAATTCAAAGTAGGTGATGCCAACAGTTTTATTCTTCATGATGGTAATGGTGATGTAAAAATAGTATCTGAAAACTTTACTCTAAAAGGTGGTTCTAAATTATTGATGAATACTCAAAGTTTAGCCTTTGATACATCAAATGCTTCAACAGCCACAAGAACTGCTGGTACAGGTATCTTTATGAGTAGTAGTGGTGATTTTAGAGTTGGTAATGCCAGTGGTAATAGACTTACATTTTCAGGCACATCATTAGAATTAGTAACAAGTGATTTAAATATTGATACATCAACATTTGATCTTTCAACAGATGGAACTGGTAAGATTGCTCTTGGTGCTACACCACCAACAAGTATATCAAGTGGAACAGGTTTTTTCGTAGATGGTGCGGGTAATTTCTTAGCTGGTAATGCTTCAGGTAATTTCATACGTTTCAATCAGTCAAGTGGTGCGGTTCAAATATCTGGTGAAATAACCATTACAGGTGGACCTTTAGCTGGTGTCACAAAAGATAGTATATCTGGTTCAAATCAAAGTGGATTAGATAGTTTAGAAGCTGGTGTAAGTGCATCAATTGACAATGCTACTGGTTCGTTATCATCGTCATTAGCTACTGCTATTGGTGATGTATCTAGTTCTGCTGGTCAAGGTATATCATCAGCAAACACAGCAACTGCTGCTGCCTCAACTGCTCAATCTGCTATTGATACTATGGAAACACAAGTTGTTCTCAATAGTGGTGGTATGGATTTAAGAAATAATAGTAATTTAAATTTGGTATCCTATGGTGTTAACACAAAGTTTTTTGATGGGGTTGGTGATGCCGAAGGTAATATGAAACTAAGGTTGAACACCGATGGTGTTTTTGCTTTTGCCAATACTACCGAATCTTTTGCTCGTTTCTATAGTGAGGGTGTACAACTTGTATCTGGCAGTGTTGAGTTTGCTAAATTTGCTGGTGTCACAACAATTGGTAATACATCAACAGAGCATGTTAGAATAACAGATTCAGGATTAGAATTAAAAGATGGTTCTACTGTTAGACTCTCTATGGATTCAACTGGTATGCAAATTGGATCGGTATCCGATGGTATTACTCTTAGTTCTACTGGTGCTGCTACTTTCAATGGTGCTATTACAATTAATGCAAGTGATTTACCATCAGGAACAGTAAGTGGTTCTGCTCAACTTGCTGATGCGATAAGTGGTTCGGTTGGTGATGTTTCTGCTTCACTTGCTACAAATGTTGCAGCTGCTTCCTCTTCTGCTGGACAAGGTATATCGAGTGCGAATACGGCAACTGCTGCTGCTTCAACTGCTCAAGGTGCTATTGATGAGATGGAAACCCAGGTTGTATTAACCAGTCAAGGAATGTCATTACGAGCTGATAATAATCCATCAGATGGTGCTTTAAATGGACAAGATGTAGTTCAAATTGGAACAACCACAAAGTTTTTTGATGGTGTTGATGACACTGATGCTAATCAAAAACTTAGATTAAATACTGATGGTGTATTTGCTTTTGCGAATACAACTCAATCTTTTGCTAGATTTTTTAACGAGGGTGTTCAAATAGTATCGGGTGGAGTAGAAAGAGCTAAGTTTGCTGCTACAACAACTATAGGAAATACTAGTTTTGAACATGTAGAAATCACTGAAACATCTTTGAAATTAAAAGATGGAAGCACTGAAAGACTTGTTATGAATTCAAGTGGTATGCAAATTGGTACTGTTTCCGATGGCATAACTTTAAACTCAGATGGTGAGGCAACATTTAATGGTACGATAACATTACCTAGTGGAACAGTAAGTGGTTCTGCACAATTAGCTGATGCGATTAGTGGTTCAAGTGGAGCTGACTCTGCTTCATTAGCAGATAGACAATCAGCATATGAAACACAAGTTCAATTATCTTCCGATGGTATGGCACTTAAAGATGGAAGTGGTAATACTTTAGCTAATTATGGCACAGATGTAACTATTGGTAGATCAGATGCCTTAAATCAAAATGTTTTTATAGATAGTGACTCAGTTGATATCAGAAGGGGAACACAAGTAACTGCTTCTTTTGGTGCTACTACTACAATAGGTCCTGTATCAAGTGCTCATACATTTATAGACTCGGGTAGTTTAAAATTAAAAGATGGAAGCAACGAAAGACTTGTTATGGATGCCAATGGTATCAGAATGGGAAGTCAATTTTCTGTTGCTGCAGATGGAACTGCGACTTTTGGAGGAACTCTAACTGTATCAGCTCCTACTCCAGCAGGAACAGTTAGTAGTTCTGCTCAATTAGCTGATGCCATCAGTGGTTCATCGGAAGAAATATCTGCTTCATTAGCTGCTCAAACAGCACAACAATTAGTAGATTCTGCTTCAATAGCTTCTTCAGTTCAATTGACCAATGAAGGTCTGAATATATTAAATTCTTCAAATAATGTAATTTCAGAATTTGGAGCTGATGTATTTGTTGGTTTACAAAATGAAGAGCATGTTAAGATATCTGAAACTGGTTTAGAATTAAAAGATAATAATGATGTGGTTGGTAAATTTGTTGCTGGTGGTGCCACAATAGGTAAGACTGATGGTGCTCACATATCTGCTTCTACACTTGATGTTCATATAATAAAAGATTCCGATAACAGAGCAGTATTGGATTCTGATAGTTTTGATATT
>Ga0209232_1001135_pt1 | contig 14893 bp, 4 predicted proteins | sample ETNvirenome_2_60_FD_184066 | JGI IMG/M metagenome (GOLD analysis project Ga0209232, IMG submission 184066) | Marine viral communities from the Pacific Ocean - ETNP_2_60 (SPAdes) (version 2) | ecosystem: Environmental > Aquatic > Marine > Oceanic | place: Pacific Ocean | collected 2013-06-22
TGAAGTAAGCATTTATTATATTAAGGATCGAGGCTTCGGCCTCGACCCTTTCTTTTTATTAATTTTATTATATATTATATTATGGCAAAAAAACAAGAAACAAAAAAAGAAATAGTAACTGAAGAAGTTACTCAGGTTGTAGAACAACCAAAAGTTAAAAAAGTAATCGTGGAAACTCCAGAGCCAAAAAAGGAAAAATGGGAGATTAAAGATAGAGTTTACTACTTAAGAAGCAAAAGAAAACCTTTATCTTATTCAATTAAAGCTTCAGGGATTTATTGGTTTGACGAAGAAAAAGGTTATGAAAGAGAACTAAAATACACTTCAAACCAAAACACGTGTTTTGTAGATGAAATGAAAGGTGATCAGCTATTAGAGCATATTATATTTAGATCAGGAACTTTATTTGTTCCAAAAAACAAAACTGTTCTTCAAAAATTCCTTAGTTTATACCATCCTCATAGAAACGGTTTGTTCTATGAACACAAACCTGAAGTTATAGCTAAAGATGAATTAATAGATATTAATTTAGAAGTAGACGCCTTGATAGCGGCTAGAAATATGGATATTGATATTGCAGAGGCTGTTATGAGAGTTGAAATAGGCTCTAAAGTATCAGAGATGAGTTCTAAAGAACTTAAACGTGATTTATTAGTGTTTGCTAAAAGAAATCCTAAATTGTTCTTAGAACTAGCTAACGACGGTGATGTTCAACTTAGAAACTTTGGTATTAAAGCAACTGAAATGGGAATATTAAAATTATCTTCTGATCAAAGAACTTTTTTATGGGGTTCTAATGATAGAAAACTAATGAACGTTCCATTTGACGAACATCCTTATTCAGCTTTAGCTGCTTGGTTTAAAACTGATGAAGGAATGGAGATTTACTCCAATATTGAAAAAAGATTAAATTAATCTAACTGTAGATGCGGTCGCTCTACGGAGCGATTGCAAACTACAAATTAAAAAGAAATTATGGTAAGAATTGATGACGTGTACCAAAAAGTATTAGCTACAGCCAATAAAGAGCAAAGAGGATACATAACTCCACAAGAGTTTAATTTGTTTGCCGACCAAGCTCAAATGGAAATATTTAAGCAATATTTTTACGACCTAAATCAATACAAACGTAGACCATCTTCCAATGACACGGAAGATCAAGATCCGGTTGAGATAATACAGGAAAAACTTGTAGATTTTAAAAATGAAATTTCTATTAGCAAAAAACAAGACTTAAGTGCTATTGAAGATCTTTACAGAATCGAGGTTGTAGTTGCAAAACCAAGTCAAACATCTATAAATAACAATATACAAAACGTTATTTTACAGGAAATTTCTCAAAAAGACGCTATGTTAGTTCTAAATGGCCCTCCTTTATTAAGAGCTACTGAAAAAAGACAGTATTACCATTTAACAAACAATGAAATTAATATAATAGATTCAACTGATTCTTCGGCAAACAGCCTTTGGTATTTAAGTTATATAAGAAAACCTCAAAAACCAAACTGGACTTATGTCGTGCACAACCAAAGTGCTCTTTATAATAATCACGACGCAAATCTTCGTAATTTTGATCTTCACACATCTGAAGAAAATAATTTAGTAATTAAAATATTACAACTAGCTGGGGTTAGCATGAAAGATTATAATTTAGCTCAATCATTATCACAAAAAGAAATTAGTAATATACAACAAGAAAAAGCTTAAATAAATGGGATTATTAAACGGCATTACACAAAGAGAATATTATCAAGGTGAAAAAGGTAGTTTAGGTGATTATCAATTTACCTCATTGGAAGATATTATAAATCAATTTCTAGTGGTATACGTAGGGGAAGGCAAAATAATAACAAAAGCAAATAAACTGGATGTTGCCTTCCACGCTCAAAGAGCTTTAGCTGAACTATCTTTTGATACTTTAAAATCTGTAAAATCACAACAAATAGATTTGCCAGCGTCATTAACTATGATGCTACCACAAGATTACGTAAACTACACAAAAATATCTTATGCTGATTCTTCTGGTATTAAACATCCTTTGTATCCTACAAAACACACGTCAAATCCATTTCAAATTAAACAAGAAGATGGTGAATATTTTTTTGGCGAAGCCTCAAGCGTGAGTATAAATCCAGATTTTGAAGATCCTTTAGCTGGTACTTGGACTTTTTCTAAAGGTGGTAGAACTGGAGCTTGGGGTAGCACTAGGGCTAATACACATCCAGTTAGTGGCGTAACAAAATATTATACTAATTATATTGAAGATACGGTTTCGATAGTAAACGATGAACTTGAATTTAGTATACTTTGGAATTCTCGATATAATACAGCTCAAAGTAATGCTTATGGCGCTTGGCAGCGTATTGACACATCTAATTACAATGTGATAGAGTTAAAAGCAGTGGCAACATCTGGAGCGCAGCAAACAGACGGTTCTAGTAATTTGATTTGTGACTATGGGGTTGTGAGAGTTGGTATAACTTCAACAAACCCTACTACTGGGTGGATAGCAGCAAATGGAAATACTGTAACAGGATTTAACATTGCGGTTGATAGTCCTACAAATCCATATCCCTCTCCAAATTCTAATGAAAATAATTTTGATTTAGGTTATTTAGAGTGGAACGATGGTACAACAAGTGAAAAAGAATTAACAGATATTAACGTAAGCATGAATCAAGAAGTGTGGGTTTATATCCAAAGTTTCTCACCATGGACTACGGCAGCTATAACAGAGCTTGTTAAAACTGGTAATCCTGCTACGCAATCAGTGCCAGCCGGTGGAACAAATCCTATAGATCCAGCCGCGTCTACACATAATACACCTCAAAAAAATTATGTAGCTAGCGTTAACGTGATAGTACCAGGTACAACGGCTAATTTATCTCATAATAGTTCAGATGAAAATTCGTCTACCTGGAGTAATTATAAATCAACAACACCGTCAGAAAACAATAACGACGACTACGAAGATGATGTTTATTGGCCAATAGAAGGTAATAGATATGGTTTAGAACCTTCACACGCTCAAGTAAATGGATCTTTTTACATAGATCAAAGGTTAGGAAAAATACATTTTAGTTCTAATATTTCAGGAAAAACTGTGATATTAGATTATATAAGTGATAGTCTTGGGACTGATTCAGAAATGCAAGTACATAAATTTGCAGAAGAAGCAATGTATAAATCTATATTGCATGCAATTTTATCTGGATCTTCATATGGGCAAGCTTTAGTACCTAGATTAACTAAAGAAAAATTTGCAGCAATAAGAAAAGCAAAATTAAGATTATCTAATATAAAATTAGAAGAATTAACTCAAATACTTAGAGGTAAATCTAAGCAAATAAAACACTAGTACATGCCAGAGATTAAGAATACTTTTCTTCAAGGTAAAATGAACAAAGACCTTGATGAGAGATTAATACCTAATGGACAATATAGACATGCTATGAACGTAGAGGTTTCTACTGCGGAAAATTCTAATATTGGTACCGTGAGGAATATAGTAGGTAATCATAGAGTCGAGCAATTGGTTGGCGAAGGTTTTAGTTGCGTGGGTAGCGTCGCAGATGAAAAAACAAATAAACTATACTGGTTTGTATCTCGATATGATAAGGACATGATATTAGAGTATGATTCCGCTAACGACATCGCACTACCTATAGTAGTAGATTTAAATGCTGGTAATCATAAAGCGGTATTAAAATTTTCTGGAAATATAATAACTGGTATAAATATAATTGATAATTTATTATTTTGGACAGATAATAATAGTGAGCCAAAGAAAATAAATATAGATACTTGCAAAGCTGGAACTGATCCAAGTGGTAGTTTACATACACAATTACAATTTAAAAGTGGTAGTTTTGATGGGATGACAATAGAAAAGGTTTTTACACCTAAAGATCCTAGTAACCCCAGCGCTCCTTGGGCTGACGCTGGTAATCGACCTGATTACAAACAAGGAACTCATGGAGACATTGATCGTGAAAAAAATGGTGTAATCTTTTTTTGGCAACGAAAGCATATGGCCAAGCTTTTAGGTATTGCTTATAATGATTTTGTTGATGAAAATGGAATTACATTAGGCGGGGGAGATGGTATTTACGGGACTGGACCAGCTTATTGGGGAGGAGGCATTAGTGCCGATAGAAATCAATTTAATATTAGGCATTATAGAAACGGTGAATTTTTAGGTGTAAAATTAATACAAATTCAAGATACGCCTTCTGGAACCTGGGCATTTTTAGCAAACACTCCATTAACAGGCACATGGAATGCCGTCGCGCATCCAAGTGGTATTCAACTTGCTACCGGCTCTTCGGAAGCTCAAGCTCATGCCAACGCTGTCGCTAGTGGTTTATTACCTGTTGGTGAAACTATTGTCTTGGGGCTTATACCCGGATCGACAACAGCAAATCCTAGAACAGTAAATGATTGGCATGTGGGAGATGTAATTTTTGGTGATAATATAAATTTAGACATTGAAGAACGTCATATTATAGTTTTAAAACCAAAACCTCTCAACGCTCTCTCTGTAAAAATAAATCATTCGGAAAACCCTGACAGTAAAAGTAAAATTCCTAATTTATTCGAGACAAAATTTCCAAGATTTTCTTATAGATATAAATATAGCGATGGAGAATACTCAACATTTGCTCCGTTTACTGATCCTGTATTTAATCCTAAATATGCCAAGGACACGACTTTTTCCAACGATACAAATACTCTTTATAATAAAGACACGGCTTATGGCATAAAAGAGCCTTATAACAAAGCTATGACTAATTCTATTCACTCTGTAGAGTTAACTAATTTTATCACAGCTAAAACGTCGGAAGATGTTATAGAGGTAGAATTACTATATAAACAAGAAGAGTCTAGTGTTATATATTCTATTGGTACTATTCAGCATCTAGATTCAAAGTGGCACAGTTGGAGTAACGACGAGGACGGAGACATACAAAATGACAAATCCCAGGATTCATTTTATTTTTGGAATGATTTGTATAGTGTTCCTTTTGTATATTTACCGACTACTTACGCGGCGACTGGTGATTATAATAAAGGAAAGTATATTGTAACGACAGAGAATATATATGCAGCTTTACCAGCAAATCAACTTTTAAGACCTTGGGACAACGTTCCTAAAAAAGCTTTAGCACAAGAGGTTACTGGTAATAGAATTGTTTATGGTAATTATGTTCAAAACTATAATTTAAATAAAACCATTGAAGTTTCGGTTGATTATAACGACAGAGATAATAAAATTTCTAATTTTGAAACTGGTGGATTACCATCTATTAAATCACAAAGAAATTATCAATTAGGTGTTGTTTACTGTGATAAGCATGGTAGAGAAACCCCTGTTTTTACCTCTAACAACGCCGCTGTGACAGTCCCATGGAAAAGTGATGATGGCGACCTTAATGCTAGTAAAAGTTTACAGTTAATCACAAGTACCCCGTCAAGTTTTCCAGAATGGGTAGATTCATTAAAGTTTTTTATAAAAGAAAACTCTAACCAGTATTATAATCTTGTTATGGATAGAGCGTGGGTTACTAAAAGTACTTATGAATTAGATAACTCAGAAGGTCACATGTGGCTTTCTTTTCCGTCTTCTGATAGAAACAAAGTTTCAGAAGGAGATTATATAATATTAAAAAAGAAGATTGGTACAGGAGAAGAACAAGTTGGATTTGAGAATAAATTTAAAATTATTGATATAAAAAACGAAGCTCCTGATGCTTTAAAATATCAACTAGTTAATTATGGTGTAGCTACAAACCACACTAACAATAGATTTACACAGACTGTAAGCAACCAAGATCCACTTTTTCCTGATACAAGTGCTAGAATAGATTATTCAAGTACAAATAAACAGTTTAAGGGAACAAGTGAGATTGTTATAAATAAATCATTTTGGTTAAATTATCAAGAACGTAGAATGCCATTACATTTACAAGAAGGTGATGATGGTGGTTCAACTAAAAAACCTATTCAAGACGATTTGTATATCTCTTGGTTTAGAGGAAAAGATGATGGAGCAAATGATAATGCAATGTCAAGAAGATATAAAGTAGTAGGTGGCTGGGTTGGTGAACAGGGTTATGTACTAAGACTTTCGGCTCCAATAGCAAAAATCGATGCAGATATAGCGCATGTTAACGGAGATTCAAGCATAAGTGAACCAGATCTTTATCAAGATTTGTTATTTCAAGTAGAAAAAAGAATAATTAAAGATCAAGAAGATTTTTCTGGAAAGTTTTTTGTTAAAATTTCTAAAAATCAAGTTACAGATTTAATAGAAAGCGGTAATCCTGTTAGTATAATAGACAAATTTCAAGTAAAATCAAAAACTAGTTTATGGTACTGGCAAGATGATATTACCTCGTCTAGCGCACACTACGATTATAAAACCGACTCTAATAAGTATGGATTAACAAATTACAACGGAGTGCGTGTTGTTCAAGGTAGCTCTAGTAGAAACCATTTGCATTACGATCACGCTACAAACCCTCTAAACAATGATTGGGGTGATGATGCGGGCGACCTTACTAACACCCGTACTGATGGAGAAATGAGATTAACTGATTTTGCAACTCCTTGGAAGAGAATGAGAGACAACACTTTTGGACCTACTTTTTTTATAGATTCTATGCACATGGCCGCTGGACAAAGTGAAGCAAGTGATTATGCTAAGTATTGTTGTGTGACTTGGTCAGGAGCAAGGGCTGGACAACCAAAATCAGCAGAAGATTCTAGTTGGAGTTATCCACCTTTAAAAACTTGGCTTTCAGATTTTGGTGATATAGAAAAAACAAGTGATTTGATTTCTACATCACCTGTTTTGCCTGATAATCCAGATTTTGACAATAGAAAAATAGATGGTTGGGTTGGTCCTTTGCAAAAAGTATCAAGAAATACTCCAGGATCAGATTGGCATCGTGGCAATAATCACGTAAACGGTTTGGAAGGTTTTGTGACTACAACTGAAAATCATTCTAAAGGACCTAGAAGATGGTTTAGTGGTATAACTGGATCTAAAACGGAACATGGTGTTGGAACAGATACCAAAACATATGCTGAAGATCACGATGATATTGGTAGACATTTTATGCACTTATCGTTTTTTGCGCCTGGCAAAGATTTACATGATGGTAAATGGAATGGTGACGCGTCAAATCCTTTAGCTGGAAATTTTGAACCTACAAGCGCTCTAGATATGATATATGGTAAAAGCTCTTTTGCTGCTAGATTACAAGGCATATGGGGTGGTGGTGTTTTTACAGGTGAATATGAAGGTGAAACTTTTGGAGACAATGCTGCGGCACTTTTTTCACAACTCCCAATGGAAGGTAATTATGATGATAGTTACAATTATTTACCAGAAACACCTGCGCCTGGCGTTGGTTTTGGTTACGATTTAAAATATAAAGAACTACACGAAAGACAATGGGATCCTACTTTCAATATTAATGGTGATGATAATAATGAAATACGCGACTTTATTAGGAACCTACACCCAGGCTCTAAATTTAGATTTCATAGAACGAAAAACCCAAATTCTACTATAGTTGAATTAGTAGATGATACGGTGTATACTATTAAAAAAGTACAAATAAAAAAATTATATAATCATACTTCTTGGAGGAAACCTTACAATAGATTTATATCTACTTCCAACTACCACCCGGATAACGGTTCTGAGAGCCATGTATATCAAAGTGTTGAAGAAGCCGCATTAACGTGGTTAGACAGTGTTGATTACCTTGGTTCTGATCCTGATGGTGATGACAACTTGTCTGGGGCTTATGGTGAAACAGCAGGACTAATACATAAAATAACAGATTTTGGAGCTTCACACAATAGACGTGTTTGTTACATAATTGAATTAGATAAAAACCCAGCTGACAGTAGTAGCGCGATGAGTAATCCTTTGAATGGAAACTTTGCAGATAGTAGTGGCACCGCCGGGCCTAACGATGGCATGAGCGCTGATTACCACGGTGATAATTTTACTGATATTGAATTTTTAGATCCAATACAAGATCATTTATTAACTGATCTAAGTAAGTTCCCAGCTATATGGGAGCTTGATCCTAAAAAACAAGAAGTAGATTTAGATATATATTACGAGGCTACTGGTAATATACCTGTAAAAATAAACAAACGTACTAATGGATTATTTGCGCCTGTAGGTTGTAAAGTGCAAATTTTAAACTCTCTTACTACAAGCGAATCAGTTTTAATATCTTGGAGAAACAATGTTGCAACCTTTAAACCGGGTTTTCCTAAAGGAAGTAATAATTCAGAAATAGATTATTCGGGAAAATTATTTAAATTTATCAGGCAAGATGGTGGATATACTATTGCTGAAGCTGGATCTCAAGATTTAGACGGCATTGGAACAGGTGTAAAAACTGAATTTGTTTTTAGAGAAGATGTTGGAGAAGAAATCACAGCTGGTCTTTCTTGGAATAATTGCTTTTCATTTGGTAATGGTGTTGAATCTAATAGAATAAAAGACGATTTTAATGAACCTTTTATTACTAATGGGGTAAAAGCATCCACCACAATACAAGAAACTTATAAAGAGGAAAGGAGAAAAAATGGTTTAATATATTCTGGAATATATAATTCAAACTCAGGTATAAACGACTTGAATCAGTTTATAATGGCTGAGAAAATAACCAAAGACTTAAACCCAACGTATGGTAGTATACAAAAGTTATTTAGTAGAAACACAGATTTAGTTGCGTTTTGTGAAGATAAAGTTATAAAAGTTTTAGCAAATAAAGACGCTGTATTCAACGCTGATGGTAATCCACAGTTAACGGCTAATGAAAATGTTTTAGGACAAACCATACCTTTTATAGGTGAATATGGTATAGCCACAAACCCTGAATCATTCTCGTCTGAATCTTATAGAGCTTATTTTACAGACAAGCAAAGAGGAGCGGTGCTTAGATTGTCTAAAGATGGTTTAACACCTATATCTGAAGCTGGAATGAGTGATTGGTTTAGAGATAATTTAACAAATTATCATACTTTAATTGGTACTTATGATTCCTATAAGGAAAATTACAATTTAACACTGTCTAATATACCGGAGTTTAGTGAAAACTTTATATTAGATTCTTATTTAGACACTGGCGAAGCGTTAGAAGATTATACACTTGGTTCTGTTAGTTTAACGAACGATGGTATGGTTTCCAACGGTTCTAGTTTGCTTTACATGTACGAACAAGCTATTGTTAATAGTTACGGTACACCATCAAATGAGTTTAGTTGGGATTCTTTTGATCAAGAATCTTATGATTTTACAGCGACAGTATCAGTAGTTCATCACGCTGAAATCAAGGAAGGAGATATACAACCTTATATATCACCAATCCCGACTGGTCAAGGATATATTGCGCCTACATACACGGCAACGGCTATTAATGTTGCAACAGGATTACAAGAAACCTATAGCGCTAACACTGAGCAAGCTGCATTGGATTATTTTAATAATCACTCTACTAACACATATACAGGTCTTCAAGTAACTAATTTTCAACAAGCAACTTATAGTAATATTTTAGCTGATAGTGGTAGTGGTGTATCTGGAAGATTTTGGGATGCTGATTTTGATGTTTGGACGGGTGATATTTGGGGTAATGGAACGTGGGAAAAAAATATTGATCCTCACGTATGGGGAAAAGTTAGAAGAAAACACTACCAGACTAATAGTATCACAGAGGGGTTTGTTAACGAGGACTCTTCTAGTCCTAGCTCGACGACTTTAGACGGTAAAACTTGGGATACTGGTTATGACCCCGCTGTACAAAAAACTATAGCATACCCTGGGGGTACTGGATCAGACACCAGTCGTAGACGAGTATCAAATTCTATTACTAGAAATACGGCTACCAATAATATAGTATTTGATAGAGTTATCAACCCTTATAGTTTTATTGAAACTTATGAAGTTGGTGGAACCCCTCCATTAATGCAGCCAGGAACAGGTAATTGGGGTCTTCCATCTCTTTACGGCGGCTACTGGAGTATGACAGGTAAGTTAAATCAAGGCATTGGAAGTATAACAAATGTTGATGGAACTACTACTAACACTGTACTTTCAAGTGGTGCGCTTCACAGGAAAGTAATGAACGGCGAAGAGATACATGTTGAAGTGACATTAGTTTGTTATCCTACTGTTGATATAAGCACAGGAACTTATGTGAGTAATTATAAAGATTTTGGTTATAATTATATTATACCTGCCATAAAAATTAGAGATGGTAATAGCGCCGTAAATCCCAATGCGATATGGGTTGAACCTGCTGGTGGTGCTGGTAGTGGTGATTACGAAGATATGAAAAGCCCAATAAATGGCCCACAACAAGGGTATCCAGCGAATACTTACGAGGCGTCTGTGGGAATGTGGGTGTTTAATGGGTTTACAAAGACCACCGATTCCTACGGGTGGAATTACGCGAACTACTATGTTAATTCTGACACTGCTGTTTTTCCAAGCACAAGTACTATTTCCGATTTAAAATGGACTGCATATCCTACCGCTCCTACTTCCGCTGACACCCAGGAGGTTAAGGTTAGAGCAAGTTGGAAATTTGTAGATCCTGATCAACAAAATTCAGATGGTTCTAAAAAAAGCGGAGTTAACAACATTGAAGACAAAGTAGTTGTTAACGATCTTAGAGTGAGATTATACCAAAAAGATGTTGGAGGCTATGGAGGTTTTGGGTATGATTTTGATGATGGTTACTCTACTCAAAACAAAAATCCTCTTTGGGAAATAAAAGATGTAAAAATAACAAAAGGTTATGGTGTAACAGCGGTGCACGTAGATCCTACGTTCGGCGCGGTTTTAGCACCACAAACAGATCCTGGAGATCCAGGAGCAGCTGGACGACACGAGGTTATTGCAGTTCCACCTAAAGATGTTCCAGCGTGGACAGAGGTTATACATCATTATTTTGGAACCGATACTAGTTTACCGCATTGGGTATATAATTATAATGCAAACACGATGTTTACCTGGGGCACAGACGTTTCTATGTTTGGAAAAAACTACTCTAAAAGAGTTGAAACTGGACTTTTACAAGATACTTCCAATGTACTTAACCCACCAAGTACGAGTGTAGAATATTCTGTTCCTTTTGATTGGGACGCGGCAACTGGTAACGCGCCTAACGTTTTAGATACGTCACACAATAATTATGGTAGTAATGGTTCGGCTCATCAACCAACTGGAATTGGTACACATGGATTAATTTTTGATAGAGTAAGTCAAGGAGACAATAATTATTCCACTAGTTCTACGCCTGCTCTTATTACTTATAATGAAGAATTTATAGAAATAGGTTATTCGGGGTCGTCACAAGATATAACTTATGACATAAGCAGTAATCCATGGGTGTCTGGTGAATGGTATTTAGTAGATGTTGAGTTTGACAGTACATTTGGCTATGGTATTCCTACTAACCCAGGAGATCCAGATTTAGAAGTGCGATATGCAAATCTTGGTCATCCAAACGGTCAAGTTATGGTTTTAGGAGCAGGAGCTAACTATGCAAGTAGTTATTCTGGTTGGGGTCCGATAGACACTGAAAATGGTGTAGGAAGATTTACTGGTGCTGCTAATTTTATGCACGTAGCACTAATACCAACAAAAAGAACAGAATATGGTAATGCTAATGGATCTGGTGATAATAGAATTGTATTAAGAGGTATATTTAAAGTTGACGGTAGTAGTGCTGTCATTGCAAACACAGGGGGTGTAGGTAAAGATAAAGATGAACTCACTATTAGATTCTACAACTTTAACGCTGTTAATAGTGAAGGAATTAAGGTAAACAAAATAATTGCTAAAAAATTATCTACAAGTTATTTTACAAATAATTGGCTGCCTAACTCTGGAGTTGCAACTCATTGGAATTATACTGACGGTTCGACCAACGGTAACAACTTAGTACATATGTTTAAGAAAAAACATATTTACTTTCAACAACCTGGATTATGCTGGGAGGTTCCAGCAAACAAAGCAGATGGAAATTATTCTTGGTATCAAGAATATACTACTAGTGCAGCACCAACCATATCAGGTACAGGCTGGGAATTAAGTTTTACAGTTAAAGATAATCCTCGTACACAATCATTTTCTGGAGAAATAGAGGGTTCTATTGCTATAGACGACGGAAGTGGTAATCCAGAAGGTCTTTATTTTGGTGGAATAACAAGCACGGGTAATTATCTTATTAAATTTAATTTTAATGGAAACACTGGTGTGTATAACCCAAGTGCAAGCACTCAAAATCAAGAGTCATGGGTCTTTTTAAGCAATACCGTAGGGTATACACCAACAAATGTTTATAGTGGTACTATTGATATAGCTAGCAATATGACACCACTGCCAACTATAAATAGATTGACATTTAAAGATACCGCATCGTCTTCTGCGGCTCAGGAATATTCAATTAGCGATATACAACTTTTAGACTCTAGAACAGTGTTTTTAGGGGGTTCAGCTGGAAGTTGGAATTTTGATCAATTTAATCCATCGACAAATAATTATATATATTGGAAAACGTTGGATAATAACGACGATGGAGAATATTTAGTGTTTTTAAATTGTCCGGTTGCTAATGATTACGGCGGTACCACTGGATTTGTAAATGTAAACCAACAAATCACTAAAACTATAAATCAATTTGAGCAATATAAAATAAAGTTTACACACAGTATTGACGAAGACAGCACTGCCACATTAGCAATATATTATTACAACAGCGATGGTTATGGTTTTAAAATAAGCGGTATTAATCACGACACGGGTATTGGTACAGGACAAGTTGATTTTGCAGGCCGCGAAATAAAAGAAGTTGGTTTTGACCCACTATATCCAAAAATTGTAACAATTGGTGAATTAGATTCATCTGGCCAACCAGTAGCTGGCGCTAAATGGAATAACATGCAGCCTTCACCAAACCAAACTTATAATGCTGATTTGGTAAACTCTTTTGTAATAGCCGTGCAAGGCAACGAGGGTGACACTATAGATGGTACTATAGATAATATATCAATGCAAAGAGCGTTCACAATGTCTGACGTGTCAGATCAAACGATTACTTTTAGCGAAAAAGTTAACGGTTGGACTAGTTTTAAATCTTTTATACCAGAAAACGGTTTAAGTTTATCTAAAAAATATTTTACATTTAATAAAGGTGGTTTATACCAACACTACGTGCCAAAAAGAGGCGAAAATTTAGGCGTGCTTGATAATGATGGTAGTTTTAAGAAGTATACTCCTGAAGAGGCTAATAATTATAATATATTTTACGATATAAATGATCCAGAATCTCACTCTAGTATAACAGCTGTTTTAAATCAAGAACCTTCTTTAGTAAAAACGTTTAACACTATAAACTACGAGGGAAGTCAGAGTTATGTGTCTGTACCATCGGAGGTTGTTAAAGATGGTGAAATTATAAAATCAAAAAAAGAACAGATAAATGTAAATAATGCTATAACGCTTGGCATAACAGATGTGGACGGTTGGTTATGTGAAAGCATAAAAACTGATTTAGATTTTGGTACAGTCAACGAGTTTATAAAAAAAGAGGGAAAATGGTTTAATCATATAAAAGGAAAAGTTAGTAATAATTCTTTAGACTCAGGCTTGTTTAGCGTACAAGGTGTCGGTATGGTGTCTTCTATTGAGCCTATAGAAAATGGCGGAACTACTGGCACGGTGGTTACTGGTGGTAGTAGTACTACTTTAGAAAATGGCGGAACTACTGGCACGGTGGTTACTGGTGGTAGTAGTACTACTTTTGCGAGTGGGACAAGTATTGTTGTTCCCCCGGGTTTTCCCCCAAGTGGCACTGGAGGTGGTGGTAGTGGTGGTTATTAATAAAATCAAAAAACAAAATGAATATAAATAGTTTTGAAATAGATACTTCGGAAATGTCTTATTTAGGGCAAGCTAGACGATTTTCTGTTAGCGGTGATATAGGCGCGTCATTTACAATTGTAGCTTTACAAAACCCAAGTAGTTCTTCGACGCATACTCTATATTATGATTTTAACAACGATGCTTTTGAAAGCGGACATAATAACGATCAAAACAATTTAAATATAACTCTTACGTCTACGATGTATAAAGGTAGTATTAATTTTCCAGAAGGTGGTGGAGATTTTGTTGTTAAATTAATACAGACAAATAGTGATACAACAAATATTATAAGTAAATTTATATCAAAAGTTTCAACTGTAGCTACTTTAACTTTTCAAGCAGAAACTAGTAATACTAATAGCTATGAAACTTTTCCAACCACTACTTCCAAGGGTGTTCTTGGCACTAGTGGTTCTGTTAATTTTGAATGGGCTATAACCAATAAAAAGACCGATGCTAACGGCTTTGGTTTATTACAAAATACTAGCACCACATTTGATGAGTTGAATCTTGCTAACGAAAGCTCGATTATAACGCAAATAGAAAACGCTTGGTATTTTAAAACAACTGACACTGTTGATGGCGCTATAACATCTGCAACACAGTTTAAAGTTGATGATTTAACAGATATAGTTGTAGGCATGTTAATCACAGGTGTAAGTTCAGGAAGTTTAACTGGAACACCTTTCATAAAAAGTATAGACACTAGAGATAAAACGATTACTATTAGTTCAGCGCAAACTTTCGCGGATGGTATAACATTAACATTTAAAGCTTATGGTAGTGATAATATTTTCAACGCTATTGGAGCAAGATTTACATTTAATGCAATGACAGTTACTCCAACTGCACTAATTAAAGCAGTAAGAACTGATGTAAGTAGCGCTACCTCTATTGATTTAGTTGACACATATGGTATAGCTGGAGGTA
>Ga0209232_1001136_pt1 | contig 14853 bp, 20 predicted proteins | sample ETNvirenome_2_60_FD_184066 | JGI IMG/M metagenome (GOLD analysis project Ga0209232, IMG submission 184066) | Marine viral communities from the Pacific Ocean - ETNP_2_60 (SPAdes) (version 2) | ecosystem: Environmental > Aquatic > Marine > Oceanic | place: Pacific Ocean | collected 2013-06-22
CTGTCAACTCTTTCTTGTGACTCTCTTTCTAAATCTTCATAAGTTTTTCCAGTGAGAGCCATTTCAATTGGGTCTTTAATATATTTTTGAAAGAACGATCCAATACCGTATTGTTTTCTACCATCGACACCCATGATACCACCAAATGCTGCCATTTCTCTTTTGTTTGGTAGCGTTGGTCCTGTTGGTTTAGGTGCAAAAGGATTAATTGGTTTTGTTGGATCTTCTGGTAATGGGTTACCACCACTCATCAAACCTTCTCCAATAACCATTCTTTTAAATTCGTCTTTGCTCATCGGTGTAGCATCAGGTCTTTGTTCTAATAAATCATAGATATACTGTTCGTATGCTTCATCAAGAACGTCATCTACCAGCATCATTCTCTCTTCTTCTGGTGATTTAGGACCCTCGTTACCTCTATATTTAATAGATGGTGCGTTGGTCATTAATTCTTCTGAAATTGATATATCTGTTATTGCCATGGTTTTGCCACTTTACTTTGTTTTTCCTATTAAATCAAGAGGCGGCATGATAACTGTTACATCTCTCTGCACGTCTTCTGCAGGGATATTGGCTGCTTTTAAAGCTTCTTCAGTCTCATATACCTCTCCGGTTTTTTTGTTTTTAATTGTTGTTATTATTTTTTCTGGTGTTAGCACTGGTATTTCTGTCATTATGTTGTTACCTCTTTCTTAATGTTTAGATAGCTTACGCCAAATGTAAAAGCGTCTGCGCTACCTGCTTTAATTGTAAGGGTTGTTCCACCCTCAACTATTAACGGTTGTGTTAATAATTCTTTACTTTCGTTAGCTGTTAATGCTGCGGGTTGTATGACAACACTACCATTATTTGTTACTGTCGGCGTAGGAGTCCCTGCAGATTTAACTAAAATTGATTTAATAAGATAAGTTTCATTGACTGGTGGATTACCAGTTCCAAACGGATTTTTTTCAGTGTTATCCGTATTAGCGTTTAAACTTGCAAATTTATATATATTAATTACTGCCATTAATCTAAAAAGAAACTTCTAGCTTCTATCTCCTGTTTTAATTCTTCTTGAAACGTTGTATTTAATTTTTCAAGAACTGCGTCTAAATCTCTAACTAAAGATTGAGCTACATCTTCTTGATATTCTGCGCTTGCTCTTGTTAATGTTTGTACTATCTTAGCCATATAAATTCGCAATTCCTCCTCTTCTATAACCCCCAGCCCCTGCTGCTGCATCATCTGCTGATTGTGCTGCTGATGCATCTGCTGCTGATTGTCCACCAGCATGACCACCACTACTACTATCTTTATTATCACCGTGAATATTTGGTGATTTAAAACCTCCGACTTTTGTTTTAGCTTTATCTCTTATATCTGCTCTCTCATCAAAATAATCTTTCTTTTCTTTTTTAGCTTTTTCGTAATTATCTTCGTTAATTTTTTTTCCTTTTTTAATTCTATCTTCAAAGTAATCTATCTTCTTATTTAATTGTCCAATGTAACTATTTGTTCCAAACATTGACACAACATTTTGACCAGATAGTACTGAGTTAGGTCCATATTTATTTAAACCAGTTCCTGGATCTTTAGTAATATATCCTTTTTTTGCCGCATAATTTATTTCATTTTGAAGATTTGGATTGTAGTTTACCGCTTTTGGATTTAAAGGATTGTATCTGTTACCTAAGAAAAAAGCACCTCCCATTATAGCTGCAGGCCCCATTATGCCCATTCCACTACTGAAAGCTTTATTTAAACCAAATCTGCCTAAAGTTTGAACAGGATCAAAACTTATTTGTTGATTAGTAAAAGGCATTCCAAAAGTATATTTAGGGTTTTGTGTTTGTTTATTTAAACCTAACATTTCAGCAGCAATTTCAAAACCATATTTTGATACAAGTGATGCTAATAAAGCTTCCATTATCGTCTTCCTCCAGCGTGTATATCTAACCTAAAAGTCCCTAATTTCCAATTAGTATCTACCGCTGTATTAGAAATGGTTAGGGCAATCGCTCTAGCTCTAGCACGTGTATCTATTTTATCAGTGCTAGATGTTATTGTAAAAGGACCTAATGATGAACTAGCTGCTGTATTATTAGGATAGTTTCTTAAATCTAATTGAATAATTGATTCGCCTTGTTGAGATATAAAATCAGGTATAATTCTACTTACTCGCATTATGTTTTCACCATCTCCTCTAAGATCACCTAAATTAGTTGCAGCCCCTCTAACAACTTTCTGTGTAATGTCATAATCACCAGAAGTAATATTAGCAGGTATAGCAGATGTTACCCCTAGTCTTACTTGATTAACTCCTGTTTCATGTTCGTAATAATATGAAATACCATCAGTATTTCCTGTTACATCAAATGATGAATCATCACCAGCATCGTATTGAGTTGCGTGAGGTAAACCAAACACAGCTGAATCTTGCCATGTAGTTCTAATAAATAAAGAACTTGCATTTACAAACCATATAGGTCTTTTAGGAGTTGAATCTAAATAACTATAAGTAACTGATTGTGTGTTTACATTAGAATTGGATTCAGGATAGAACCATATAACTTCACCAAACAAGTTATTAACTCCAGCATAAATAAATTGATTAGATGTCGTATTTAAATTGTCATATACATAATCTTCAACTAAACAATCCATAGATTCTAGTTTACCGGTGTATCTAAAAAAACCATTTTCAGACATCCAGTATGCAGCACCATCAACCTCAACAGCTGCATTCATACCTATTAATCCACAGTTCGTACCCACCTGTTCAAAAGCAAATGTAAACGGAGTTCCAACAAAACGCATGGTAAACAAAGCTGTGTCGGACCAAACATAAATTGCATTTCTACCAAGTTCAACTCCCATGATCCGTGATCCGTCGGCCAGTCTTTGTGTACCGGCACTATTGGTTGCTGTAGGTGTATATGTATTAATATCTTCTTGAGATGAAAACCTAATAAACATATCGTCTTGAGATGACTTATCTCCAATCGTTGTTTCTGTTCCAAAGAATACTAAGTGACGATCTGGTGTAGATACTAACATATCTCTAGATGCGGTTGGCGCACCAGTTATAATTGTAGCTCTTGTTGAAGTTGCAGTTGTCAAATCTGCATCCCATTGAAAACATTCTCCGTTAAATATTAAAGCAATTAATGTGCTACCTAAATTATCTAATGCCCATAAACCTGGTTCTGCAACTTTATCCGTGGTCGATGCTGCTTGACCCCATGCTGAGTAAGCACTAAAGTTAGTAACTGTTGCACCTGTGCTGTGAGCAGCTCTAGTAGTTCCTCGAACAGCTCTTGTAATGCCTGTAAAACTTGTTGCTGTGGTTCCTGTGTAAGATATTTCTTCAGTTCCCACTTGTATAAAATTTGTTCCTGTACTTGGAAATCCTGTCGTACTTGCTACGTTAATTGTAGTTCCTGATCCACCTGTTCCAAATGCATTGTCTCCTAAACCAGGAGCAGTTAATGTTGTTGTCTGTGGATTTGTAACTGTACCACCCCACTGTGATATACCATAACCAAAAACCCCAACTTGTTCAGCAGGTCCAACGTGGTAGTATTGAAAATAAGTTATGCCTCCGGAATTTGTTGCTCCACTACCTGTTTCATTACTAGGCATTGTAATAGTGATAGTGGTAGAATCAATTACAGAAGTTACCATAAATTTTTTATCACAAAAATCTGCAGATCCAAAGTTAGAACCTGTAATAGCTGTAAAAGTAGATACGTCACCAAATAAAATAATATCTCCTGCTTGAAAATTATGTGAGGCAGTAAATGAAATAGTTACTGTTGGGTCTCCATTACTCGTGCTAAACGCATTTGTAATAGCCGTACCCGATGGATTAGTTAAAGGATGTATGTCATAGTATACACCTCCAGAATATACGTATAGTATTCTGTTAGTGCCTATGATGGCATATTTAATACCATCTTTATTTACCATGTGATGCAAACCTCTAGCTGCACCAGTTAATTTACTGTCACCTAATTGGTTCCAACCACCTATTTTTTCTGGTGTACCATATCTAAAACGTACATTTTCACCTCCTGTCCACTGTGATTCAGCGCCTGTTGGTGTAACTTGTTTGTTGAAACCTGGTAAAAAGCCTAATTTTTGTAGCATATAACCTCATTATATATAATTTTTCTTATATACTATTGAATTATATATTCAACCCATCTATTCTATGAAGCTTAACCAGCCTGTTATTATGTATTTTTCTTTATTTAATGAGATAACACCTCTATGGGTATGGGTAAAATCAGTAGGCCAAATTAATGTTTTACCTTTTTCAGCTGTAGCTTTAAATTTTTGAAATTTAAATTCTGTTCCTGCTTCTTCTACTGTGTTTAAATAAGTCATAAATGCTAAAACTCTATGCATCACTGCTCCACCTGCTCTCTCACAATGCCATTTATTAAAACCTTCTCCTGGTTTATAATATTGAATAACACAAGTATCTTTATATTTATTGGTAATCCCAAATTTATTTAATTCTAAATCATAAAATTTTTCGTATGCAGTTAAACATTTTTGTAATTCAGTTGCATAAATTTTTAAAGCCGGGTCATCTGGTTGCATACATAAATCAGTACTTATTTTATGTGGATGGTAGTCCCTATTATGTTCGTCTTTTCGTTTTTTAAATTCTTCAAGAAGACTATCACATACACTGTCTTTTATTTTATACTGACCTATAAATGATTCGTGATGCATTTTATTCTTTACGATCAGGATCAATATATATGTTTCCAGATATAGTTATTCTATAGTCATCACTTGTATAAAAAGGATATACTGAATGTCTTAATCTTGATGGAAAAAATATAATCTGACCTTCGTGTTCTTTTTTTAACGCAAAGTGACAACTTTGAATTCCTCCTAATACATGAGTAGTATGAAAAGATAGACAAGAAGTAACATTTTGATTAGCTTTTTTACCCGGTGAAAGTTCGAATTCTTTTTCATAATCGTAGGGAATTTTAACAATAATAACCCAACTAAATAAACCATCATGATAATGTATAGGATTAAACTCATATTTTTTCATATAGTTAACCCACAAACTATTTACTACAAAACCTCTATCACTAGTTAATATTTGATATTCTTCTAGTGCTCTTTCAAATACTGGTTTAAAAGTTAAACGAACTAAATAATTATGTAATTCAGGAGTAAGTAAATTATATATATTATATTCTTCTCTTATATTGCCAGCTAATGAAGAATTATGAGGCACAAAACTTTTTGTATTAATATTATCTTTTAAATAAGAAAAAAGATTATCTGGCATTTTTTCTACATAAATACCTAATTTATCATGGTTGTTTTTATCAAAAAGATCTCGTGTAAAAAAACTAGACATTATAATTCCTTAGTTCTGACGGTAAACCTAACATTGGTCTGTTATCATATTTGTGATTGTCTTTGTCATTTTTTTTATTGTAGTGTAAAAAAACTTGACCACATACACTACCAGTAAATTTTTCTCGCCAATGTTCTAAATCACATCCACTATAAATTAAAATATCTCCAGGTCCTAAGTCTATTTGCACTCCTGGTTTATTTTCTTCACCAGAGGGTTCTAAAAATATAGGCCAATCGTCTCCACCTAAATTCATAGTAGCCGATATCTCACAACTTTTTCGATCTTTATGTCTAACTAATTCATCGCCTGTTTTATACAACCTAGTATAAGAATATGTTTCAATTAAATCTATACCACATTGTTTTTCTACCATCGGTTTTATGTGTGATAATAAATTATCCATCGCTATGTCTCCATACATTGAAAAAGTATTTGGTGCTTGAGGATCGTCAAACCAACCTTGCGTAGTATCAAAAGGAGATAAATATCTTATTTCTTTTAAAAAAGTAGTAGATTCTTTTTTTAATTTTAAATAATTAAAAAGAAAAGCACTTAACTCTAAACCAATTACATTTTTAATTACTTCATATTTATTTGTATTAAAGCTCATTTAAATTTATCTCCTACTGCCCAAGCAACTAGTGAATATCTTTCACCTTTAGTTACAGGCGTAACTCTATGATATAAATAAGAAGGAAAAAATATAATAGTTCCTTTTTTATATATCTCTTTACATACCCAAGTTTTATATTCACCGTCAACAATCCAACAAAATTCTAAGTCACCTCCTTCAAAATCTTCTTTATTGGATAAAGGTATAATACAAGATATCTTTCTTATTTTACCGTTTAAAGATTCTATCTTTTGGTCTTTATATACTTCTTGATGTGAATCTTGATGCCAACCATAAAAAGATTTATTAGAATCATAGTATGTAAATTGACTTGGTTCTAATTCATTTAATTGATAGTTCCAACCTGAATTTTGATTTGCTTCTTTCATAAATCCTGACAATTGCCTATTAATCCAAAATTCATTAAAGAATGTTGTTTTTGATTTTCGTTTTTTAAATAACTCTTCTTTTGATATTTTGTCTTCGTCAAGACCTATGTGTGCATCTACAAGATCTTGCTGTTTACCGTACTTTAAAAGATCTTCTATAAATTTAAGACTTAAATTATCGAACCACCAGTATTTATGTTTTTCATTCATAGATCATATTCCCCGATATAATTAATCTTTTATCATCTTTATTTGGTGTAACACCATGTGGTAAAAAAGAATTAAAGAAAAGTATTTTTCCTCTTTTAGGTTTAAATCGCAAAGGGGTAAAATTTCTGTAGAATATGTGAGGGTATCCTAATGGATAAAAAAATGTATCACTAGAATTTTCTGTACAGTCTACATATATAATAAAACTATATTCATTATCTTGTGTTCCATGAGTATGAATATCATGAAAGTCATCTTGATTATATTTTTGTAACCAATATTTTTTTAAAATATGGTGTTTATAATTATTTCTATATCTAACTTCTTCAAAAACTTCTTGATATCTATTAATGATAGCTAAACATTTGTCATCATTAAAATTTACGTGAGAGTTATAGTTTGTAAGAACAATGTCATTATCTTTTAATTTTTTAAGTGGTATGTTTTTTATATAATCTATTTCTTCTTGAGAAATATTTTTATCGTCCGCTAGTATGTATTGTCTGTAAGTTGTTATTTCCATAAGTTAAAGCCAGTTAATGTTTAACAGAACTCTTAGTTTAGTATCAGTTTGTGTTACACCTCTATGTTTTTTTAAACCATCAAATGTAATACATCTATTAGAAATAGATTCAACTTTAGTATTATCTTCAAATTCAGTGTATCCATTATTTGTGTTTAAAAACAAGATAGCAGTTTTGTGAGGCACATTAAAATCAGTATGAAAACTTCCTTTTTGTATTTGTTGATTTATTGTATAATAAACTGCTCTTACTCTTAAAAGAGTTTTAACCTCTAATTTATCAACTATAGATTGAATGTGTGTTGAATACCAATCACTATTAGGTCGACCATCATAGAATGTGTGTTGAAAACAAAAAGTATCATCGTCTACATTATTCTTATTATCTATAGACAAATATACAGGAAACATAGGTTCTAACAATGTAACTCTTTTTAATTTTACAAACTCTTCGTGATCTAAAAAATTTTCTTTTATTAAAGTTTTCATTGTAATGGTAACTCTCCTACATAATCATTAGGATTAATAGTTCCTTTTAAAAAAGTATTAAACGATATTGAAACTCTCGTTATAGAAGATAAATTTTTATTTACTCTATGACGCGTAGTAGAGGGAAACAAAATTAATCTATTGTTTTTTGCGTTTATAAAAGAACCCAAATTATTTTCATTGGTAAATTCTTTTCTTTTCCAATTTAAAGTCCATAAATTTGGATTAGGATGTGAGAATTCAATACCAGGTGTTTCTTCATTTGTTTCAATATAATAGACTCCTGAAATAATACTATTAGTATGATGATGTATAGGAAGCTTTTTTTGAGGAGGCAAGAAATTAACCCACGAATTAGTAATATATAATTCTTGCTCACAACTCATAATCTGATTCTTATAGGCGTTAAGACAAGTTTGTATTTCCTCTTGCAACCTTTTTAATTTTTCATTTTTTAAAATATATTTATCTAAAGAAGACACATTTTCTAAGTAAGCACCTTTTGCACTTGAAGCTGTGTTAACTATAGTAGATTTTTCTTCTTCACTTAAAGGTTTAAGATCTAAGATAGCAACTGGAGTTGGAAATAAGTTTAAGAGTTGAATTACCATTCTACTAAATTTTCCTTTATTTCTTTCATAATATGTTTTTTATAATTAAAACGATTATATATTTTATAAAAGTATTCCATAGGTCTAAATTTTTTTACAGTGCTTTCTTTAATATTCCACACATATTGTGAGTAATCTAATATTTTTGTAGTAAACATAAATCTTTTAAAAATTATTTTTCTTTTAGTGTGAAATCTTAAATAATAAAAAGGATCACCTTCTTCTACATTAAATTCTTTAAATTGTTTATTTAAGTGAAAAGCAAAATCAAGTGATCTAAAATATTTTCCTATATCTATTTGACCAGGAATAGTAATACATCTTTGAGTATAGGAATTGTTATCAAACCAAGGATGTTCTAAAGACATAGTTAGACTTTCTTCTTCAGTGCAAAATAACATAAAAGGTCTTAAACTAAATAACTGTGAGGGAATAGATCTTACTAAAACATGAGTATCAAAAAATAATTGATCATAAAGTTCACTTCTTACATCTCCATTATCTTTAATTGTAAAGTTGTATTTGTAAGGGGATTTAAGAACAAAAACATTGTTAGTAAAATCTAAAAAAGAAGGACAGGCTTTGTATCCATAATCTTTTATATTTTTACCTTTAAAAAAATGAGAAATTAGAGATACCGGTTCAACAAATCTAGCTGCTGCTTTACTTTCTAAATGGGAAATTCCCCAATAAACTATAATGTCTTTCATGCGTATATCTTATACACAAATATAAAATTAGTTAAAGAAAATTAATTATTAAATCCAGTCGCCAGCTTTAACAGCGTTATACACACCTTGTAGGTTCCACACACCTCTTATTGTAACAAATGGTGCTGCTGGTTCATGAACAACCACAAGACCAGATCCTCCGGTTCCTGAAGATGGTCCCGATCCCATTCCGCCTCCAGTGTTGTCAACTCCACTTGTGCTTGGTGAAGGTCCACCCCCACCTGATCCACCAGATCCAAAAGTTCCAGTGTTTGTAGTATTACGACCTCCGCCGCCACCACCAGCAAATGTGCTTGTAGTAGGAATAGTCCATGAGTGACCTGGGAAAGAAGGACCTACGTCCTTACCTGCTGCTCCCGGTGCTCCACCACTTGGCGTGCCCGTCCCTCCAGTTGATCCAGAAGCTCCTCCGCCTCCACCACCACCGTGAGATGGCCAGTGAGAATTAGTTGCTCCTCCGGCTCCTCCAAAACCTTTAGTTCCAGAATTTCCAGGTTGAACTGGTTGAGTTGCAGGTTCAGAAGGTTGGTCTCCGCCTCCTTCTCCTCCACTAGATCCACCTGCTACCGCCGGTGCTCCACCTTTTCCACCACCTTTAGCAGTTAAGGTTTCTCCAGGTTCAGCAAAAATTGAATCAGATCCAGAAGTTCTAGGTGAGTTTGTTCCTCCAGCTCCAATTGTTACTGGAAAAGCTGTTCCACCTGTTACAGGCATATTATCATATAATATAAGGCCGCCCGCGCCGCCTCCGCCTCCGCCTTGGCCATAATCAAACGTTCCACCTGCTCCCCCACCAGCGATAACTAAAACGTTAGCTTGTGTTGTGTGTTGTCCGAAAGCAAATGATGGATTAGTTGCTTTAATTTCTGTTGTCGCGGCTGCTTGAGTTCCAGTTCCGCCACCAGTAGTTCCTATATAACCGCCTTCTTTAGCCGACATAATCGTCCTCCCATGTATTGGTATTTGGATTCCAATACTTCGTTAAATCTTTTTCTTTGTTGTAACCTTTCCAAGTTACTTTTGGTTCATGCCAAGAAAATACTAAAGATACCTGTTCTCCGTCTACTTCTATAACTTCCACTGTTGGTCTTGCAACTGGTGGATCATATTCTAAAGTAGTGTCATTCCATATCCATGAATCATATTCTCTTGGAGGTATAAATGCATCTAAACTTTCATCGTATATTGCACCGATACCAGCAAATCTAAATCTTTTAGCTTTACTTTGGTCTGCAGATTCTGCTCTTTCTCCTTGACCATTATCAGGTTCAAGATGTTTACCGTAAGAAGTATTGATAGAAGTTTGTTTCCATTTTACTCCAGGCTGACCTGAAGGCGATTGTTCTGCAGTAGTGAAAGGAGTACCGCTATCAACTATCCATTGTTCAGATTCAGCAGTATAATCTCCGCCATTGTTTTCTATATGTTCATCGTAGAATTTTAAAACTCTTAGAACTTTGTTATCTTTATCTAGTTCAGCAAAGTAAGCCACGTTGTACCTCCTATGCGTCGTCTAATTCTTCGTAACTGATTGTAATAACCGCGTCTGAGTTAGCACCTGCACCAGCTTCGATGTTATCACCTTCTTGTAAATAAAGGCCGTTGTTTTTATCTATTACAACAATTGATGAGTCTGCAGGTAAAGCAACTGTGCTTGCTAATGCTAAAGGTGATCCACCTGATTTAGTTATGAAAACAGATATATCTACATTATTTGTTCCGTCAATGTTAGCGACAATGATACTGTTAATTTTAATTAATTTATCAGAAGGACAAGCTAAAATTTCTGTAGTTAAAGTTGTAGTTAAAGTCGCTTGAACCGACTTACCTAGAATGGATGTTACATTTACTATATTTGGGTTTGCCATAATTTATTTCCTCGTTTCTTTTTAACCGAATATCATTGCCATTGCAATAGATTTTCCTGTTGATATACCAAAAGTTGATGTATCTGTAAACCCTAGAGTTCCTGATCCATCTGTTGTTACTAAAGCGTGAGAAGTAGCACCTACAGCTGCTGGTAATGTTAATGTGTAAGAACCACTAACTGTTGCTGGAGCATCTATCCCTACAAATGCTGAATTATCAGCATCTTGAAATTTAATTGGATTATTATTTGTTAAAGCAATTTCTGAAGAATTACCTAAAATATCAACAATGTTTGGATTTGTAGCATCAGGACTAGCTGATGCATAAACAATTTTAATTCCTTTATCTGTAGTTGAAAAAGTTGCGCTACTTCCTGAACCCGTTTCATATTTAAATTCAACTGTAAAAGCTCCAGAAGTAGAATTTTTTAATATGTAAAAAGTTTCTACATCGTTTGGAATTGTTATTTGTCTGTTTCCAGTAATTGTTCCTGTAAATTCTATAATTCTTTGTTGAGCTGTTCCAGTAGTATTTCCATCTACTATAGTTAAGGCTTGACTGCCGGCACTACCAGCAATGTCTACAGTGGCAAAACCACCTGTTAATTGTTCTATAAGACTTAGATTGGCGTTAGTTTTTGTTCCCCATGTACCGGCATTTTCACCAGTTTGCATTAATTCTATACCAAGATCTGTGTATGTTGAAGCCATGATTAATTCTCCTAATTGTTGTTATTTATATAGTTTATTAAGTTTTAAGTCAAACATAATTATGCAGGTGTTTTTCTAGTATATCCGGTGCTAACTTTTGGTGTTAATCTACGATAATATTTTAATATTAATTCTGCGTCATTTACAGTGGTTGTAGCAGTTAATCCAGTTAAGGATACAGTAGAAAGTTGAGTAGTTGTAACAGTTCCAAGAGAACTACTTAATGAGAAAGCAGGTGCAGTAAGCTCTACTACTTGATCTGTTTCAATTAATCCTAATGTTGTAGAAAGAGATAAGCCTGTTAAGCTAATAACTGGCTCAGATGTAATAGTTACACTACCTACTGATGTAGTAGAAGATAAACCTGATAATCCTAAAGTTTGGTCAGGCGGATCTAATGTTCCAAGTGAAGTATTAGCAACTAATTGACCAAGACCTACTGAATGATCATCAAGAACAAACAATCCATGCGAAGCTGTTGCTGATAAACCAGAAAGTGTAAATGTTGCATCAGTAGTAATTGGAGGAAGAGAGTTAAGACTAGCTGTTGCCGATAAACCTGTTAATCCAATAGCATCAGCTACTTCAACGTCACCTAAACTAGTTGTTGCAGATAAACCTGTTAAAGTAAATGTGTGACTTTGAACATCACCCCAACTGTTTGCACCCCAAGAAGAGGTTCCCCAACCAGGGAAAGAAGTAACATTTTCACTAGGTAAATTTACAGTTGCTGTTAAAGAAAAAGCAGGAAGTGGTATAATACTTTCAGCACCACCCCAACCTTCAGCTCCCCAGCCATCTGCACCCCAACCTATTTCATTAAATGCTTCTAGTGTTCCAACAGAAGCAGTTGCTGATAAAGCTGGTAAAACTTCTATAGCTTCATCTTGATTTCCCCAACTATTTTGACCCCATTGTAAAACTCCCCATGTGTCGTCTTCAACGGTATTTGCAGCTCCACCCATTCCTGAGTGATTAGTACAATAATAATAAAGTTGAGGAGCAGAAGCTGCTACTTCTATTTGAACATAAGCTCCTGCTTGTCCAGGAGTTCCGCTAGCAGTAACACCAGTAGTATACTGCGTCCCACCTGAATGTGATCCATCGCTTGTGGTAGAAAATCTTAATGGGTGAGTGCCTCCAGTCCCATTAGAAGAATCAGATTGATCAAATTTATATGTAAAACCTTCTGCAAGAACAACTGTATCTTGTTGTACGCCGTCAATAAAATATTTATTACCGCCACCAGTTGACTGAACTGTAACTGTAAATGTTCGAATTAACGACATAAGGATTTACTCCCTATGCTATCTGGATAATAGCGTTACCTGCTGTTTGAGCTGGAAATTGTATTGTAAAAGTTCCGCTGGTTACAGTTTTATCTGAACCAAAATTAATAGCGCAGACTGATCTATTAGTTGTGAATCCTGTAACAGCTGTTGTGTTATAAATCAAACATCCTCTTGCTGTAAAAGAAGCAGAGGTGAAACTTGTAGTGTCAAATTTTACACAAGCTGTATCACCAGATAAAACTGGGTCAGCTGTTGCTGCTAAAGTATTTCCACCTGATGGATAACCAGAAGCTGTTGTAGTCACTTCATAAGTGTTTGTTGGATTAGCCGTAGCATCTGATGGTGCAGTGTATTGTGTTGTTGATTTATTTAATGTTGCTGAGTCACTTGAATATAAAGCTAATTTAAAAGTGTTGCCTGTAGGTGCTCCACTTGAATCATTAAAATTATGGCCCCCTTGTAGGATTTCTACTTTAAATGAATTACATATTGCCGATGTTATTGTCATAAATTTTCTCCTAATTATTGAGGCGCTGACTCGATTGGTATTCTTATTGTTCCATCCGTGTAATCGTCTCGTCTTCGTCTTCCAATTTGCATTGCTGCAAATTTAGTTAGTTCAGTTTTATACTTATTTTCATATAGTGTCAACATATCAGTTGGACCTTTTAAAAAAGAATATGCCTCTACCAAACAGGCATATAATAGACCTTGTGGAAAATAATTACTAATATAAGTTCCGCCAGTATTTGTTTCTAAACCTCCTGGCATAGCATTATAGTGAATAATAAATTGATAATTTTCATCAGGAGTGGGAGCAATATAAATAGCTCCAGATGTAGCAGAGCTAGTTCCAGTTGTAGCGCCTCCAAACATAGCATAATATTTAGGTAAACCAGTTACATCTTGGTTTGTTTGTCCTCCAGAATTTCCAGTTAATTCTCCTACATATTCTTGAATAAAAGTTTGATCACGTCTTTCTAACCAAACTCCTTGACCTGTAGTAGATGTTGTTGAATTAAACACTTGAATACCTCTTACGAATAACAATTTCGTAGGCATTGTAATACTATTATTATCTTTAGCAAATTGTGATTGATCTTGGAATCTATCAGAATCCATAGGACAATCTAAATTAATTCTAAATTCTGCATTTTCAATAAATCTATTTAATATAGCATTAGTAAAAACATTACTGTCTACTTCAGTATAATTTCTAATATCTGTTTGTAAGTTTGATAAATTATATCCAGCCATATCTAACCTCTATCATTAACGGGTCCAATTGTACATTGAAAACCGCCTCCTGTTTCAGCGCTTGTAGCATTAGATACTAAAGGCACAGTTATAGAATTATACAAAGTTCTTGTAGCAGGTTGGGCTCCTGTAGTTTCTGTGGTTGCAATTGCAGTTGCTAAATAAGAACCAAATACTTTTGCTCCATTAGCATGAGATCCAGCTGTTGTATTTGATGGTGTTATTCCTCTAAACGGAGCAGCTGTTCCACGTGTGCAACCTGTTAAATTATTTCCAGCTTTACCTGCATATTGAATAGTTTCATTTTCAAATGCCCCACTTGTGTCATTTACTTTTTCAATGACTATGAAACCAGATGTTGGAAAAGCAGTAGCATCGTCTAAAATAATTGTAGTAGCAGTATCACTAATTGCACCATTTAACGTTGCTGATAATTCTAAAGTAGATATTGCAACACCACCTACTGTTGATTTAACAGCTTGAAATCTAACATGTGTTGTTCCTTCATTTATTTGATTTGATGGATACGAAACACTTAAAGTTGGTGAACCTGCTGTTGTAGTAAATGGATTATTAGGTAAAATATCTTGAACTGGAAACTCAACTCTTGCAGGTCTTGCATGTTGTAATCCTTGTGGATCAGCTCCTATAGGATGTGGTTGTAGTTGTGGTTGTTTAGGTTCAAATTCAGAAATATGTACCCAAGCACCTGTCCATTCTTGAACCATTTCTCTATACGGAAATGCTGCGCCTGATCTATCAGAAATCGCTAATGCTCTACT
>Ga0209232_1001137_pt1 | contig 14846 bp, 19 predicted proteins | sample ETNvirenome_2_60_FD_184066 | JGI IMG/M metagenome (GOLD analysis project Ga0209232, IMG submission 184066) | Marine viral communities from the Pacific Ocean - ETNP_2_60 (SPAdes) (version 2) | ecosystem: Environmental > Aquatic > Marine > Oceanic | place: Pacific Ocean | collected 2013-06-22
GGGTGGGGAGTCCACGTTAGGGAGCATGGGTGAAGTGGCGGTGTCACGCTCCTACGCTCTCGGTAGCGTGACGCTGGTGTGGTGGCGGTGGTTGTGGGCATAGTGCCGGAGCGCACGCTTGTCACCCACCGACGCCCCGCCATGGCACGGCAGTGTGACGCTCGTAGAGCGTGACGCTGGGCCAATGCGCCCCCACCGACGCCGACGACACACACCCGCGAGCGTAACGCTGGTGCGGTGGTGGCGTTTGCGTAGGGCGGTACCACGTTTGCGCCACCCCCACCGCCCCCACCCACAGGCTTTCGGTACAACGTTTGCGCCACCGCCTTAGCCGGAGAATACCGTTTGCGCAGAGCGTTTGCGCTCTTTATAGTCACACACGGCGCTCGAAAAAAAAATAAAAAATTAGAAAAAAGACCCAGATTTGGGCACATCATGTTCCTGTACAGCGTCGGTGTCGTCGGTGGCTACGCGGTGGCGAAGTTCCTCACCCCGCGAATGCCCCGCCTCAAGTTCTCGCGCTTCCACCTGCACCACTGGATTTGGGCATCGTGCCTGCTTCTGGCAGCGTACTACGCCGATGCGCCGGATATCGTGTACGGCGGCTTGACGGGAGGGGCGATGCAGGGCCTGACCTACAAGAATTGGAGCATCATCAGAGAAAGTTAGAAATCTTGACGCCTACACGGGCAACCGTGGTTGCTGCGATGGGACATCTATCATTCCGTTCGTTTGTTATAGAAAAGTCACTTCCGTCCCAAGCAAAATTAGGCTACGATGCATTTGAAGAAACTATTGAGCACGCAGCAGCCACACCGGTGGGAGAATCGTGATTTACACGTACTTCTCGATGGAGTGGGACTTGCACTACAACCAAGGTGAGATGTACCGGAGGGACTAGGGCATGAAGCCCTTTGAGCATGCGTGGACTGTGTTGAAAGCACCGAGGATACCACGCAAGAAGGGACAGCCCGCGAAGTCGAAAAAGCACTCGGACCTGTACACCGACGAGGACCCGAAGGGTACGATACACGGCCTCGGCTTCAAGGACCCAGCGAAGGCCAGAGCGTCAGTGGCGAAGATACGCGGCAGCAGTCGTAGCCACGCTCACAAGACTCAAGCCGCGATAGCCATGGAGCAGAGGGCCAAGGAGATGGGCAAGACCAGTGAGGCCGCGATATACAGGAGATTCATAGAGCAACAAAAGAAGAAAACGAAGCAGAGGCAGTGAGCGTGTACGATTTTGAGATTTACGAGGTTGGCCCACGGGACGGCCTACAAAGTAAAGACACCATCATTTCCACTGCGCACAAGGTCGAACTCATTGAGCAGATTGCAATGTCGGGCATTCGCAAGATAGAGGTCGGCTCGCTCGTGCACCCGGAGAAGGTGCCGAACATGGCAGACTCCGATGTTCTCTTCAAGCAACTGCCGCATTTGCAGTATGACTGCGAATTGGCGATGCTCGTGCCCAACAAGCAGGGGGTGGACAAGGCCAAAAAAATCGGGGTCGAGAATTTCAACGTGTTCTTCTCCCCGAGCGAGAACTTCAACATGAGCAACCATGGTAAGGTCAGCAGCCAGATATTCACCGAGTACTGTGGGGCGCTTGAGGGAGTTCCGAAAGACAAGGTGAGAGTATACTTGAGTTGCATGTTCGGATGTCCGTACTCAGGTGGGATACACCATGAGCGGATGGAGACGGCGCTGAGATGGGCCGACTCTTTAGGAAGCACGATTGTTCTAGCAGACACGATTGGCAACGCGGACCCAACATTGATTCGAAGTGCGGTCGACATGACTAGAGGTCTGGGCATAAACAGCAACCTTGCATTGCACTTGCACCATGGAAGGAGAAAGAACAGGATGTTCGACAACCTCAGCACGGCATTCGATTTGGGGATACGTGAGTTCGACAGTAGTATCGGAGGTATGGGTGGATGTCCGTTCGTGCCCGGTAGCGGTGGTAACCTAGCAACAGAGGACCTTGTAAATTGGGGCAATGAGGAAGGACTAGACTGTGGAGTGGCACCACAAGACCTTGGGCTTCTCACTGAATATGTTGAAAAAACTCTCAAACATTGATGTTGTCAATGGCGACCATGACTCCCCATACTACGATGAGAAGGGCAATCATTGCCTTTATCGCAAAATCAGCGACTGAACGTAGAAATGCGTTCATGAGGCTGTCGCGTATCATGACCCCATGGTAGTAGAGGCGACAGATGCACCGCCTTTACCTGCCTCCATGAGTTCCTTTGCCCTTTCCATCTCTCTTTTCTGCTGAGATTCTTTGAGTTTGTTCATCGCTTGCTCCATGCCTTCTTTTGAAGCAACTTGTGTACCTACCTTCTTCGCGCCCTCTTGCGCCAGTTGCTTCATACCCTCTTTACTGGCGAGTTCGCCAACTTTCTTTGCGGCCATTCCTCCAGCGCTTCGTGCAGCGCCTGCGAGTCCTTGAGATGCAATTGCCCTAGCGCCGCCTGCTAGTGCGGCTTTACCAGCAGCCATTAATGGTGCTAGTAGCGGTGCCAAAAAAGGCGCCTTTACGACGAGAACTTGTTGTGGTGTCTGGGGCGCGAATGAGGGATGCGTGCCGAGTGAAACATTGGAAGAGAGAGATACTCGGTCCACCCCAGAAGCCACCACATTTGCCCTCAGATTGGGTAAGGGTAATCAACATGACGACGTCTGCCCCCCATCATGGGTGAGTCGGGGTGGTATTCTATACTGAAGCGCTCATACATCCAGAATCGTCCCAAGCGTCTGGCGCAGGCCAAGGTACAGAGACTTGCTCGTAAGACAAAAACACGGAAAACGAAGGCTAGATATGCCCGTGCCCTATCCCGTGGCAACGTAAGACCGCGCATGCGGCGACAAACCGGGTTGGTTAGAGTAAGTAGAAAGAGGTAAGAAAATGGCTGATGGAGATACGAAGGACTATGCTGGTCAGAAGAAAAAACCGTCAATGGCGCTGATTATTTCAGTGGGCCCTAAAATGCCAAAGAGCCCAGAGGACACATCGAAGCCCGACGACAAGGCAATGAAGAAGGCATGGGATTATCTCAAAGCAGATGAGCCACCTCGCCAACCCCTTGATATGGACGAATATTTTAGAAATTTACGAAATATAGCAAATCAGGCCCCAATAGAACCGATGGACCAGTCGCCGTCACCATATGATATGGGAAATTCCCCAATGGAACCGATGCCAATTTCAGAACTGCCAGAAGATGCTAATCCATATCAACCGTCAGATGAAGAAACAAGAAGGAGAATTATGGAGATGTTACCTCCAATACCGCCCCGCGAAGAAAGGCGAGCAAACATGATGAGAGATGGTACGCCCCACACTCCCGGTCAGCAAAGTATGATTGACAGAGCCACTGAGATGTACAGGCAGCAGAAGATGAAAGGAAATTGAGCATGCCGTTCCGTTCAGAGAAACAAAGAAGGTTTCTCCATGCCACACAGCCTAAATTAGCCCAGAAATGGGAGAAGAAGTATGGCAGCAAGTCTATTGCTGTCAAGAAATCAATGATGAGGCAGACAGAACTCGGTGAGTTTCATGAAGATTTTCCCAGTAGTCTAGGTCCTGTTGTGGAATATCACGGCACTTATGATATGCCTAGTGTGCTTGAGCAGGGTATCAGGGGTGGAGACCCCAGAAGAAGGTCTAGGCATTATGTCCCAGACGCGCTCAGAGACAGGGAAAGAATATCATATACCACACCTGATAGGGAACTCGCACTCAGGTTTGCACAAGAAAGAGCCAAAAAGTTAGGCCTACCTGAGGGAGACGTGGGTGTAGTTGGCGTAAGAGCAGGTGACCTCTCGGCTCCGGTATCGCAAGCAGAACCCAGTGGTGGGGTTTTCGCTGGCACACAAAGCAATGTCAGGAGTGGCGGTATTCCAAGAGCGAATCTAACTCCGATAACAATGAAGTCGGAATCTTGCGATTGCTGCTCACCTACAACTCAGGCTTTTGGTGTTCTAGTGACTGATTATTTCGAGAAGGGAAAGAAGAAGTCCAAGCCGTTTCACGGCTACAACCCGAAGAGGCATCACAAGAAAGGTGGCCTCAGCGCAGCAGGTCGTGCTAAGTTCAAGAGGGAGACAGGCGCTAACCTAAAACCACCAGTCACGACTAAGCCATCCAAACTAAAGCCCGGAAGCAAAAGGGCAAAAAGAAGAAAATCCTTCTGCGCTCGCATGGGTGGCATGAAGGGGCCGACGAGCAAAGACGGCAAACTCACACCGAAGGGTGCAGCGTTGAAAAGGTGGAACTGCTAATGGCCAAATCAGATGCACCCAATTACAGGAAAGCCACCACAGGCAAGAAGTGCGGCAACTGCAAGGCTTGGGATTCGAGCAAGACCGATGACCCCATGACCGGGTACTGCGAGTGGTACGACTTCAATTGCCGTGCGGACCACGTCTGTGATGCATGGGCACCGATGAACATGAAGAAAATGGTGGGTATCATATGATAGATTCTTGTGGTTGTGGTCACTGCGTAGGTATGGATGTGGCTTGGGACTCTTTGGAGAAAAAACTTTGTCCGGAAGGAAAAGCGGCTGCAAAAAGAAAATTCAAAGTTTACCCCTCTGCCTACGCTAACGGATGGGCAGTTCAATACTGCCGAGGTAAGTTCAGAAAGAAAGGGAAGAAAAAATGAGCGACCGATGCACGTGCCACGACACCCTTGTGGTGAAGAACCTGAATCGCTGGTTCAAGGAAAAGTGGGTGGACGTATCGAGGAAGGACCCGAAGACGGGCAAGCACCCACCTTGCGGGAGGGGCAAAGCAAAGACATCTTCGAAGGGTTATCCGAAGTGCAGACCCTCAGTCAAGGTCTCATCGAAGACCCCGAAGACTTCTGGTTCGATGTCCGCTGGACAGAAACAGGCTGCAACAAAAAGAAAGCGGGCCAAAAAACAGGGTGTTGGTGGGAAGCCGACGATTGTTAAGAGTCCTCGGCTTGGTAATCCTCACAGAAGATATACGAGAGAACTTGCTGAAGAGAACCTTGCAAATACCAAGTTAGACCCTTCCGAGAATTTCTATTACAGATATAGAAGAGATGACCCTAGAGCAACATTGAGTGCTAGAGATAAAAGAAGAGGAGTGCTTCTTGGGGAATCTGGTCGACAATATGAAACTCCTGAGCATCGTGAAGCAATAGAGGGAGGAGAAGTTGATGCAGGTGGTCGCTATACTCCTCCAAAGCCACCAGTGAATCCGAATGTGGATGAACCGTATGACGAGATGTACAATGAGTATTACAATGTCTCTACTGGTGAGCCGATGGACATAGCCTTCCAATTGCTCAAGAGACAACTGTCACCAGAGGCACGTCGCCACAAGTTGGAGTATGACAAAAAATACGAGTCGAGTCCGGAGCGAGTCAAGTATCGTGAGGAACTCAATCAAGAAAGACGTCGCAGGGGTATCTACGGTTCCGGTGACCATAAGGATGTAAGTCACACACAAGGTGGGAGGCTCACGTTAGAGGGGGAGCACTCGAATCGGGCTCGGCATTTCAAGAATAGAGGAACTCTCAGAGTCGTATGATTCCAATTATTCTTTGTATCTATCTATACATATAATTATATATTTATATTTGTATAGACAATACATTAGATTTTTTAGAAACATCTGACCGTGTTTCTGTACACAACCCTTATCATGCTACCCTATGTGCCAGATACGAGGTCAGGAGAGTTGAATATGACAGAGGGCTCACAAGATATGAAAATGACAGGGCTGATATTAGCCCAATCTGCGCTAGTAGGAGTTGCCGTTGGAGTTTATGATTCTGGTATTTGGTTACCAGCAGGCTCGGCAGGTGAATCTTGGATAAACGGAATGACATACGCTATGGGGGCATTGGCAGTACAGACAATTGCGTATTACTTCTTCAAGATGTTCTTCGAGCAGCAGATGCAAGAACGAGTGCAAATGGCAGAAATGCAGAACATGAGGTCGAGACAAATGCGTCAAACGCAGATGACTTTCGACTCAAGAAGGGCTGAATTAGAAATGAGGATGCAAGAAGCACAACTGGAAAATGAACTGCGATGGATGGCAGAGAATCCCGATAAGGTTTCACCTTCGTTCAACAGTGCAGGTTTCTCTGGTCTAGGGACTGATTATCACAATAACTTCAATCCCGGCATACCTTCTCATCAAGCAAGTCAGGACCAACCTTTGGATTTAGGATTGAATGCCATGGCTGATGACCTGATGAATGGTCACGATAGTCCTCGTTTGAAGAAAGACGGTACGCCAGACTTAAGGTACAAGTCCAAGCGTGGCGGTAACTGATGCCACTACCCGGACTCTTCGGTATACCCGGAATCAAAGGTCCGAGAATCTTCAGAAGCGTTGCTGACGACTCTGTAGAAGAAACTCTCAGAGCCATGCATATGGCAAACACCGTTGATAACACATACGAATGGGGTATAGGTTGGGTAAGAACAGTGCTTTTGACCGTTATTGGTATGCTCGGAATATCAGCAACCGAGTTTTACTGGGGAGATTTTAGTTTGTGGGAGAATACTGTTAACTGGGGACTCACGCAAGTAGAAAACTTTGCAGACTGGTTAGTTAGTCTAGTGTCCTGAGGTGGTAGCCCATGGCGGCGATGGCAGGTAGTGCATTAGTTGGTGCTGCATTATGGGGTCAACAGATATACAATAATTGGAAATCACGTCGTATTGGGATTTATGGCGCTTCAATGGTTGGTAAGACTACTCTTGACAGATACATGACCACTCCCGGTGAGATGGAAGAGATACCAGCAGACGAGAGAACAGACCATTTCAAACTCCTTACTCGTTACATATTACCTAAGCCAACAAGAAAAAGACTACGTTGGGAAGGTGAGAGAAGAGTTGTTCATTCATCCGATATAGGTGGGGAAGACAGATTCTGGAATTTATGGATTGATGATATGGTTTCAAGACAGTGTGAGTATGTTGTCTTTATGTTCGATGATAGGGCATTCAAAGGTGGTGATGATGCTCTCCAACAGGTTGCTGGTTTCAAATACCTAGTTGACGCCATTCTCTACAGAAACTACAGATACAGAAATTTGAAGAGTTGGTGGAAAGGCAAGAAGTACACCCCTAAAATGCTGCTTCTGGTGGCAAATAAGGCTGATAGATTCTTTGACGACAAGGCTGCTACACTTTGGCAACAAGGTAGAATAGGCGAGCACAAGATTTTCGACCCGTTCAGAGATGACTTGGTTCGCTTGCAAAAGGCTGGCGTACCCACTAATAGAGCGTTTATGGCCACAAGAATAGGTTGGAATGTTGAGCAAACCTTGTTTGATATGCTAAATTACTAAACCTGACCTCATGAGTGACCTTTTTGGTCTAGTCCCCCCTCGGACCATCATGGGTCGCAGTGTGACAAGGACATCCCTAACCTCAACTGGGACTGGTTCTCTACGCACAACAGTGCCATCATGGATTGTAAAACAGTTCGGTTTGATGTCTGGTGAAAAAATTGCTTGGGAACTAAAGGTAGAAGGGGAAAACATGATAATTCACGTATCTCCAGCCTCCAAGGGGGAATGAGTTCTGATAAACGCAATGAATCCTTTCCAGAATCAACAAGCACAACAAAGCCTTGGTCAAATGAACGAGGCTGCTTTGATGGCGCTAGCACAACAAGGCAACCCTAATTTCACACACGCAGCCTTACTTGAACAACAGGCAGCCCAACAGCAAATGCAGAGATTTGCTACTGAAAAGAATATTGAAGTACCAAAAGTAAACTTTTATCCCTCTCGCCACCCCGACCCTAGAAAAGCAAGAAGACAGGACATCAAACAGGCATACAAACTGCTCAAACCAACAAAGAGGTCCATCTTCGACCCAAGGCGATGGTTGAGATTCAGCCCTTACAGGTACGCCAAGGATACTGGGACTTGTGTGATTGATGGTTGCAACGTCAAGGACCTGATACAACATGACAATCTTTACGCTAGAATATGCGATGATGAGACCGGTAAATCCCTCTGGGATTTATATTGGCAGAACCCAATCACAGGAGAGGCTGAGGCTTTCGTAGCGAGAGAGGGTGTGACTAGCGGTCGTAAGATGAGAGGCACATACTGTCCTGAGCATCTGCATCTATACCACCTTCTCAGAAAATGGGAGGAGCAGGAGGAAGCAGAGGCAGAGATGAAGCCCAGCCGATTCAGAGACAAGATGAGAAAGGGCGTCAGCCTAGTTTCAGTGCCAGTAGCCACTCTCGCTGGTGCTGCTGAAACCGGACCGCAACACCCAATGGTGGACAAATACGAACCATTCTTCGCTGAGATTATGGCTGATGCCAGAAAAAGCAAGGGCATCAGTGTACAGTTCTATGCAAATCCAGAGACCGAAGAGAATGACCTCACTGTGATTACCTTCGATAACAGAATGTTCCAAAAAGAACTGCGCGACATGAAAACCCCAACTCAGGCTTTCCAAGAAGTATTAGCGCAACAGATGCAACAGATGCAGCAAATGCCACCTCAGGCTCTAGTTAACCAACAGCCTCAAGTGGCTACCCCTCCTCCGAACCAAACAAGTGAGGTGAGTCAGTAATGATGGGATTCAATCAAAACCAACCTCATACAGGCTCTTCGTTGAATCTTTCTATGACTGGAGCACCCACTGGAAACGGCTATCAAAATGGTTTTTCCTCAGGTTACAGTGCTCCTACCAATAATTGGTACGCACAACAACAGCAGCCAAATCTAATGGGTGCTTTCTTGGGAAGCGCTACCGGAATGGACCCCCAATACCAAAACGGCGTTATGCCACCAACTGAAACTGAAGTTCTAATCACCATGCTCAACACTCAGATTCCCGTTGAGAGATTCGTTCAAAGCAATACCTTCAACTTAGTCCTTGACATAATGGGTCAACTGATGACCTTCTCTTTGTTGAGTGTATTGAAGGAAGCATCCTTCAATTTCGATGATGAACTCGGTGTCTTCAAACTAGACCCAGCCTCGCTTCCAAATCACCTACAAACCATGAGCCCAGAGAACATCATGGCCCAGATGAGTGGTTTGCAGAATGATGTCAACACAGCGGTCAGTAATGCAGAGGCTCAGAGAATGCAGATGATGCAGAGAGCCGAGTCCAGCATGATGCACGGTGCACTGCAAGCAGCGATGGCCGACCCCGGACTAATGACTGGTGCTGCTGAAGCGGGTGGCTCCTTCCTCAGAACACTAATGACTGGAGGCAGATAATTATGATGAGCGGTAGAAGCATTCCCGGTATTCCGATACCAAGTCAATTTGCAGACATGTCAATGCAGTTACTCGCTCCAAAGAGAAGCATCATCGTTGATATGGTGATGGTTCAACTCATAAGTGCAATCGTTGTTTTTGTTGGTATTCTACTCTTCAAAGCGAACGAGATAAGCCAGTCGGAGATGACTATGATGGTTGTGGGGGTCTTTCTCTCTCTCTTTCTCTTGTCGTCAGTATACCACAGGATTACGCGGTTTTAGTTAGCAACGTTAATTGCTGTATGCCCACACGGCTCTACCATGGTTGAGCGCAAGCCAGTTGTAAAACGGTCTTGTTCCTTCTGCATCAGCGAGCAGAGGGAGGAGTTAGAGGAGGCTCTCAAGAATGGCGAAACCAGTTGCCAAAGACTAGACAAGGAAATGGGTTGGAGGGCCAACACAGCCGACCGTCATTTCAGAAACCACATGGGTCAATATCACTTAGCCTCAAATCCCTCTTGCGTTATCTGCACTCATAGCAACAGGGCTTCTTTCGAGCACCGATACTTCACAAACGGTGCTGAGTCAGACCTCATCGCAGAGGAGTTGGGTATCAAAGAAGAAGCAGTTTACAACCACATGAAAAATCACTTCCAACCATTAGTGCAGAAATCTGCTGCTACTGAAGTAGCGATAACCGTCGGTCAAGAGGCAAATGTCATGCGAAACAACCTAGAGAGATTGAACGGAAAGTTCGAGGAACTCATGAATGAGTCCTCCGTCCACGAAGACGGATTCATTAGAAATGCAGTGTCCCTACACAAGGAAGTTAGGGAGTCACTTAAGGACCTAGTCAGATTACAGACACAATGGGGGACAACCAGTGAGGGTGCTCAGGTCAATAACACAATCAACATTCTCAAAGTCGAATTAGCAAAAGAAAGCCCTGAGAGTTGGAAGAGAATCAAGGCACAATTGCAAGAGCAGGTGGAGGGAATCGAGCAATGATGGCGAAGACAGTCGATTTGATGCAGATAACCCATCCGGGTTTTCAGTTGTTCCAGAAGGACATCATTGACTTGGAGACCGAACTTCCGCTCTTCATGGAATACTGTGTGATTGTGTGTAAGAGATTCAAGCACTACGCAAATATGAATCACGAGTATGTAACTATGATGTCGCTCACTGATGTCGTGTCTTTGCTTGACCAAATCTCAGACACTGATGACCCTGCTGAAATCCTACCATTGAGAGAATTGATGGCTGAGTCTGCCGCTAAGTTCAAGGAACTATGCGAGGATATGGCTAGTTGTATAGTGAATGAGTCAGTTGCTACTGACTTCTACATAAGACTGGGCGAGAAGACAATGGAATACTGTTTTGATTACACCGGAGTTGAGCACTAATGCCACAGGGTACAGGAGGAATGGGTACTGGCAGCGACACCAGAATCTACAATCCACGTAGCGAATCCTCGCACATGTACGTCAATAACAACGAGGAGGACAAGCATGGTGCTGAAGACGGCAAGGAAAAAGATGCCAAGATGGACCGCAAGAGGGCCAAGGATAGAGCCCGTAGAAAGATAATGAGCAGTCTCAAGCACATAAAAGTCAGACCTTCCGACCTGCAACAATTCAAAGACGACAAAGAGGAAGGTAGGGATGATGCGGACAAGAGGGACCAAGAGCGTGAGATATCCGCACAGACAGGTCCACCGGGCAATCTCGGATTCTTAACCAGTCTAGCCATGGGAGCAAAAGGCCCCGGTGCTGCCGGTGGTGAGATGGTTGCCATGGGCGAGCCGATGAAAGTAGCGTTTCGATTACTGAAAGCATATGAAGACGAACACCTACAATCATATTTGGATGGGGACATAGATGAGTTAGGAATGTTCGGTCACTCCTTCGACCAAAATAGATTTCCGTTTCTACACGTCAATGCCAACCATCCATTCATACATGACAATGATGATGCTGTCAATGAGTTAATGGGTTCTGAAGAGGGCTACGAAGCATTTGAACCTGCCTTACGCAATTATGAAAATGAGTTGAAAGCACTACATGACCACATGGTCCTTAGTGGCTCTCCACAAGGCTCTCCACCTCAACTAGCAAATGGTATTCGCGCTCTTGTAAATGATTACAGAGAGCAAAGTGGCGTGCATGATATGACTCAGGAAGATGTCATGAGGGTTAGTATGGCCATGTACATGTCTACTCTAAAAGCACTGAAATTGAAGAATGCACAGCCGTCTTTCGACCCGTCAATGATGGGTGATATGAAAAGCGAGCCGATGGATGTCGCTTTCAGATTACTCAAGCAAGAGGCACAGGGCTTCGTGCCTGACAAAAACCCGGAACCCAAGAAGGACAAAGGCGACAAAACCAAGGAGAAGAAGGACAAGAAGGAAAGAACCAAAAAATTCCGTCCCTCTACTGGACAGTTCAAGATGCCACCCGGTGGTATCAACCCAGCATCCGCCACCTCAAGAAGAGCCAAGGCAAGAAGCAGGGGCATCAAGAGTGACAAGAAGACAGGGCTAGGTAGGTCACATCTATCAGTTGAGATGTCACATCGAGGTGTCAAGACAAAGCAACCGATGTCAAAGGACCCAGCGAAATACAGGCAGTACATGGGTCAGCAAGAGGGCAGGAAGAGATTGGGTAACGTCAGAACCGTAACATCCACCCCTACTAGGTTCGGTGCTCGCTCATACACTGCTGGTCCGACTGGTGGCGGTAGGCTACAAGGTGTTCAGAGACCCAGAAGACCCGCTCTTAAGCCACACAGGATACCACCGATTATGCCACCTGCCGTACCGCCAAGACCAACAATGCCAACACCACCACCCATTCCAAGCGCACCACCAATGCCAACAGCAGGTGTCGGTGTGCAGCAAATGGCAGCACCGCCTCCGATGAGACCCGGTAGAATGCCAACATCATCAGTTCAAGGTATCATGACTGGACCCCAAGGCAAGGGTAGTGACTTGCAGAAGAGAAGCCTGACTTACTACGACATAACGGAGTTGAGGCAACTGGTCAATGAGGCTAGAAGAGCGATAAAGCAAAAAGAATCTAAGAAAAAGGGGATGGGGACCAAAGACACAGCAGGTGCAGGCTCGAACCTACCAAAGCATCCGGAAAACGGTCCCAAGCAAACCACTCGACCAGAGGGCGCGACTGAAGACGCAAACAACGAGCCGCGTACGTTTGGTATGGACCCCATTGGACATTACACCAGTAGGGGAGGACGAACACCTTGAGCACAGTGCGAGTCATCCGTAAATCATACACAATCAGGAAAATGGGCGACTTGCTCATCAAAGGCGATGGTAATTACGGTCTATTCGGTGGCGGGTTCCACATTCAGAGGTACCCACCTGAAGACGCACACAACAATGACCCCAACCAACCTGATGTTCCTGCATTCGCTCACACTGGTGCTCTGCATGAGGGAGAAACCGGTCTACCCGGTGTTGGTAAGGTCATTCCGGGTGACTTCATCAGAGGCAATCACGGTGAAATGGTTTACAGAGACCAGTCAGGTGGTGAGCATCTTCACGGCATAGACGGTGTAATTAGAAGAATAGGAGAGGGTTTAGCGAGACAGGGAATGGTAGGTAATGCGAAAACCATCGTTCAGAGAGCCATAGACTCGTACAATCAGAAACACCCCGATAGAGACAACCATCTACCAGACGTAGATAGCATAATGTGGAGAAAGTTGTTTGTCGCCCCGTACCAAAGAGACGTGATGAACAGGGGTAATTACGGACCTGATGGCAACTTGATTACAACGACCACAAACAGCCATGGTAAGAATCACAGGTATGGTACGTTCTTGGAGTCATACTCCATACCCTTCCACAACCAACTTGATGAGGTCATGAAAGAGGCTGGTTTCGAAAACCCAAGACAGGACTTCTCCTTCGTTGGTAAGCCGTACATCAGGCCCGAGAACCTACACTTCGTTATCAACCCACAAACAGGCATGCTACAGTCTGGTGCTCATCACATACCCTCTGGCCATCTTCAGGGTGGTGATAAACTACCAGCAGGTCACATGGACAGATTCGGTGGCATGGGCCTACCAGAAAAACAATTTCAGGACCTAACCTCTTGGGATGTCATACATCATCTCCCTGACACTTACTTCCTACCGAAGTCTGGTGCGGCTGGTAGCACTGGGATAGTTAGGAGCGGAATGGAACACATGAACCACGTTCTAGGTAACGACACCTCCATGATAGGCACTGAGATAAAAGAGACCATTCCCCTCAGTCAAGTTGACGCAAGTCACAGAGGCACACCATTGCAATTCCTGCTGGGCAATCAAGACCAAATGAGAGGACTCATGCAAGACCTAGCAAAGTACCCTGCGTTCCATGCACTCTTTGGTAGAACCACCAAGGGCAGTGTGCATAACAAACTACACGATTACTATGCTGATAGATATGGTGATGATGAAAATACCATAGACAGATTCCTACAACACAGTCAACACAGGCCCGACGTCTATGGAGAGAAGACCGCTAGTGGTAGAAGAAGAACCAACGCCACTAACAAGAATGCCGCTAGAATATACTCCAAAGCCCTACTATCAGGTCACATAGGACAAGACGACCCCTCAGCCGCTAACTCCAACTTTAGGTATGATGCTCTCTCACCTGAGGAGATAGCAGAGGCAGGTGTTGGTCTGGACACATCTGAAGAGGCTATGAACAACGCTCAGAGTGTTAGGGCAGTCATAGAATACTTGGCCAGCATGAACTCAAAGGCAAGAGGGCATCAAGAGAGAAGAGCGATACCACCGCAAGAAGAAATCGACGCACTTGCGCCCTATGTCACCAGCACCCTAGTTGGTGGTTTTGGTGCAGACCCCAATCTCATGGGCGTACCAGACCACATTAGGTCGGTGTCAAGAGCAGTGCCATCCGCATCAGCGGAGCCTGTGATTGCTACACCGACAGTTTCAGGAGCACCTCAAGGACCCCCATCGGCTGTAACTTCGGGGGGTCCACCTTCTTCTCCACCACCTCCGGTTGCTGTTGCTCAACCAACGCAACAACTGAATCCCTTCCAGCAGAGGAGACAGGCTTTTGCGCAGGCCAGCCCTGCACAGGTCGAGCAGACCATGAGGGACGTAGGCGCTGTCAGGCCGGAAGCACAAATCGACCCCCGTCGATTGCAGCAGTTTCAGCAGACAGTCTCCGACCCGTACCAGACATTCCTCACTGATTACATCAACAGGTCCGATGACACTCCGGAGGTCGCTCGTGATAGGCTCATGAAGGCCGTTGAGCAGATGCAGATTCAGGATGCGAAGACTGATGCTGATGTTCTCAAGTATCTACCGAGCAAGAAGATGAGCCTGCAATCCAACACCGATGTCTCTACGATGGCCAAGAGCATGGGCATAGCACCGATTGATGTGCACACGATTGTCTTCACCAAGGGCGACTGGACTAGAATCAGCAAGAAGTACGGGTACAGCGACAAGGTCGTCAAGGTCGTCAAAACAGCATTTGGGGGTGAGTGAATGAGTTGGGTCCTTGTCAAGCAGGAAGCGGCTGGTATGGGAGGAACCCAATTGATGGCAGG
>Ga0209232_1001138_pt1 | contig 14846 bp, 8 predicted proteins | sample ETNvirenome_2_60_FD_184066 | JGI IMG/M metagenome (GOLD analysis project Ga0209232, IMG submission 184066) | Marine viral communities from the Pacific Ocean - ETNP_2_60 (SPAdes) (version 2) | ecosystem: Environmental > Aquatic > Marine > Oceanic | place: Pacific Ocean | collected 2013-06-22
ACCTCACAGATATAGACATTGCTAGAGCCAGAAAGAAAATGAAGAAATATGGCATAGATCTGTCTGTGGATTTGTGGAAATGAAAGTCATAGACAACAAAGCATTGTTGCTCAGACTACGTGACCCTCAGAAAGTCACGAACGTAATCCCAAAGAGTAAAGAACTTTCAGGTAACAGAGTCGTTGTTAACTGGGGCGTCGAAGAAGCCCGTGTACTAAAGAACTTAGGTATAAACGTACCTTCACCGATAAGTACACGGTACGATTGGACAGGTAAGCACTCACCGATGAAGCACCAGAAGACAACTTCTGAATTCTTTACTCTTAATCAGCGTGCGTTTTGTTTTAACGAACAAGGAACAGGTAAGACAGCCAGTGCGATATGGGCCGCTGACTACCTGATGAGCAAGGGGTACATACGCCGCGCTCTAGTGGTATGTCCGCTATCTATCATGCAGTCAGCTTGGGGAGACGATCTGTTTACCTTCGCTATGCACCGTACCGTAGATATAGCCTATGGTTCTTCCAAGAAGCGACGAGAGATAATTGAAGCCGGTGCAGAATTCGTAGTCATAAACTACGACGGTGTAGAGATAGTGGCTGATGCCATAGCAGCAGGGGGCTTCGATCTCATTATCGTGGACGAAGCCACACACTATAAGAACCCACAGACCAACAGATGGAAAGCCCTAAACAGGCTACTTAAACCTGATACTTGGTTGTGGCTTATGACCGGCACACCAGCAGCGCAGAGTCCACTGGATGCCTACGGGCTGGCAAAGCTGGTAAACCCGTCCTCTGTACCACGATTCTTTGGTTCGTTCCGTGATCTAGTTATGGTCAAGGTGACCAACTTCAAGTGGGTGCCCAAGGAAACAGCTACAGACACGGTGTTCAATGCTTTGCAGCCAGCTATACGGTTCACAAAAGATGAGTGTTTAGACCTACCAGACATGGTGTACGTCAAACGCGAGGTAGAACTGACACGGCAGCAGAACAAATACTACAAAGAACTTAAAAATAAGATGACTATGCAGGCAGCGGGGGAGCAGATAACCGCTGTGAACGCAGCCGTAGGCATGAATAAACTGCTCCAGATCTCAGCCGGTGCTGTATACACAGACGACGGCGAATCTTTGGAGTTCGACATCAAGCACAGATACAAAGTGTTGCGTGAGGTCATAGACGAATCCAGCAAGAAAGTGCTTGTGTTCGTGCCGTTCAAGCACGTTATAGACATTCTGGCGGACAAGCTAACCGCTGATGGTATACCCACTAACATAATTCGTGGTGATGTTTCGGGCGCAAAACGTACCGAGATATTCAAGCAGTTCCAAAGTACGAATACACCGCAGGTGCTGGTTATACAACCGCAGGCAGCAGCGCATGGTGTGACTCTAACCGCTGCAAATACCGTGGTGTGGTGGGGGCCAACCAGCTCTTTGGAAACCTACGCACAGGCTAACGCACGGGTTCACAGGCAAGGGCAGGATCACAAGTGTACCGTGGTACAGCTACAAGGTTCGCTTGTAGAGAAGCGGGTATATGCGTTATTAGATAGTAGAATTGACGTACACACAAAAATGATAGATTTATACAACGAGATCCTTGATTAACGCATTGTTTATAACTATACTGCTTTTCTTGGTATGTGGAGAACCAAAATGGCAGAAGATATTGAAGGTCTTTACCCTAGACTTATACGTACGTTCATAAAAATACGTGACGCACGTAGCGAAGTTAGGGCTGCATGGGAAGAAGAGGACGCTAAGTTGGAAGCGCAACTAAACGTCATAAGGGAAGAGATGCTGGAGTATTTCAAGCGGCCCGAAAACAAGGGCGCTACGAACTTCAGTAGTGCAGAAGGTCAGTTCATAAGAATGACCAAAACTAAATACTTCACAGATGATTGGAGTAGTTTCCATGAGTTTATTGTGGAGGAACAAGTGCCAGAGCTGCTTGAGAAGAGAGTGTCGCAAGGGGCTATGAAGCAGTATTTGGAAGAAAACCCAGACAAACTGCCGAAAGGCTTAAACACAGTGACTGAATACACCATTCAAGTGAGGAAGAAAAAGTGACCGAACCGTATGTCGAAATAGAGAAAATTGCAGACCACTACAAAGTGTCCCTGTCTACTATTCGTGCGTGGATTCGTAATGGGCAGATACCCAGAGACGGGTGTTACATAAAGATAGGTAAGACCTACCGATTCAAACTGTCTGAAGTGGAGAAATCTGTAGCTAGATTAAATTCTGCAACAGCTTCGGGTATTTCTGCAACAGAAACTCAAGATATATCTGGGATAGACTCTGCCGTGGGCGATGTTGTCGCTGATCTTGATGAAGATATGTGATGACCGATGGTGTTTTCAGACGCATAAGTATCAGAAACGGACAGTTCCGCACCGTGGTTCACGGTAAAGAAAGTCTGATTGATTCTGAGATGCTAGATGTGACCATAGTAGATGCAGCCAAGCGAAGTCGTATGTACTACGGCGATGCTTACAATGCTCAAAGCACGGCGGCTCCGATATGTTGGTCACCTGATATGAAATATCCAGACCCAGAAGTACCCGCTGACACTAAACAAGCTACTCGCTGTATGGATTGTCCGCAGAACATCAAGGGGTCAGGTAATGGTAGCTCCCGTGCGTGCAAGTATTCGCAGCGATTAGCTGTGGTTCTTGAAGACAACTCGCAGGAAGTTTACCAGTTGCAGCTACCGGCAAACGCTTTGTTTGGTAGCGCAGAAAGGGGGTGGTTGTCGATGCAAGACTATGCAAAACACCTGCATAAGCATGACACCTCAGTCATAACCGTAGTCACAAGAATTCGTTTTGAGGACGACGGTTATATACCAAAACTTCGGTTTCGCCCTGTGCGGGTGTTGAAGCCCGAAGAACTAGAAACGGCTGTACAGATAGCCCAGCACTCAGATACCGCAAGAGCGTTAACTATGTATAAACCTTTAGAGGAATCTACATCGTCGTTCGAGCAAGTAGACGGGTTTGTGTTTGACGCAGCAAAAAGTAATTAGGAGAACTAACGATGCACATTATTAAAAATGTGACCGCGCACTACCCACACTTGGATCAGCCATATAAGTGGAGTGACGTACAAGGTAAAACTATGCCCTGCAAATACCAAGAAAAAGGGGCAGCGTACGATCTACAGTGGATCATGTCTGGTGGCGAAGCCAAGCAGCTCATGGCAGCTATGGAAGTGGCTTATGAGGAGAAGAAACAAGATGGCTGGCCTGCCAGTATAGAGATCCCATTCAAGAAGCAAGAAAACAAAACGTGGATGCATAAAGCTACGTTGGAAGCAGCTTACAATGGTGAGTTGACCAGCCCACCTAAACAGTTTGACTCAAAGAACAACGAGTTACCTAAAGACTTTAGACTAACTACGGGCAGCACTATCAACGTGCAGGTGAGTATGCACCCTTGGTTTGTAGATGGTGACCATGGTGTTAAGTTACGAGTGCGTCAGGTGCAAGTATTGCAGTATAAGCCAGAGCCTGTACGTGCAGCATTCGATGTAGTCGAAGAGGGCTTCACTATGGAAGATGTTGGCGGTAGTGCGTTTACAGCGGTGTCGAACGACACATTTGAAGAACCCGCAGTTAATCCTGCTCCCAGCGACCCCTTTGCTGACGAAGAACCCGAAGAGCTAGAGGTTGTGGAGGAACCCAAGAAGGCTGTAAAGAAGTCCAAGCCTGCCAAAGCCGAGAAAGAAGCGATAGCCTCAGTCCTTGACGACTGGGACGACTAACCGCTAACAAAAAACCGTGGCTAGTATCTACGAAAAGGGCGTGCCGATGCCCCTGCCACGGTGTCTCTCGGTTTTGAGTAAGCATTATGGATACAAAAACATTCTTACAGAAGGCGTTACGTGGTGACGGTAGGTACTGCCTATTTGCTGCACGAAAGTCAGACTATGCAAAAGACCAGAAGTTCTACGACTCTATAGACGAGCTAGAACAAGCTGCACGCGCATTTGATGCCGATGGGTACGATGTTTATTTTGCGCTTGCTGTGCTAGGCGAAAGTGATAACCGAAAGGTAACCAACGTCAAAACACTTAGCTCGTTCTTTTTAGATCTTGACTGTGGCCCCAGCAAAGACTTTCCAACACAGGCCGATGCGCTCAACGAACTGAAAGAGTTCTGTAAAGCGACAAAGCTACCCAAACCTTTCATCCTTGATTCTGGTCGAGGCGTACACGTTTATTGGTTTCTTACAGAGCCAGTTGCCAGAGACGATTGGATCCCTGTAGCAGGCAAGCTCAAACGCTTGTGTGCAGAATATGAGTTCGCAGCAGACCCAGCAGTGACAGCCGACGCTGCTAGAGTTCTACGCCCAATCGGTACGCACAACCACAAAACTTCACCTCCATCGCGTGTGGATCCGCTACTACAAGTAGCTCCCGCAGAAGTTGATTTTGATAAGTTCAGTGAATTACTAGGTGGTGATTTAGTTCTACCCCCTAAGAAGTTTACCCCATCTGCTCCTAGTGCTTTGATGGAGTCGTTAATAGGCAATACGGAAACATCTTTTAGGCAGATACTAGAGAAGATAGACGACGGGCACGGATGCGAACAACTGCGGATAATATACACGGATCAAGAGAACTGCTCTGAGCCTATGTGGAGGGCGGGACTGTCTATCGCTAAGTTCTGCTCCGATGGTGATAAGGCCATACATAAGCTATCAGTAAGACATCCAGAGTATTCAACACACGGCACGGTCGAGAAGGTAGACCTGATAAAAGGGCCGTACCTCTGCGCCAAGTTCGATGAGTTCAACCCCAAGATATGCAAGAACTGCAAGCACTGGAATAAGATCAAATCACCAATCACTCTCGGCAACACGATTCTGGAAGCGACCGCCGAGGACAACATAGTAGAGGCACCGTCAGCTACGCTGGCAAATGCGGATGTGCAGACGTACACCATACCACCGTATCCGAAGCCGTATTTTAGGGGTGCCAGTGGCGGTATCTACATGCGGTCAGTGAGTGTTGATGGTGAAGTAGAAGAGCGCAGTATCTACCACAACGATCTGTATGTAGTTAAAAGGATACGCGATGCAGAGATAGGCGAAGCCGTATTCATGCGGCTACATTTACCCAAGGATGGGGTTAGTGAGTTTACTATACCTCTTACCTCTGTTACGTCCCGCGAAGAGTTCCGAAAGAGTATGTCTATGCGCGGTGTAACCCTAACTAGAATGGATGAAATTATGCAGTACACGACCACTTGGGTTAACGAACTACAAGCTAGAGAAACGGCTGACGAAGCACACCGGCAGTTTGGTTGGGCTGGTAAGGATATGGATACATTCGTACTGGGCAATCAAAAAGTTTACAAAGATCGCATAGACTTTAATCCTCCTTCCTCTGCCACTGTCCCTCTATTCCCAGCATTTGACCCCAAAGGTTCTCTCGAAGAATGGAAGGAGATGGCTAACTTCTTAAACATAGAGGGGCAAGAACCTTACCAGTATGTGATGGGGGCTTCTTTTGGTTCTGCGCTAATGGAGCTTACCCCTGTAGCTTGTTCTTCGTTACACATACATAGCAAGGATTCAGGGCTTGGTAAGACCACTGCACTAGAAGCGGCTCTTACGGTATGGGGAGACCCGAAAGAACTACTGTTAGGTAAAGAAGACACATACAAAAGTAAAATGAACAGAGGGGAGCTATATCACAGCATACCGTTGTTTTTAGATGAGATAACAAACCTCAGTAGTTCCGAACTTAGTGACCTAGCATACCAATACGTTAGTGGTAGGCAGCGGCGTAGGCTAGACAGTAACTCCAGAGAGAAGTTGAACGGTATCCCGTGGAGCTTTACATCTATAACTACAGGGAACGTCAGTGTTATTGAACGGATAATGTTGATTAAAGATGCACCGAAAGCAGAGGCACAGCGGATACTTGAGTTCAAAGTAGACCGACTGTTTAAGGACTCCGCTAGTAAGCTGCAAACCGACAAGTGGACGCGAGAAGTGCACAGTAACTACGGACACGCAGGGGTGCTATTTGTTCAGTACGTTATGAGTAACCGCGAAGAAGTTGTGAAGGAACTAGAAGAAGTGCAGCAGCGTATAGACCGAGAAGCCGAACTTACATCAGAAAACCGCTTTTGGTCAGCAGGTGCTGCGTGCACCATGACTGCGCTAGCAATATGTAAGCGCATAGGATTACTACAGTACGACACAGAGCGCGTTCATAGCTGGATAATACGTCTGTTGAAAGTGAACAAGAACACTGTTCACGACATGCAGGATTCTGTGGAACAGACACTTAACGACTACGTACACGAGAACTGGAACAACATACTGTGGATACGTAGCACGGAAGACAGACGCGGTAAGGCAGATACTGCGTTAGACGAGCTGGTTGTGCCAGACGCTACGCCCCGTGTAGGGCTAGTGGCACGATACGAAACAGATGTTAAGCGGCTGTACTTAGTACCGAAGTCTTTGAAGGCTTGGTGCATAAAGCAGCAGATAAACTACGCTTCTTTTGTGGAAGATATGAAAAACAAGATGGGCGCAAAGCGCGTGCAGAAACGACTCAGTAAAGGCACTCATATGAGGTTAACGCAGCAGAGCGTGCTAATGGTGCAGTTTGACGTGGAAGATACAGAAGATGAGCTTGTGAGTGACTAAAGGTACTGTAAGCAGGGGGGTTATCAAGAACGACGACTTAAACCCTGACGGCGTGCGGGTGGTTATTAGTTGGGATGAGATGGTAGTGGGTGCTTCTATATTCGTACCCTGCATCAATACTAAAGAAGCTACCGAAGAACTTAAACGCATATCCGATTCTAAACAGTGGGAGTCACGCATTTTAGTTCGAGTGGAGGACGGTAAATTAGGGGTGCGTATGTGGAGAATGCTGTGATAAAGTTCGCTCGGTTCTCCACAAACCGCCCACCTCCTAGTCAGTCTATCCCCTTCTGCTAGGGGGTGGTTCTCTAGTTATTCATGTACCAAGGTTGATACTCTAGTTCTTCTTGCATGTCTTGTGCGTACAGACGCATGGTAGGCGTAAGTGTCACTCCGTTATGCATGGTCAAAGAAGTTCTAGCGTGCTGTTTCATTGATCGTTCGATTGTATCAGCCGTTATGATTGCTTCTTTACCCTTACTTGCGTGTTCTTTGTTGTGCGCTAGGATGTCTTGCAGTATATCGCTTGTGTTATCACCTTCACGCAACGCTATGTAGTACTGTTTCAGCAACCTACTCTTCTGCCTAGATACAGTCTTTTGGATCTTCTTGGTGTCTTGGTTACGTTCTTGAGCATTGGTGTAACTTGCGGGGGCAAAACCGAAGAACTTAGTAGCTACTTCACCCGCGTTGAAGTCATCTGTGATCGGGTCGCCACGTCTGGTTAGAGCACCCTCGTCACTAAACCTTGCTGCTTGGGATATGTTTCGGAAGGCAGCGGGTAACATAGACTCTATACCCCGTCTCGTTTCGCCGTTATACATATCATTAGCACCGCGTACTATACTTGACCCGTAACCTAATGCAGGGCCACCAAGAAAATCGAATACTTCTTCTTTAGCGGACTTGTTAAAATCATAACGGTTGTTACCAAGGATCAAGTTAGATAAGCCTATACGTGCAGCTATATCTACTTCAGACCCTAACAAGTTAGTAAAATACTGTATTCCGCCACGGTATAGTGGGTCGCCCATAAACCTACGAGACAGTAAGTCAGCATCTTCTTCGTCATCATCTAAGTACAAATCTGCGATACCTTGGAATATACCCACCAGCGGTATACCTTGCACACCTGCTAAGGCTGCGATGTAGCCATTACTAGCTATAAACTGCTTCATAGCGATGCGGCCTTGCTCTTCTGACATACCGTATTCTTTAGCTTGTTTCAGCGCACCAGCCATCATCTTGAATTGGTTGTAGTACATGGTGAAGCCGTAGGTCTTAAACATCATGGCTAGACGGCCTATTGGGCCACTCTGTGCTATTCGCGGTGCTGTGTTAAGCGCAGAACCGCCGTTTAATTGTGATGTTTCCTGCATAGCAACTTGTGTAGCCAGCTTCCGTTTAGCGTCCTCTGATAAACTATCTTCGCCTTTGGCTTTGTTTGGTTTGGTGTTTAACCTAGCCATCTCGTTGAGGTACGCGGCAACCACTGTAGTTTGTCTACCCATACGCTCTACTGTATGAAATGGTAAGGCGCTCCACCTAGAGAAGGCGTCATATAGACCTTCTTTTGGAGCTGTCATGTCAATACCTTGATAGTCTGCCCACGCAGATCGAGTAAGGAAGCTACGTTCGTTAGCTTCTTGTATCACAGGCATAAGCTCTTCTAAGAACTCACGTTTTGTTTGGGATACAGTTTTGCCGTCACCTACGTCTTTCTGGTAGTAGTTTGGTGTGTCCAGATCTGACAGATCATCGCGCATCTGGAATCTACCGTCTGCGTCCAACAGAAAGTAGTTATCTATTGATGGGGTGTACGAGTTGATGATGTTCTTATCACTTCCTACGACTTCCCCTCCGTAAGTCTCCACCTTGTGCTCTATATTGCTACCAGTAAACAACCTAAAACCCGCATTCACCGCTTTACTAGCTGTCCTAAAGTCTGTTTTACCTTGTAGATAAGGCATCACGACGGCTGGTACTTGAAAGCTATTTGCTATGGTAGAAGCAGCGTTGAACCCCATTGTGCCAATAAAAGCGAAACGGTTAAGCTGTTTAGCTAGATTATTCCAAAAATCGTTTGGTGGGTTAATCGTAAGTTCTTTGCGTGCTTCAAATTCATTCATCAGTATCTGTTTGTTATCACCTTGTAGATACTCGTTATTAGACGTTTTAATTTCTTCTCTAACCGCAGCAAGAGCAGTTCGTATGTTTTCTGAAGACTTGAGGTTAGCTGCACGGTTAGCCATACCATAGCCCTTCACACGCAACGTATCTAAGGCATCGTCAGCGGCACCTAGTTTATCCTCTCGTTTCTTGAAGGCTTTTAAGAATGATGATTCTGGTAGCGCCGTTATGAACTCCTGCACGATGCTATTGATGGTAGCTTCTTTGTTGGCGGTACCATCAGGTATGCTCTGGTTTAGCGTAGTTACCATCTGAGTAACAAAAGAAGTAGGTGCTGTACCTCCGTCGAACGTCATGTTCTTTAGACCGTCTGCTACCTGTATACCTGATACTTGGTAGGTAACTCCGTCTACGACTACAGGCTCACCTTCTCCCTTTGCTAGAGCAAGTAGTTTGCTGTAGGTGCTTTTTCTAGCATTAGGACTACCAAACGCTTCTATAACTTCACGAGGCTCCCCCTTCGATCCATCTGCATTGACAGGTGTCACAAACCACTTGAGCCAAGAATCTCCTTTACGGGCCAACGGGAAGTAAGGTTCGATCAGGTTCCTATCGAATATCTTTGTGTATAGCTGGTTCTTTAGCTTCTCTGCTTGCCCTTTATCTGTAATCGCGCTGTCTATTCGTGCGCCCAGACTCTCCTTTAGGTTATCTAATATACCTTTGTACGTATCGCGCAACTGCACGTAAGCAGCCTGACCATCGGGGCCAAGTTTCTTGTACTCTGCATTTAACACCTTCCATAACTCTAGTTTCTCGCCTTTATACGCTGACTCAGGCTTAGACGGGTCTACCCTAGCCATAGTAGAGTCAGTTGTAAGGTTGTTGAATACAGTCAGTATGTTTCCGTCTGGATCGGCTTTGTTAGCGGCTTGTAACTTACGTTCTATAGCCGCAGTAATGGCATTGAGTTTCGCGGTGGATATTTCTATAGCGCCGTTAGATTTTTCTATAGCTTCAGTGAAGCTCTTTATAGACTGAACGCCGGTTACATTGGCTATGTCATTGAACGCGCTGTTGTTTAAGAACCCAAGACCTAAAGACTTAGCACTGTTACCTACAGAACTGCCTAGTCCAGTCCCAAATAACTGCTTAAACCCTACTCCTACAGTATCGTTAGGTATATCTCGTATTGCCCGTACAGCATTGTTTGTCTCTCGATCTTGGAGTTTTGCTACTTTACCGTCTTTGGATGCCATCAGTAGCTGACCCGCACCACGAGACTCAGGTGCAGGTGCAATAATTGTTTCTATTAGTTCGTCTATGGCATTCAGACTATCTTCTTTACCCTTCTTGGGTGACACGCCCAAAATCTTTCTGACTATCTTGTTGATGATGTCAGACACTTTACGTAACACCGACGGTGCTTTGGGGGTAGACAGCAGGGCTAGTTCAGAACGGAACTCAGGGTTGCTCATGTATTCAGCAGCAAACTCCTGTATGTCCTGTGACCCGTAGTGCGACTTCAACTTGTCTTTCACGTCATCAAAGACTTTCTGTAGCTGAATAGTTAGTGGGTTTTTAGCATCTGCCAATGTTGCAGAAACCCCAGCGTGGCTCATCTCATGCACCAGCGCATGCACGGTCTGCCCTTCGGCTGCGTCTAAGCTAATTGTGTTGGTCTTGGGGTCAAACAAGCCATAGGCAGGGGTGTCTTTGCTGTCAGTCAGGCCATCTACCAACACTACTTTAGTATTACCCACGTTTTCGGCTAACTTCTTAGCGAACCGCTTGACCGCAGGGTTAGGCGCATCTGCTGCGATAGCCTCCAGTGCACTCTTCAAATCGCCGTTGCGTAGTGCTGTAGTAGCTGCATCAGGCATGGATAGTGTGGTGGACAGGGCAGCATTCTTAGGCAGTCTAGCCATGTCCATACGATTGGCTTCTTGCTGCCTGAGATATTCCATCTCTTTATCTTTTGCTCGCGCATCTGCTTCTGTAACTACGTCTTGTTCGGCAGGCGTAAGTTCTTGCCCAGCACCGCGTTTGGCCTTTAGAGCTTTTGCCTCTCGTCCTCTTGCATCCAGCGACTCTGCTGCTCGCGCATCGTATTTTACCCCTGTTTTTATAGTCCCTATTTTTGCTGCTGGTGCTGTGGCTAAGTTAGCTTCATTGATAAGCTCATTGTCTTCTTTGGTTCTTTCTCCCTTTCGCTTCTTCTGTGCCGCCCTTAGCTTTTTAGTTCGCTCCATTTGAGCGGCTAGATTCTTAGCTCTTCGTGACCTACCTTCAGCATCTCGCACATCACCTTTGATTTCTTGTATGCGCGTTTTAGCAGCGGTAGATAGGTTGGCATCTGCCCATGCTAAGAACTTTTCAGCTTTCACCCTGCCCGTGCCAGCCATAAGTTCTGCTTCACCTTGAGGCATTTCAGGTAAATCATCTCGCTCTGTTCTGTACTGGGACGCATCGCGTTCTATGGTAGTAGACGCATCACGAGCAGCGAAAGTAACAGCATTAGCAGGATTACCCGTAGCTTCCCCTAGTTTTAGGTAGTCAGCTACAGCCTTAACTTCTGTTGGTGCATCATCTTGGGCTGTTTTAGATAGGGCATCGTACTCCGTAAGGAACTGCTGTATGGCTTGTTGGTCTTGCTTTGGTAACGGCGGTTCTTTTATTTTTGCTGCTACATCTGTGAACTGTCTTTTAGCGTTATCTGTAGCAGGCCCGTAAACTTCTTCATACGCACGGTTGAACCCTTCTACTGCTTCCGACTCTGCCTCCGTGCCTCTTCCTTCTATGAGGCTAGCTTCGGCCTCTCGTATAGGTGTTGTGGCTGCATCCAAATCTGCCCGCACGGTGGCTTCTGCACTAGCTAGCCTTTCCTCTACCTGCGCTATATCGTTGTCGTACTTTTCTTTTGCCTCGCTGTGTATTGCCTTAGCTTCTTCTCTCTTCTGACTAAATGTGGTTTTCGTGTTTTCCGGATCTTCCAGTTTCAATGTATCAAGAACTTCGTTATACACTGGTGCCGGTTTTGCTTTAGCTTCTCTAAGCTCTTCTTGTAACAGTAAAACCTGCTGCTGGTTGTCGCTGAGTTTTGCAGCTTCTTCTTCTAACTCTTTAGTCTGTTTAGCTTTCTCTGCTTCACGCTGTTGTGCAGCCATAGCTGTGCTAAGTTGTGTAAACTGTTGCTTTGTTTCTTCTTTCTCCGCATCAGCATCGAGCCTTTGTCTTTCTGCTTCCTCTCTTTCTGCTTGTGCCCTAAATTCTTCTATTTTATTTTCAAGTTCTTCGGTGCGTACACCTAAAGCAGCCGCGCTATCTTCTAGCTTTTTTTGTTCTTTTTGGCCTTCTGCTGGCGTTGCTTTAAGTTCTTCTTCGGTCTGTACTGTTGTAGTTGTTTTACCGTCTTCCGTAACCCTAGTTACTGCACCTTTTTCTTCGCCAGCTTCTATTGCAGCCGCTAGCTTTTCTTGCTCCTCTCTTGCTTCTCTTTCCGCTTGTTCTCTTTCGTCTAAAGTTGCATTAGCGTCGAGCCTTGTAACTTCTTCAGCCGCAGCCTCTGCTTCTGCATCTACATCCGCTTCTGTTACTGGTGTGACAGGTGCAACAGGCGTTTCTTTAGTGGGAACCGGAGTTACAGGGTCTGGCCCTTTTGCGCGGCGGGGGGCAAACAAATCAATAAAGCCTTGTAAGATAGCACCAGCACCACCACCTAGTGCGGCTTCTTCTGCGGTGCCACCAAAGGTCTCAGCGGCAGCGTTGTATTCCTGTTCGTTAAGATTCTGCAAGACGTTAGACGCAGCTTCTTGTGCGGCCTCTGCACCACCCGTTATACCCGCGCTATAGATACGCTCGCCTATGGTTTCAACTTTCTCAGGCGGTATCTTATCTACCAATTTAGCCAGTTCAGGTAACTTACTGGTAGGTAGCACTCGTGCGATAGGGATTACGTCGAGTAGGCCAATAAAGGCACCACGGAGTGCCGCATCTCCACGTTCTTCTTCAGTGGCATCAGCAGCGCGAGCACGCTCACTTGCTTCACCAGTACCGGCAGCTCCAGCAGCTACGGCTCCAAGCCCCAAAGCACCGGCAGTACCTATACCCGGAACAAACGCTGCGGCAGCAGGGACAGCAGCAAGGCCAGCAATAGATCCAAGTGCGGAGCTTAGTTTATAGGATATAGAATCGGGGTCGCCGCCCTCAGGACGAAAAGACTCGGCAATAGACTGTATCTTATCCCGTGCAACAATCTCACTTTCTTCTTCTAGGGGAGCAGCAAGACCAAGTGCAGCCATTTCACCTACACCAACAACACCTGCACCAAATCCAGAGGTAATATCCTCAAATATGCCGGTTTCTCTCTTAGGTATAGCAGCTTGCGCTGCTTCTAGTCTTGCCCGTGCTTGTGCTCGCCTATTGTTTTCTTCGCGCTCAAACTCTGACATCACGTCAGTTTTGGGTGGCGCTGTAGAGGCAGGTATGGGGTTGTTAGCTAAGAACTTTCTAGCAGCTTCAGCAGCGACTTGCCTGTCATCAGTATCGACATTAATAGATCTGCCATCAGGCAAATTTACCGCAATCATTATATTGGATTGCCTTCTCTGTCTACATTAATAGTATTCCCAGTCAGGCGTTGTCGCTGTGCTGTTCTCGCTGTCGTTGCGTCGTTCAAGTCCTTAGTTATTTGAGCACGACGTAACCGTTCCGCCTTAGCTAATACATTATTTTCCATAGCATCGTCTATCAAAGCTATTAACCTATTAAGCTCTAGCTGTGCTTCTTCTCCCTCTTTACCGCCTTCGCCTATTGTGGTTTGTAGCGCCTGTAGATTTATCGGCGTTATACCACGCTCTGCCATTACCTGCGCTCGTATCTTCGTAGTAGTCGCAGTAGACTCAGACAGTGCTTGTTGCGCCTTATTCGGATCAGCATACGTGCCCGCTACTACCCCTTCTCTTTGCAATAACAACGCTGCCTCTCTATCTACCGCTGCCGCTTCTGCTTGTGCCGCACGGCGTTCTTCTGCGCTCATACGTTGCAGAGTACCTTGGGCATTAGCTATAGATGTCATTTCTCGCTGCATGACAGCATCGTATGCGTCCGCAGCATCATCACCTACTTCACGACGAAGGGTCATCTCTGCTACGCCTATGTTGTCTAGGGCAGTCTCAAACTTATCACGTACCGCTTCTTGTTCTTTACGGTATTCAGCACGGGCTTTAGCCCCACTACCCGGAGGCCCACTAGCTAACCCACCAAGTTGAGCCAATAACCCACGGCGTCTTACTAGATCTGGGTCGCTACGTTCTTCGTATAGTTTTCTAGCGCGGGCTTCTCGGTCTTCTAGTAGTTTAATACCACGACCTAACCCTAATTCACCGCGCACAGCTTCAGCTCGTTCTTTAGCTAGTTGAGAAGGGTCACGATCTAGGTTCTTTAGTAGTGATGTTTTAATTCGGTCATCTAGGCTCATTATGCCTTCACCAGCACCAGCACCAGCACCAGCACCAGCACCAGCACCAGCACCAGCACCAGCATCGGCATCGGTATCTACATCGACAGCATTACCATCGGTTGTTTGAGGTATACCTTGCACCATAATGCCGGGGGCTAGTTGAGGCAGTCCCGACCTATTGGGATTGAGTGCGGGAGGTAGATTTGTATTAGGGCGTTGCCCAGCTATACCTGATTCTTCTACTTGTACTTCTTCTGCTTCTTCGTCGTCACTTAATAGGTTCTTAGCTGTAAGCGCAGCACCTGTTAGCCCTATACCTTTAGCGGGAGAATATGCTCTACCTTGCGCCATCACTGCCTGTACGGCATCGTCGGTTAACCCTAAAGATTTAGCCGCTTCTCCAAGAGGCTGTTCTGTGTTACCCCTCGTCAGTTGTTTTGATTTCATAGCGGGCTTTGTTACCGCTCCAACTGCTAAATCTTTTGCCTTTGTTGCTAGACTTCGTGCAGTAGGGTTGGCTTTGAGCATGTCATACCCTTTTTTACCTATCCTAAACGCACCTAATGCGCCTTTACCTGCA
>Ga0209232_1001139_pt1 | contig 14839 bp, 27 predicted proteins | sample ETNvirenome_2_60_FD_184066 | JGI IMG/M metagenome (GOLD analysis project Ga0209232, IMG submission 184066) | Marine viral communities from the Pacific Ocean - ETNP_2_60 (SPAdes) (version 2) | ecosystem: Environmental > Aquatic > Marine > Oceanic | place: Pacific Ocean | collected 2013-06-22
AGAACGGAGCCTTGGAACGGTGCTTGTGGAGTGTACCACCCACTATTATCCGAGGCGGTAGTTAGGTTTCAGTCTGAGGCTATAACCGAGACATTCCCTGCAGCTGGCCCTGTAAAGGCCAAAGTATTAGGTAAACCCTCGAAAGATAAAGATAAAATAGCAGCTCGTGTGCAGGAGGATATGAATTATCGTCTTACTGAGCAGATGACAGAGTATCGTCCAGAACATGAGAGACTGCTATGGAATCTGGCGTTGGCGGGGTCAGCATTTAAAAAGGTTTACTACGATCCTGCTATGGGTAGACAGTGTGCAGCGTTTATACCTGCAGAGGATTTTATAGTATCTTACGGCTCGTCTGACTTAACTACTTGCCCTCGTGTTACACATGTAATGAGAAAGACCGAGAATGAAGTTAGGTTTCTGCAGGTCAATGGATTCTATGCTTCTGTAGATTTAGGAGAACCGGGCTTTAGCAGAACATCCATACAGGAGAAAAAAGATAAGACTGAGGGTGTAGAGGTACAAGAAGATAATAGATATGAGCTTCTTGAAATGCACGTAGAGTATGATTTAGGGGAAGACTCCGATCAGATAGCCCTTCCTTATGTTGTTACGATTGATCGTTCTTCGTTACAGATTCTTTCTATATACCGTAACTGGAGGGAAGATGATGAACTTAGAATGAAGCGTAATCATTTTGTTCATTATACTTATATACCGGGATTTGGATTTTATGGATTTGGACTTATACATTTACTTGGTGGGCATGCTAAGTCTGGTACTTCTTTACTTAGGCAGTTAGTTGACGCAGGTACGTTAAATAACTTACCGGGGGGTCTTAAAACCAGAGGGCTTAGAATTAAGGGTGATGATACACCTATTATGCCGGGGGAGTTTCGTGATGTAGATGTACCCGGAGGTAAGATTGCTGACAATATTTCGTTCCTACCTTATAAAGAGCCTTCCCAGACATTATTAGCTTTATTCCAAAATATTATAGATCAGGGTCGTTCAATGGCGGCTATCTCTGATTTCAAGGGAGTTGATCTTAATTCTGAAGCTCCTGTAGGTACAACTCTGGCTATTCTGGAGAGAATGTTAAAAGTTATGAGTGCTGTACAAGCTCGTATGCATAACTCTATGAAGGTAGAGTTTAAGCTATTAAAAGAGATTATAGAGGATCATGTAGGGGATTATGAGTCTGAAGTAAGTGGAGATAATATAACCCAGATACGTCCTATGGAGCAGGGGGTACAGATAAATCAACAGGTAATTACTAGAAGAGAGTATGAAGATGTTGAAGTAATCCCTGTTAGTGATCCTAATGCTTCTACCATGTCCATGCGGGTTGTCCAGTATCAGGCAGCCCTACAGTTAGCAGCTCAAGCCCCACAGTTATACGACTTACCTTTGCTACATCAACAGATGCTACAAACTTTAGGTATTAAGGACGCTGCTAGGTTAGTTCCTATAGAAGATGATATGACCCCTAAAGACCCTGTAAGTGAAAACATGGCTATCCTTACTAATAAACCTGTAAAAGCCTTTTTATATCAAGACCATAAGGCTCATATACAAACCCATATGACCGCAGCACAAAACCCTGAGATTATGCAGCTTATTGGGCAAAGTCCTATGGCTAACGCCATAAGAGGGGCATTGGCTTCCCATATAGCAGAACACGTAGCTATGCAATACAGGGCGGAAGTTGAGAAACAAATGGGTGTACCACTACCTGCACCTAACGAGGAGATGCCAGAAGAACTCGAAGTTGAGATTTCAAGAATGATGGCACAGGCATCTACTCAGGTACAGCAACAATCTGCTGCTCAACAGGCACAACAACAAGCACAACAGGCAGCTCAAGACCCAGTTCTTCAATTACAGCAAGCAGAACTACAGCTTAAAGAAGCTGAACTAAGGCGTAAGGCTGCAAAAGACCTTATGGATGCGATGTTGAAGAATGAGCAAATAGAGGCTAATAAAGAGATTGCTGGTGCTCAAATGGGTGTAGATATACAGAGACAAGAAAATGAATTAACTGAAAAACAAAAAACTGAAGGACTTAAGATTGGTTTAGATGTAGCTAAAAATATAGCTGCCAGTGAAGAAGCTCCTCAGCCACAACCACAGGTTCCACCTGCTACCCCTGAAAGGTAACATCTTATGAGTATAGAAGATGCATTTAGAGAAGAATTACGTAAATTAATGAATGATTACGCTGACACGGTATCTACCGGAGGTGCAACAGATTTTCCCCATTATCGGCATCTAGTGGGGACAATAGAAGGTTTAGCTTTAGCTGAAAGAGCCTTTTTAGACTTAATAGATGCTGCCAACAAAGAAGAGGATTTAGATTTATGAGTTCAGTAAGTTCCATAGATGTAGATAAAACTGTAGAAAAAGTAGCGGAGTTAAAGGATAAGTCTTTAAGATTACCCCAACCCGTAGGCTATAAGGTATTGGTTACACTACCAAAAATAGAAGAGAAGACTTCTGGGGGGATTTTAAAACCCGACAGCGTAATAGAGCAAGAGTCTACCGCTGCAAATATAGGGTTTGTTTTAGCCGTTGGCCCCGATGCGTATAAAGATAGAGAGAAGTTTCCTTCAGGGGCTTGGTGTAAAAAAGGAGACTTTGTAGTTATGCGGTCTTACTCAGGTACAAGAATGTTTGTAGATGGGGAAGAATTTCGTATGTTAAATGACGACAGCATAGAAGGTGTTGTTGCAGACCCTCGTGGATTTTCACGTGCTAGTTAGGAGATAAAAAATGGCAGAAGATGTTAAAGTTGAAGAAATAAACACAGCTGAAGAAGTTATAGAAGCAAAAGATGATTTTGAGGTTGAAATTGTTGACGATACCCCAGAGCAAGATAAGGGTAAAGTTCCTTTAAAGGCTGAGGATAGTGCTGAAGCTCCTGTTGAGGAGATGGAACAGTATAGTGCTGAAGTCCAAAAACGCATTAACAAGCTAACTAAGAAAACCCATGATGAGCGTAGAGCTAAAGAGGCTAAAGAACGAGAAGCTAGGGAAGCCTATAATTATGCTAAAGCTCTCCAAGAAGAGAATCGCAGGTTAAAAGAGAATTTATCCAAAGGTGAAAACGTGCTTATGGAGGAGTCTAAGGCTAGAGCAGATGCTGAACTAACTGCAGCTCAACAGGCTTATAAAAAGGCTTACGAAGATGCGGATTCTGATGCTATTGTAGAAGCCCAGACTAGACTTGCTCAGGCTACTGTAGCAAAAAATAATGCGGCTACTTATAACCCTAAATATCAAAACCAAGAAAAACCTTTACAAACAGACTCTAATTCATATAATAACAATAAAGAGGTTCCTGAACCTGATCCGAAAGCAAAGGAATGGTTTGCTAAGAATACATGGTTTGGGAATGACGAAGAAATGACCGCCCTAGCTTATGGGCTGCACGAGAAGTTAGTAAAACAGGGTATAGACCCTCGCTCAGATGAATACTACGAGAAGATTGATTCTCGCCTAAAACAGATTTTTCCAGATCGTTTAAACGATCATGAGGAAGACATTCTTAAAGAAGAAGTTAAAAAATCTGCCCCCGCAAATGTTGTCGCTCCTGTAAAGCGAAGTCCATCTTCTAAGAAAATTACGTTGACTTCTACGCAGGTATCATTAGCCAAAAGGCTAGGAGTGCCACTAGAAGAATATGCAAAACAAGTATCTCAACTTAATAGATAGGAGAAATTAATGGATAATGCACAAACCGCAAGACAGCCTAGGACAACAAAGACACGAGAAAAAGAATCTCGCAAACAAGAATGGGTTCCACCAACACAATTACCTGATCCAGCCCCACAAGACGGATTTACTTTTCGTTGGGTAAGAATAGCAGTATTGGGTCAAAAAGATGATAGAAATGCATCTTTACGTATGCGTGAAGGATGGGTTCCCGTAAAAGCAGACGAACATCCCGAAGTTGTTACGGAATACGGATTTAAAGCTGACGAGTCTGGAAATATTGAATCTGGAGGATTATTACTTTGTAAGATGCCGACAGAGGTTGTAGACAGCCGAAAAGCATATTTTCAGAAAAAAGCAAGACAGCAAGAAGAGTCGGTTGACAATAACTTCATGAGGGAAAATAACCCAAGGATGCCTTTGTTCAGTGAAAAACGATCAACGGTTTCTAAAGGTTAAAGTTATTAATTTTTTATGGAGATTTTTTAATCATGGCTTATCCAACTGTTGAAGCCCCATATGGTCTAATACCAGTTAATCTAATTGGTGGACAGCCGTATGCAGGGTCTACACGGCAGATGAAGATAGCTTCCAACTACGGCACTGATATTTTCTTTGGTGATGTTGTTAAAAGAGCCGCAGATGGAACTATCCAAAAAGAAACAGGTACTACTTCTGTTACTGCCACAGGCGTGATCGGTGTTTTTGTGGGTGTTGCTTACACAGACCCCGGATCGTCCCAAAAAACTTTTAGACAGTATTATCCAGCAAGCACTGTAGCTTCGGATATACAGGCTTATGTTGTTGACGACCCAGATGCACTATTTAAAGTAGCTGTTGTATCTGGCACTACCACTATTGCTGGTATTGCATATGGTTCTATTGGGTCTAACGCTGCATTGGTTCAAAACGCAGGTAGCACCACAAATGGTAACTCTAAAGTTGCTATTCTAAGTTCTAGTGTTGCTACTACTTTATCTTTGCCGATGAGAATCGTTGATGTGGTTGAAGAGACTACTGATTCGTCCGGTAATTACACAGAAGTCATCGTTAAGTGGAACGCTCCGTATGAGAACAGTAATGTTGCTACGGGTGGTCACGCTTATATGGTTGGCACTGGCTTATAAGGAGTAATAAATAATGGCTATTTCAAGAGCACAGTTATTAAAAGAACTCCTACCGGGCTTAAACGCTTTATTTGGTATGGAGTATGATAAGTATGGAGATGAGCATGCTGAGATTTATGATACAGAGACTTCAGAGCGTAGCTTTGAAGAGGAAGTAAAGCTCTCAGGTTTTAGTGCTGCTCCAGTTAAAGACGAAGGTTCTGCAATATCTTATGATAATGCACAAGAAGCATGGACTGCTCGTTACAACCATGAAACCATAGCTTTAGGTTTTTCTATAACAGAAGAAGCAGTGGAAGACAACTTGTATGACAGCCTATCGAGCCGTTATACAAAGGCTCTTGCTCGTGCTATGGCTTATACTAAGCAGGTAAAAGCTGCAGCCGTTCTTAATAATGGTTTCGATAGCAACTATACTGGTGGTGACGGAGTTGAGTTGTTTTCTACCGCACACCCACTTGTTTCTGGCGGAAACAACAAGAACGAGCCTGATACTGCCTCTGATTTGAACGAGACTTCTTTGGAGTCTGCTATTATCAGGATTGGTGGATGGACTGATGAGCGTGGTCTGTTGATCGCTGCTCGTCCAATGAAGTTAATTGTTCCTTCGGCTCTTCAGTTTGTAGCTACTCGTTTGTTAGAGACTGAGCTACGTACTGCTACGGCAGACAACGACACTAATGCTATCCGGTCTATGGGTGCTATTTCTCAAGGATTCACAGTAAATCATTATCTAACTGATACTGATGCTTGGTTCTTGAAGACTGACGTACCTAATGGTCTTAAGCATTTCGTTAGAACCCCAATGCAAACCTCTATGGATGGAGATTTCGACACAGGCAATGCAAGATATAAAGCCCGTGAGCGTTATAGCTTCGGTTTCTCTGATCCACTAGGAATGTTTGGGTCACCGGGAGCGTAATGGTTTACTCAACCTCCTTAGATGAGTACATCCCCCGGATTAATTTCCGGGGGGCTTTTTAACTTCTGACAGCGAAAGCTGACATTAGCCACGACAGGAGATTAAATTATGGCTGTTCATTTTACTGGGCCTATCCTATTTTCAGGAAAGGACGAACCAAGGAAGTGGTTTAATAATCTTCCTATAGATAAAAATCCAGATTACGTTGTTTATTTTGACGACTTTACTGGTGTTGCCTTAGATACAACAAACGATTGGACTCTTATTAAAGATAGTAGTGCAACTGCTGCTTTAGGTGCAGATGCAGAAAGTGGAACTCTTGTTCTTACTTCTCAAGCTACTACGGACAATGATGGTGCTTCCGTTCAAGGTAATGAAATTTTTAAGATTGCTACTGGAGACAGTGGTAGAGACATTTGGTTTGAAACCAAAGTAAAAGTAGGTGATTCCGAAGGAAGTGCAATTGAACTTTGTGTTGGATTAACTGTTAATTTTGCTACTAATCCAGAAGCTATGTTAACAGCTGCTGACCGTATTGTATTCCAAGTTGATGATGGAGATACTAACATTGACTGTGTCACGGAAAAAGACGGTACAGCTACAACCACAGATTCTGGTGTTGATATTGCTGATGATACTTACGTTACCCTTGGTTTTAAGGTATCAGGTAAGAATAGGTCAGCTGCAGTGGTTGAGTTTTTTGTAAATAGAGCTCTCGTAGCTACTCATACTACAAATATCCCTGATGATGAAAATCTAACTATTGGGGTAATGGAGCTATCAGGTTCTGCTACAGGAACTAAATCAGCAACTGTTGATTATTTGTTTGCCGCACAAGATAGATAAGGAGATAGCTTATGGCTTCGGCTAAAGATATTAAAAAAGCTACTCCTAAAAAACAGGATAGCAAAAAAAGTTCAGTGCTGCCCCCAAAGGGTAGTGCTGAGTATAAAGCTATGGTTTTGAAAGGTTTGATTAAGGAGGATAAGTAATGTCCTCTGATATAAAATCAAAGACTTTTAAAAACGATCTGTCTGCAGCTACTGCAGCTATTGCAGCATTACAAACTACTAGTGGTACTGCCGCTATGACGTTGACAGCTGCAGCAGGTACAGGTGCGTTTCATTCTACAGATCAGGCTGCCAAAGTAACTTTAACTTCTGGTGGAAATATATCAGCAGTTACAATTACTATTACTGGTACAGACATAGCAGGAAATGCTCAGACTGAAGATATTGCTGGCCCTAACGCCAATACCGTAACCTCAACTAAATTTTATGACACTGTAACTTCAGTTGCAGGTGACGGTTCTATTGGTACTAATACTTCAGTAGGTGTAGCCGCAGGTACAGCGGGTGGGCAAGGTAAGATTAATTCAGAAAGAACTAGACTAAAAGGACTTCATGCTACTACTGGAGGAACTGTTGGAGATATGACTTTCTATAATACTTCCCCTGTAAGTGGCACTAGTTTGTTTTCTTTAACTGTTGCTACAACAACTAAAGATTATATTGATCCTTACATTCCTGATGATGGTGTACTATTTGATGCAGGTGCTTATGTAGATTTACCTGCGGGTACTACAGCAAGTTTAACTGTGTTTTATGATGGATAGGAGATTAATTATGTGGACTAAACCTACTTATACAGAAATGCGTTTTGGGTTTGAAGTTACCATGTATATTGCCAGTCGGTAATAAATAATGGCTTCTATAGACGTAAGAAAGTTACCTTGTAATAAACCAAGGCGTACACCTAAACACCGTAAAAAATCGCATGTCGTAAAGGCTTGTGAGGGCGGTAAAGAAAAAGTGATACGTTTTGGTCAACAAGGTAAAAAAGTTGGCACTTTAAAAGGTACGGCAGGTAAACCTAAAAAGGGAGAGTCTGCTCGTATGAAAGCTAAAAGACGTTCATTTAAAGCTAGACACGGTAAGAATATAAAGAAAGGCAAGATGTCGGCAGCTTACTGGGCGGATAAAGTTAAATGGTAAGGGGATAGGTATGGCTAAAGGAGTTCCACATTATTTTAGGGATGGGACGAAACATAAAGGCGGTACACATAAAATGCCTAATGGTGATTTACATTCTGGTAAAACACACGGTAAAACAAGTAAAAAATTATTCCATTTTAAAGAATTATCTAAAACAGCACAGTTAAAAGCTAAAGGGAAGAAGGCATAATGGAAAGTAATCCTGAGTCTATAAAACCTGTTATAGATGGGGTATCTGCTACTCTAGGGGTTGGAGTGTTTTTTGGTTACATCCAAGCATTAGTTGGAATTTTTACAATTGTATGGTTTGCTATTCGCATATGGGAAACTAAAACAGTGCAAAAATTAGTTAATAAGGAAAATTAATATGGGTAGAATAATAAAACCTAAAAAACCGGGAGGATATGAAAAATTATTACCCGCACAGAAAAAAGTAGCTAAAAGATTGTTAGAAGAAGAACTTAAGAAACGCAAGCGAAATAGAGGTATGCTTACAGGTGGTCAAGTAAAGTTAGACAAAAACAAAGATGGTGAAATTACAGGAGAGGATTTTAAAATGATGAAAGAAAAAAAAGTAGCTGGTAGGACTTATCCAAAAGGTGACCCACGTTTAAAAATGGACAAAAATAAAAAACTAAGACGTAAGATGAAGCAGAAGCTGATGACTGCAGCTGGTGGCGGCATGATGCAAGATAAGATGAAGATGATGGGCGGTGGTAAAGTCATGAAGTATAGTAAAGGCGGTAAAATAGATGGTGTTGCCATAAGAGGCAAAACTAGAGGTATGGTGGTGTAGTAGATGGCACTTAGTGGCACAGCAACATTTAATCCAGATATAGCGGAGATATGCGAAGAAGCATTTGAACGCTGTGGGTTAGAGATGCGTAGTGGTTATGACTTAAGAACTGCTAGACGTAGTCTTAATATAATGTCTGCAGAGTGGTCTAATCGTGGTATTAACCTGTGGACAGTAGAAGAAGGTACACAAGTTCTTACTGCTGATACTGCTACTTATACTTTACCTGCTTCTACAATAGATTTACTGGAGCATGTGATACGAACTGGGTCAGGCACTAATCAATCTGATCTTTCCATCAATAGAATATCGGTATCTACATATGCGTCAATTACTTCAAAAAATTCGACAGGGCGACCTGTTCAGATATATATTGATCGGCAAGCCACCCCCACCTTCAGAGTATGGCCTACCCCCGATAGTGCCGAGACATACACCTTGGTCTACTGGAGACTTAAAAGAATGGATGACACTGGTAGTAGTGCTACCAATACTATGGACATACCTAGTCGGTTTATCCCTTGTATTACTGCTGGCTTGGCCTATAACATTGCTCTCAAGCGTCCTGAGGTTGCCGTTGACCGTATTGCACTACTTAAAGCAGCGTATGAAGAGCAATTTAATTTAGCGGCTGATGAAGATAGAGATAAATCCTCTATTCAGTTTGCCCCGAACATTAGTCCAGTATAGGAGAAATTATGAAAGAGAAGACTGTATATCAACAACCTAAAAAAGTACCTGTGCCTAATTTTGCAGGGTATCCGAACAATATTCCTTCAACACAGACTATTCCAATGAAAGGAAAAGGTGCTTCTGTTAGAGGAAATAAGGTAAGTAAAAGATTAGCGTAGTAAAATGAGTGATTACGCATCGGGGAAATTTGCGTTTGGTTTCTGTGATAGGTGCGGGTTTAGATATAGATTAAAAGAATTAAAAGAATTAAGTATTAGAGATCAAGAGACAAGCATAAAAGTTTGTCCTGAATGTTGGGAGCCTGACCATCCGCAAAATGCTTTGGGTAGTTTTCCGATTAGAGACCCGCAAGCATTACGAGGGCCACGACCTACTGGGGCTAAATCCGGTAGGGGTGTTTATAGTTTTGACCCGGTTGGTGATGGTAATGGAGTGCCTAATGGTAACAGCACACGACTACAAACAGCGGTAGGAACAGTAACGGTGACAACATCATGAGTCCAATAGAAGATATAGGGAATGAATTAGATACAGTAGTTCCTCCACCACCTGTAATAGTAGACCCTATTGAAGATATGGGAACAGGGGGTGAGCCTATACCAGCATCTTTACCTCCTCCCCCACAACAACCGCAACCGCCACAGCAGTTACAACAGCGTCAGCAATATAACCCTTTCCAGTTTTTAAACCAGCAGTTTCAAAGTTATATGAGGCCACCCCAGTATTCTCCGTTTGGGTATGGGAGTAGAAGTATGTACGGGCTAGGTTCTTATGGCATGCCTATGATGGGAGGGTATGGTATGATGCCCATGATGGGGTATGGCGGTTATGGCGGTTATGGGGGTGGTTATGGTATGCCTTTCGGGGGCGGTGGATTAATGTCTTTATTTGGTGCTTACAGATGAATTATACAGAACTTACACAAGCTATTAAAGATTATACGGAAAATACAGAAACTACTTTTGTAAATAATATTGCTAGTTTTGTAAAACAGGCTGAACAACGTATATATAACGAAGTTCAAATACCATATCTGAGAAAAAACGTAACAGGTACAGCTACAGCATCCAATAAATATTTACAGACCCCTACAGATTTTTTAGCCTCTTATTCTATGGCAGCTATTTTAGCTGATGGGTCATATGAATATATGTTGAATAAAGATGTAAATTGGATGAGAGAGGCTTATCCTGATCCTGCGACTACAGGAACTCCTAAGTATTATGCTTTATTTGATGACGATACTTTTATAATGGCTCCTACTCCTAGTACAGCGTTATCTATAGAGCTACATTACTATTATTATCCAGAGTCTATAACAGTCGCTAGTAGTGGTACGACATGGCTTGGGGATAATTATGAACAGACTTTATTATATGGGTCACTTTTAGAAGCCTATACTTTTATGAAAGGCGATGCTGATTTAATTACATTATATAAAGGTCGATATGATGAAGCTATGAAGCAGTTAAAAATGCTTGGAGATGGTAAAGATAGGCAAGATGCATATCGTTCTGGGCAAGTTAGATATAAGGTGACTTAATGTTTTTTGATGCTATAGCAGGAGAAGTTGGGAAAGTAGATGTTATGACTACGTCTAATAGAGGGCATACTCCTGATGAAGTTGCAGAGTTAGCTTTAAATCGTATATTTGCTTCTTCTAATAATGGGGCGATAGATAGACAAGCGGTGTACCAAATACTTGTATTGTATATGAAAAAGGCTATACAAAGTGATAGAACTACAGTGTATAATCAATTGAGCGATGCTGGCTTTAATGATGCAGCAGAAATTATTAGGAGACTTTAATGGCTATTAGTCAAGCAGTTTGTACGAGTTTTAAAAAAGAATTATTGGAAGGAGCCCACGATTTTAGGGCTGTTAGTACAGGAGACACGTTTAAAATGGCTCTATACACTTCTTCTGCTAGTTTAGATGCAAGCACTACAGCATATACTGCTTCTGGGGAGACTTCAGGAACAGGTTATAGTGCTCAAGGGCAAGAGTTAGCACAGGTTGCCCCTACTACGTCTAGCACCACTGCATTAATTGATTTTGCAGATGAAGTGTTTTCAACTGTCAGTATAACTGCAAGAGGAGCTTTAATATTTAATAATACCCCTACCCATACATACACTAGACCTTCTGTGCTGGTGTTAGATTTTGGTGGGGATAAAACAGCTAGTGCGGGGGATTTTACAGTTGTGTTTCCTACGGCAGACGCTAGTAATGCAATATTAAGAATTACGTAGAGGTGTAATATGGCTTTTGTTTTAGCAGATAGAGTACGAGAAACTTCCACTACAACTGGAACAGGCACACTTAGTTTAGCAGGGGCTGTTCAAAGCTATCAGACTTTTTCTACAGCCATAGGAAATACCAATACTACTTATTATGCAATTGCCCATCAAAGTGCGAATGAATGGGAGGTTGGGTTAGGGACTGTTGCTGCTGGTACTCTGGCAAGAACTTCTGTATTAAAGTCTAGTAATTCTAATAACGCAGTTGATTTATCTAGTGGGACTAAAGATGTTTTTGTAACTTACCCTGCTGAAAAAGCAGTCACCACTAGCGATGCTCAGACCCTTACCAATAAAACTATTGATGCAAGCCAATTGTCAGGTACTGTGGCAAATGCTAGGTTAGATGCACAGTTACAAGATGTAGCAGGGCTGGCTGTTACTAATGGTAATTTTATCGTAGGTGATGGGTCTAATTTTGTAGCAGAATCTGGAGCTACAGCACGTACAAGTTTAGATGTAAATAGCACAGCAGAAGTAACTGCAGAAGCACAAGCGATGGCGATTGCTCTTGGATAAATAGGGAAAAATTATGGCATTTAAAAGTAAAGCGGTACAAAACTTATCAAACTCTTCGGGCAGTCCTACTACTATTAGTGATACTGTGTCCGGTTCTACTACGCATGTAGTGGTAGGGCTAACCATTTCTAATACATCTGCAGCCAATATAACGGCTACGGTTACGTTTACTAAGTCAGGTGGATCAGCTATCCATCTTGTAAAAGATGCTCCTATAGCTGTAGGTGGTACTTTAGTGCTTATCGGAGGGGATCAAAAAGTTGTAGCTGAAGCAGGTGATTTATTCAAAGCGTATGTATCTGCGAGTTCTGCAGCTGATGCAATATTAAGTTATCTAGTGGGAACATAATATGGCTAGTTATATAGGAGCATTTTCGGATAGTTATTTAGGTGATAGAGCTAGATTTGCTGGTTCTGGTGGGGCAGGAAGTTTTGGTGTACTGGAACATGACGCTACAGTAACAGCGGATTACACCATAGGTGAAAACAAAGCAGTAACTCAAAATGCTATTGCGACTAATTTAACTATAGCGAGTGGGGTTACTCTTACAGTTCCTAGTGGTAGTGTTTTAGAAATTGTATAGGAGATAATATGGCAATAACATTAGATGGGACTGAAGGAATCCAGATACCGGATGGCAAAACTTTGGGTTCTACTAGTGATTCAGACTCGATTACTATAGCAGCAGGAGGTGTTACTAAAATAGCTTTTGCGGCTACCCAGTCAGCAAGTTCCGGTGCTAATGTTTTAGATGATTATGAGGAGGGAACTTATACACCAGCTTTAACCTTCGGTGGTGGGTCAACGGGGATTGCTTATTCTACGCAAGAGGGTGTTTATACCAAAATAGGAAGGATATGTTATGTTGGTGGAAGGATAACTTTAACCAATAAAGGTAGTAGTAGTGGGGATGCAGTTATGACGATCCCATTTACGACAGCAGCATCTGCTAATGCGGGGCAAACAAATTTAGCTTATGGAACGAATTTTAGTACCTATACGGCAGCAGGTGTAACTATTGGAGCAGCACAAGGAGCAGCAACAGTAATGATTTATGGGATTGATAATGGGGCTAGTTTGACTAACAGTCACTTTAATAACAACACAGATTTTATATTTACGTTGACATACATGACAGCATAAGGATTTTTAGATGAATGTAACAACAAGAGTTGTGGGTGTTTATAAAATTATAGAGATACGAGAGGAGACAGACGGTGCTATACACCGCAGAACAATATCTCCAGCTGACGATGTAAGTGCTGAAAGTAATGAAATAAAAGCATTAGCTGCGGCACACCATACAGATTCGCTTAAATCTGCGTATTTAGCAGCGATAACTAAAGGTATAATAGGGTAATTAAATGAGTAAAATAGCTTTCACACCAAATGCAAGCGGGTCGGGGGTTTTAACGGTAGCCTCCCCTAATACAAACAGTGATTACACCCTTACCCTACCCGAAAGCACTTCAACTGTTTTAACCGATGGCAGTCAAAACTATGTTTCAATTTTTAGGCTAAATACGTCTGTCAGTCCAAGTTCCGGTGGATCACAAGAAACACTTACAGCGTGGGAAGCAGTAGACTCAAGAGGGCAAGGTAATAAGGGTACTGGTGTATCTCAATCAAGTGGGGTATTTTCTTTTGCAAATACGGGTTATTATTTAATTACCTACAATTTATTTATGACGCAACACACGGTGACTTATGGCGGGGGCGTTTTACAAGCCACACTGAATGATTCAAGTTATTCGTCAATTTTAGAAACGTATTCTTCGACATCAAATACATCTGGCACTTATTACAAAAGTGCAAGTGGCTCGGTAATTTTTGATGTAACAGACACCTCAAACTGCAAAGTTAAAACAAATATTCTGGCAAGTGGCACGACAATTGGGTTTGGTGGAAATACCGATGTTAACTACACTCATATTGTTTTTCAAAGAGTGGGGGACACATAATGGCTGATTACACAGGAAAGATTAAAGAAATTATTGAGCTTTATGTTGGTCGAGAAGTGGATTTCCGCACAGAGTTGGAAGTTTATGATGCTAAGGATGGCGAAGGCCCAAAAATAATTTCTTGGAATGTAAGTGGAAAGACCCAGCCTACGACTAGCCAAATGGATGCACTTGTTTCCCAAGCCGATGCTTTAATTGCAAACGAGAAAGTTCGTAAAACTCGCAGGGATGCTTACGGGGATATTGGCGATCAGCTTGATGAAATTTATAAAGATATTGATGCGTGGAAAACTAGAATAAAAGCTATTAAAGATGGGAATCCTAAATCATGAGTACGTTAGCCGTAAATAATATTACAAAAGCCGATGGAGGTGTTTATCAGTTTGAAAACAAGAACTTACTGATTAACGGGGGTATGAACGTCTGGCAAAGAAGCACCTCGGTTACTAGCAAAACAACTGGAGGCTACTATACTGTAGACCGCTTTGGTAATGGCATTTCATCTCATGGGACATATTCGATTGCTCGATCCACCACCGTTCCAAGTGGGCAAGGATTTGGGTACAGTTGGAAAATGGATTGCACTACTGCCGACACGAGTTTAGCTGCAGGTGCAGAAGTAACATTTTATCAAGCAATCGAAGGACAAAATCTCCAACGTATAAAAAAAGGCACAAGTTCAGCCGATAGCCTTACGCTATCGTTTTGGATTCGCTCTAATTTGACAGGCACATTAACTGCCGAACTCTTAGATACTGATAATACGAGACAGATAAGTCAAACCTTTACTATTTCCAGTGCCGACACTTGGG
>Ga0209232_1001140_pt1 | contig 14818 bp, 10 predicted proteins | sample ETNvirenome_2_60_FD_184066 | JGI IMG/M metagenome (GOLD analysis project Ga0209232, IMG submission 184066) | Marine viral communities from the Pacific Ocean - ETNP_2_60 (SPAdes) (version 2) | ecosystem: Environmental > Aquatic > Marine > Oceanic | place: Pacific Ocean | collected 2013-06-22
AAGTATTGTTTCTTGGTAATTGAATATTGTAATATCCATTTTTATCTGTGTAGGTGTAATCAAAATATGATACTCCTAAAAATCCTTTACCTGGTAATGCTTGATTTGCTAATGATGTTACTCCATTAGTATCTGTCATTTTCAGATAGTAGTATGTTCCATTTGAATCTCCGATAACATCATCAGATAAATCTTCATCTGCTGTGTTTGCGTCATCAGCAATACTTTCAATGTTATACCAATTACTAAATGGTGTGTCATCATCTACATCAGGATTAGCTTCATCTAATTCAAATACAACTTTCCAATAAGGATAAGTTTTTTGTTCAAAGTCATCTCCTGAATCTTTTACACCATCTCCGTCAACATCTACCCATTCACCGATGTATCTTCCGAAACCTTCAACATCAACTAATTTAGGATGTAGAGTAATGTCTCCTCTTGCTCCACCATTGTTTGTTCCGTCTGTTCCCCAATTACCATCGATGTAAACTTTATAGTCTAATAAATAATCGTCTGATACATAAGTGTAGTATCCACTACCACCATCGTAAAGTGTTGGTATTCTAAATGAATGTGGTTCGTAATTATCTGCTACATCATTGATTCTAAATTGTAATTTAAGTAGTTGCTTTTGAACTCCATCACCACCACCAAATGTTTTATCTGGTGTTCCGTCTGAATTAGCATCTACTCCGTGCGATACCATAGTAATTCTTAACCAGTCGTAATCTGAACTTGTTACTGATTCCTCATTACCATTGTCTTGAATAGCATCTTTATATCCTACATTAGAAAAATAAACTACTTCAAAAGAATAGTCTGCATTTGAACTTTCGTCTCCTTCAGTCCAACCTGTTATATGACTACCTTTAACAACTCGTGAGTTTCCTTGAGACCAAGCATTTACTGCTGTCTCTTGATTAGTTCCGTCATTCTCTACCCAAGTAATTAGGTCGTTATCGAATGCGATATCAATTCTAAATGTAGTGATGTCTTCACCGACATCATCTAAAGTTACTTCCATTTCTAATATATCATCTCTCCACGAGTCAAAATTATTATTTTTGAGCGCTGGCGTTGATATATCATCCGCTAAAAATGTTTGTAATTGTACGGTTTCTTGAGCTTTCCACCAATACTCTGGCGTCTTCCATTCACCGATTTGTTTTACTCGGATAATTGGATTTTGTGCGAAAACTGCTCCAAACATAACCGCTGTCATAACCATATTCTTCATAAAATGAAACATTGTTTTCTCCGTTGGTTTAATACAATAATAAATATAAGATTAGGAAATATTATACATCGAAGCGAACTACGAATGTAGTTTCGATGTCATCTGATAGTCTGATGGGCTTTCCGAGTTTTCCGTGAGCTAATAGTTCATTATCTTCACTATAAAGACCTATATCTGTCACGTATGGTTTGAATTCTGAACCAGTAACTACTGGTAATTGTTCTGATGCTGCATTGTAAAATAGTGCATAACTTCCTGTTCCTTGACCTGTTGGTTTATGACTTGGTGGAAAGAAATTAGACATTGATACAGCGCCTTCTTTTACAGTGATACTACCACTTCTATCAGGTGTTAAACTGATATTTGTTGAAATGTTGAACTCGTGTGGTTTTGCTGATACACGATATTCATATTCATATATTGTGTGAGTAGCTTGATACTTTAAAGTAAATGGTGAAGTTGCCGCATCCGCATAAGAACCTGTATCTGTAAATACTAATAGTCCTTGTTCGTAAAATACATTACCAACTTCACTACCACTACCTACTGCATTTGAAGTAGTTGTACTACCACTTGTAAAATTATTTGTTTTGAATGTTGAGAAACTTGCTGAATGATTACTATCGTATAGATTTCCTTCTTCATCATCAACAATATTAAAAGTTACACTACCAATCGTTACTGATAAATCAATACTACCTGGTTTAATTTGTTCACCGAATAAATCTCTACCTATGCTTATAATTGAAGCTGATGTATTTAGATTTCTACTTGATAAACCTGGATTATAACTTGCTGTTATGTGATTAGCATAGAATGTTTGATTCAACATATGCCAAGTTGGTGTTCCGTAATAATTAGTCGTTACCGAACCTGATACAATTGAAGTTACTTCATCTGATGAACTTATGTAATTGAATGTAGAACCACTACGAGCTTTGATTCCCCACACACCACTTCCACTATCATTATTACTGAATGTAAAGTTCTTGTGTGCCTTGAAAGGTCTAACTGCAGGGTCTTGGAAATTATCAAGATTCTTGAACATTAGTTTGTCCTAAAAATCAAGTTTCACTTTAATAATAGCTTCCCTTGAATATGAGTTTAGTAAAGGTTGAGATAATTTAGCAATTGCTAATAACTCATTCTCATCATTGTAAAGACCAACTTGTGTAATAAAAGTTTTAGGGTCTTTAAAGAAAGTAGCTTGAGTCAAAGAACCATCCGAACCTGTTGCAAATGTTGGGTTAGAACTGAAATTAAATTTCTTGTTGTTAACACGAACAAAGTAATTTGTTGAACTTATTTCTTCTTCTCTACGAGCTGCAAAGTATGAACCTGAATTAATTGAGTTATAGAATGCTTGTGGTCTATTATCAAATGTATCAGCTTGTCTTGGGTTTGGTGATAAACCACCACTCAATTCAGCCATCTTAGCATTTAATAATACGATTCCCAAGTCAGGATAAAATAATCCATAAGCACCGAATGTAGTTTCAGCTGCTGCTGTCACTTTGATTCCGTCTGCGATGGAACCACTAACAACATTAAATACTCTACCACCTTGGTTTACAGTAACATTTGTTGTTGCTCCACTATCATCTATCAATTTAACTATACTATCTTTAGTATCACCTGCTGGCATTAGTCCTGATAAACGTAATTCCCAATTACCTGGGTCAATCTTTTCTCTTTGTCTTGCTCTTTGGAAAGATACAAAATAAAAGTCTTTATCACCTGATGCTGTTGGTGAAGATGTAAATTCAAACTTTTCAGTATTAGGTGCTAACAATACATTTCTAAACTGACTATAAAGTGCTTTTGTTTGTCTACCACCTGTTGTTAGTTTAGTTGTATTACCTGCTGAACCACTTCCATCGAAATGTGCGTATCCAACTGCATACTGAATTTCTGCTGAACTTGATAAGTTTGGGTCTTCGTTGTAGATATCTAAAAAGGAACCTGTAATGTTTCCATTTGTAGATTGTGTATATGCTGCGGTTAAAGTTCCTGAACCACCTGTCCATAGTCCACTCGATATAGTTGTTCTTTGATTTTCAACTACATCATTATCTCTATCAAATATTTGAAATGTCGACATTAGTTACTCCTTATACTTTACTTGGGTCTGCTTTTACGGTAACTGGTAAGGTAAATTGTGCACCTGATTGATTACCAACTACTGTTATGTTAGTTGCTGTTTGTGCAGTCAATGACCTTGAAATAATGTTTACCGATTTTGCTGTTATAGTTACTGAGCGTTTTCTTTCACCTTCGTTTAGGAATACCGGCGTAGTTGCTCTTCTACCTCTTGGGAACATATCCATCTCTTCTCTCATTAGAGCGTCGTCTTGTCTACCTCGTCCTCTCTTGATAGCTGCTATGTTTCCACCACCACTAACTCCTACTGCTGAGATGTTTGCTACTTCTGCATTCTGTAATATAAATGTGTATGAAGTGTCAACACCATTACGAGTATTTGGATTAATCGTTTGGGTTTGTCCTGCTCCATTGAAAGTCAATGAAGGTGAAGGTAATTCCAATATAGGAAGTTTTGCTGTTTCCTTTGGAAGTGTTGTTAATTTATATCTCATTAGCTGATTCTCATCTACAAATGCTTCTAATAGTGGCATATTCTCAATGACCGCACCATAGAAGTTTGACCCATTAGGGTGTGTTGTATCATAAAGATTGTAATCAATCTCATCATCTGCTAATGCAAATTTTGTTATTTTAAATTCATTCTGCCCTCTTGCCAAAAGTTCACGACCTTTTTTTGTTAAGATGGCGTCTACTGTTATACTTGTATTGTCTAAAAATCCCATTTATTTTGCTCCTGTGGAAATTATATAACTATTCTTATTCAGTAATAAATATAAGAAAGTTAAATTTTCCATTAGTTTTAATCCGTTCTTAGTTTAGTTATGTCTGAATCTTGTGTCACTATTGTTGTTGGTGATACTTGATTTACTTCTATTGGCTCTTTTCCGTCAATAGTATTGTCTCTTGTTAATTTTGTTCCTATGTAAAATGTTCTAAATAGTGGTGAATCGTATGCAACACTTTGAACATCACTCTCAACAAACGAATGACTATATGCTACACTCGTTCCTATTGAAGCACTCAATGAACTTGAATAGAAAAATTCTTTTATTTGATTATTCTCTGATGTTCTTGATGCCGTCAAGTTAGGTTGTAATACTTCTGTAAATATTTTGTTACTTGTACCTGGCCCATCTTCTACACTTGCTGTTGCATATAATGTTCCATACTCACTTCGTGGGTCTAAAGCATCCAACACCATTATAGAACGATTGTTCAAAAATCCTAATGATGAACCTGTATCAAAGAATGCTAAATTAATATCTCCACCATATGTTGTGTATTCACCACTTGTTTCAAAATAATTATCATCTGAACCTGTGATGTATCTTGTTACTTTGACTCCTTCACCGAAGTGGTCTGCATTTTCATAGTATGTGTTTTCAAATTCTGGTCTGTCTCCAACTACTTGTTTTGAACGTTCTAATATACTTGGTTCAACCAATATACCTACAGTAGCATTTGCTCTCGCAGGAACTAAATTCTTTACTTGTGTAAATACACTTGAATCATAGTAAGTTAGTATTCTTAAGTAATCAAAGAAGTTATTTGTTTTGTGATATCTTTTGAAATATTCTTTTCTTAAGTGTCTTAAATCAGGATAGAATTTTTTAAATTGATGTGATGGGTCTCCAATAAAATCATCAAAGTTAAAATCTGCAATACTATAAATTATATCTTCATTAAGAACATCAGTTGGTGAAAAATATACTCCTAACTTATTACTATCGATTGGTGCAAAGTCATCAGAAGATTTTTCTTTTCTTTGATTATATACTAATGGTTGTTTTATTGTAGTATCTTCTATTCTAATCTTTGTAGCATTTCTACGAGAACTTCCAATATCAGGTACTCTTAATTTTTCTTGGTCTACCAATGTTCTTGAGAAGTTACCTGTAAATCCATTTACTTCTGCTGAACCTGTTTCAAATGTCAAGTCGTGTGCTGAACTTGTTACACCTGGTGATGATTGTAAATTTTTATTATCGTTTAATTCATAACGAACTAATAGTTTGTCATATGATGATGAATAGTGATTACCATTATATGCCTTTGGTGCTCTGACGTGATTATCAAATATACTTGAACTTAATGGTTCTGACCATAAACGATACTCCATCAATGAACCTGTAAATTGTGTTCCGAATGAACTACCACTACCACCTAAGTATACGTGTCCACTTGAAGTAAATGCTGCATTGATTGCAGAAGATGTCACTTGCATACTTTGACTATCTTGGAATAAAATTCTTCGTTTTGATGATTCGTAATATTTTGTAGTCAACTCAAATGATGAACTTGCGTGTATACTATCATCATCAAATTCTAAATCATTACTTGCTGACTTTCTTGTCAACATAACTGACCAAAACTCATCATTGTAAAATGGTTGTAATGATGAAGTAATATAGTTTACACTTCCGTCTGAACCACTAATGGTGAATCTTAAATATCCATATTCGTCTGTTGCTCCATTGTCTTCTAATGAGATAGCGAAGTTATCATCTTTCTGTAAGATTACTTGGTCTTGTGATTTAGGACTTCTAAATCTAAACTCTAATGTATCAGGAATTAATCCATCTGCTGCAGGTTTCCATTGTGTTTTTATATATTGACCTGCTTTAAAATCTGTTGCTCTTGTAAACTTTCTTTTGATTTCATAGTTGACTCTTGTTCCTTTATCTGGCCCACCATATTCTCTAATTCTTAAAATAGAACTTGGGATACCATAACAATTTAATAATCCTTTTAATGCTCTTTCGGTTCCTTTTGATTTAATAAAGTAAGGTAAGTTAGCAAGTATTCTTTTCCATATCTCTTCTGTTACGGTTTCTTGTGGTGATTCATATACTGATGTTCCACTTGAATTATTACCTAATAAATATTCAGGTAAGTTTACTAAATCATTTCCACTTGTTAAGTTTAGTCCAAGTGCTTGTGCATACTTTTGTGCTACATCTTTTGAAATACCTTCTGATATCTTTTCTACTCTTACATTGATATCTGTTATAGATTTAGTGTAACTCCATATCTCATCAAATTGTTGTCCAACCATATCCATAAATTCTAAAAATACATTGTTTGTTGTATCTTGATTTATGTGTAGTGGTAAAGAATTTCTCAATGAATTCATATTACTTTGGTCATATACGGAAGCACTTTCTATCATATTATTATACCAACTATTAGCTGCTGCAGTGCCTATCGCTGCTAATGTATATGGTGATGATGAAGTTGTCTTTGGCCAACTTGTATCGTGGAATTGTCCGTCTGAACCACTTCTGTATGATGAACTTTCAAAATATAAATAATGTTCATATGGGTCAAAGGAATTAATTACTCTTTGTTTTTTTCTTTGAAGTGATAATCTTGTTGATGCTGAACTTGATACATTTGTTAATGAAGCACTTGCTGCACTATGACTTTCAATTAATATTAACTTATCTTTAAAGTTACTAAGTCTTCTTTCTGCTGATGAGAAGTTTACAAAGTTTCCAAATCCTATATCATCTCTTTCAAAATTTAAATCTGTTGTAGTTTTTTGATAATCAATATTTGGTTGAACATCTAACAAACTACCTGATACTAATATTCTTTCTATGTCTCTTGCGTCATCATCTTTATCACTTAATAATCCATCGTGAGATGTATAGTTTGTTCCTTGAAAATCAATCGGATTGTCTACTGAATTTAAATTAGGTAATCGTAAAAACAAACTATTATTTTCTGCTTCTACAAATGGATTTAGTCTAACTACATCTTTGTAATCTGGCAATCTTTTTTCTACAAATAAAACTTTATCGTCTACTTCACACGTTTCTGCTGGTTGTTTTAATTTAACAAATCTTTCTTTCCCATCTATATCAAGTTGTTCATTTGTAATTAGATAATAATCATTATCTTTTACCATATAGGTTTTATATCTTTCGATATTATTCTTAATGTAATTAACTCTAAAGTTTTTAAATTTCTTACCTACTTCATCATCACCCTTATGTTGATAAAGATTTACTCCGTCATTGTAAGATAAAGAAACTCTAATACGATTACTATCCATCACTTCAGTAATAGTTGCAACGTAATCTCTTGGTGTTAATTTTTGTTGAGCTTGTTTATTGGTAACAATTCTCTCTTTTGCCTTACCAACTTTATTACCACTTTCAGTTTCAACCTTTGGTGTAATGATTGGTTTTGGAACTTTTGGAATAAATCTTGATAATCCTGCATTCTTTAAAGCTTTTACTGTTTCTTCTTTAGGTTTAAATACTTCACCAGCTTCATCTTTACCTGTGTATACGTGTTCTGAAAAATCTTCTCTTAATTTTTTTATAGCAGGTGGTGGGTCTTTTGGGTCAAATCCAACATCTTTAATTGGGTCACTAAAAACTTTTCCATCGATACCTATCTCTTCCAACACAACTCCACCAGGTCCAAGTATTTCTGTTACTCCATCAGGTCTTAAATTTGTTTGTGACCTTTTTTTCATTGGTGTTTGCACACCGATATCTTTTGTAGATGTTTCTATTGGTGGTGGTAATAATACTGGAGCAGGTATAACTAATGGTTGAACTGGTAAAGGTTCTGGCTTTGTCTTTACAACTTTGGCTGTTTCCTCTACTGCTATTTCAGTTTTGATTTGAATTGCAGGTGGTTTTGGTTTGTAACCTGCTAAAATATTTGCTATGGCATTACCTGGCTGTGATGTATCTTTTTGTTTGATTACATCTTTTAGTTTTTTTCTAATTGGTAGTCTTGGTGGTGGTGTAACACGTGTAGCAACTAACGACCTTAGTGTTTTTTTCTTACCTTTTAGTAATGACTTACCTCGAGTTTTCTTTCCACCAGCTCCTGCTCTACCACTTGGTTCTGAATTGTATCTATCTTTTGCCATTAGTAATCTCTATCTGCTGCTCGTTCTTGAAGTTCTCTATCTGCGTCATCGTCTCCGTTAGCAGCTAATTGAATTAAATCTTGTTGTGTTAATTCATTGTATTGTTCTTCTATATCTTTTTCTTCAAAGTCACTTGTAGTATCTTCATTTGTTGTATCTTCTTCACCTGTAATTTTATATAAACTTGGTATAATGATTTGACCACCTACCATATTTTGTGTGAATCCTCTGTCTTGTGGATTGATATCAAATTCTAAAACGTTTTGGTCTTTTGAATCAAATTTTATTAAACCACTATTGTCTTCATCAAGTGGTTGATATTCTATCATAGTATTCATTTCTTTGAAGTCACTTAAGTATTCTTTGTTTCTAACTTGTGGGTCTGTTGCAATTCTTAATTCTGATTTATCTGGTGATGATTCAGCTATAATATATTTTTGTTCTCTTACGAATACCTCGATAGGTTCATTAGTTGACTTTTCTTCATCGGAAGTTTTTTGAAAGTATCTTGTTTCTCCGTTGATTACTTTTCTTTCTACATCGCCTGTAAATAGATTTCCCTTTTCATCGACAAAAATTGTTCTTGGTCTACCGGCTAATCTTCTTAAAAATTTGTAAGTTACTTTGAAATCACCTTGACGAAAACCTAAACTTCTCAAATGTTGTCCAATATCTAAGTCAACAAAAGTACCATCAGTAGTAAATTCTACTTCATCTAAAGACATTATCTTTGTTGTAAGTAATACATCACTCATATCATAGACGTGTAATGCAATATAATCGTTAATAAAGTCTTTACCAAAACTACTATAAACCTTAGTTGGTTGATAATAATTTTGTTTTTCTTTATCTGTGAATCCGTATTCTAAAGCCATTGTTATCCTTAATCAAGTTTCTTATCTATAACGTATGGAAATCCAAATTTTAACCATATCTCTTGTCCCTTTAGGGTTCTATACAAATGGTCTTCTACTATTTCATCATACCTAAAGTTTCTTAAATCTTTTCTTACTTCATTCATTCTTCTAAGACTAATTCCTCTAACTTCTCTTTTTGAATTAACTCTAAAATTTTCCCAACCATCAGCGTTCACACCTTTCTTATCTTTTCTATTTGCCAAAAAGAATTGTATAATTCTTTCGTGTAGTAGGTCTGTTGACATATCTGGTCCGTTTTCGGCTTGGAAATATTCGTTGGTAAATTGAATCAGATAATCTCTTATGGTTGCTTGGAATTCAACTTGTTCATTGGAAGTTTGTTCTCCATCACCCTCTCCTTCTGAATCATCATCAGTATCCTCATCACCCTGCTGTTCACTATCAAAGAAAAAACTAAAACTATTATCAAGTTCACCAACAAAAAATTGTTGTTTGTTTTCTAAACGAACTTGTTGATAATCTTCTTCTAATGATAATCCGTCAACTGAACTTTCAAATGATTGTAATATCCCTTCTGAATTTCTTAGTGGTTGTTTAGAATCAACAACTGAACCTGATATAGCTAATGATTTTTTTAAATCCTCAATTGAGTCTTGATATTCTTTGACATCACCACCCAATACATTATCATAGAGTTCTGATTTTTTTCTTGCGTCACTTGGTAAATAAGGCATTTTATCTCACCACTCTAAATTCATAATCATCATCATAGAAGTTTATTTGTTCATCAGAAGTATTACTACCACTAATTATCTTAATACAAAATCTATAATTTCTTTCTGCTTGTAGTCCGTCCATTTGTATATTAAAGAAATTACCTGTTGAGTCACAACTAATTTTTGAACCTGTTCCGAATGGAATTATTTCTTCTTCTGTTTCTGCGTCTCTAACTGAATAGAAAGCAGATGCACTTGGTAAATATTTTACATCTAATTCTGCAGGTGTTGTAGCAAAAGCTGTTGTTGGGTATAATTCTCTACCAACTACTCTCAATTTAACTTTTGCATTTTCTTTATATTCTGGTCTTATGTTTTTAAAATACACTTTTAATCTTTCTAAATCTGTTGAACTTAGTGGTGATAAACTACCTGTTGACCAAACTGAATCGTCCCACACTGCTTCTAATTTAGGTGGATAGATTGTATGTGTTTCTCTACCGAAGAATTTTAGATTTCCTAATCTTGAACTATCACCTTCTTGTCCGTCATTATAATCAAAACTAGCTGTTTGGTGATTGTTTCCATAAGAACCACTATCTTCTCTCTTGATGATAAAGCCGTTGTTCGGGTAAACTGAACTTGAATATATAAAGTTGTTTACCATATCGGTAACATCTGCTCTAATATCTTTCTTGTCAAATGTAATATCAAATGAAGAACTGATTCCATATTCTTGATTGGCATCAATACTTGCTGTGAACCAAGTACCACCTTCATTCAATACTGAACCTGTAATCCAAGGTGTTTTAGCATCGTGGTCTCTATATTGATAACTTACTCCGTCTGATGTTACTGGATTGTGGTCAAGTTTTCCTGTTCCTTGTTTCCAACTACCACTAACCATATAAATATGAAGTGGTTGTTCTGCTTCAACTTCTTCAGAAGTTGCGTCGAATAAATTTAAGAAGAACTTTGTTGTCGCTGGCATTAAACCACTTTGAATTGACTCCGAAATATATGTTAAGTCAAAATCAATTAATATTCTTGAAACATTTTGAACACTACCATTCCCTGCTACTGATTTATTTACTTCAAGTATTTCATCTAATCCTGTATTTCTTGATGAAGTTGTTCCACCAGAATAGATTGTAGCGTCTCTTTTTCCAAATTCAAAATAATGCATTATTTATCTCCCAATACTCTTCCCTCGATATCACTATCAGGGAATTTCAATTCAAATATACTTGGGTCTAATGAAGGATATATAACTCCGTCTTTTGATGCGGAATCTATATCGTAAACATTACCACTATAATTGTCTGCTGTTAAATGTTTGTTTTCAATAACGATTAAATTCTTTTGTGGATTGTTTGTTTCGGGTGGAACAATAGAAACTACTCCGTCCACCAATGAAATCTGATATGCTAAATCACTCAACACAATTGGTTGATTGATTTGCCACTTTTCTGTTGCGAAGAAATTCTTCACTTGTTGTATTGCTCTAAACAATACCTCATTTTTATTATATCCTCTTTGAGTTATGATGTTGAATTTAACACCGATGTTTATAACATATGCGTCTTTAAGATTAATCGCATCTGTTAACACTCTATATTGTGAAAGGTATAATTTTAAATTTTCTTTTACTGCTTGATTTACTTGAGTTAGTTTTTTATTTCCTGTATATCCTAATAAATACATATTCAATGCTAATGGATTAGGTATTGTTGTTATATTTCCTACTTTTTTTACTTTACCATCAATAACTTCTAATTGTCCTTCTTGTTCTAATTGTTCATCTTGAACAATATATGCTTTTGCAATATTACCATACTTTTGTGGTAAAGAGTAAACTCTTGTGATATAGTCTGCTCTTGTTACTGCTCTATTTTGTGCATTGAAATATGCTGCAGCATTTTCTTTTATTTCTATTAATGTTTCTTGACTTGCACCACCTGAAGAAGGTTCTTCATTAAATACTTTTAGTGTTGAGTTTGATGTATTTTGTGTAACACTATTTAAACCTGTTGTACTATTGATGTAAGTTTTTCTATTAAATCTATTGATAGCGTTGGAAGGAACATTGTCCTCTACTGAACCACCATAATTATAAACTATGGTAAGTGTTGTATTACTTGGTGCTAATCCGAATGTTTGTGTTTTTAAGAAATTAGTTGGGTCATAGGATTCATCCAATCTTGAAATACCACTTCCTAATGCTGAACCAACATTATCTGGATTTGGTATTAATTCTTCATCAGGGTCTGAACTGACTCCACTTCCAAATCGTATTTCCATTTTATTATCATCACGAACATAAGTTGTAAATCTTCTTGGTGTCTTAATTAACTTCAATAAGTAAGGAGCGTCATTCTGATATTGTGATAACGCTGGGTCATTCAAACTTGTATTCTCTTCTGATTCAAACACTGTGTCTTGTGCTAAGAATGGAACTTCGTAGTATTTATTATTCTGACTATCTGTTACTGATACAATCTCCGTTACCTTATCATTTGACAAAACTATCTTGTCAAACTTTTTAGCACTTGTAAATGCAAAAGTTTCAGTCTTTCTTGTTCCTGATTTTGCTAATACTTTTTTAGTCAATCTATAATTAGTTGGAATATTACCTGAAGCTGGTTGTAACACTTCTACTTCCATTGGGTCTAATGAACTTGATACTTTGAAATTAACATCGTCTAATAAACTAAATTCTGTTCCATTCGCTGACATCACTGTAGAATCAGCTGATAAAATACCGGCATAATCTAAATCTGCTTTAAAATTACCACCACCTAAATTCTTTGCAGGAACATCAACTTGCATTGTAAGTTTTACGGTTGATGGTGCAGCTAATTTTGGTTTGTATCCATATGACTGAGCAATTGCTAATACATTCTTTCTTTCTTCTGCAAATTGTAATAATGTTTCTCTGAATTGATTATCAACATAATAGTTTAATACATCACCAACATATGCTGCCATTTCAACAAACATCATACCTGGCGATGCTTCATTAAAATCATTGTATGTTGTTGGGAAATAAGTTTTCGCAAACTCAATAAGATTTTGTCTTATATCACGAAAATCTCTACCGAGATAGTTTACCTCTTTCTTTATTGATTTTTTATTTGTTCCGTAGTCTACTTGCCTCGGCATTTCTATTCTCCAATATTAAAATTAAATGTTATTGTATCAAATGAATCCGGCTCTAATGATACTGAAAAGTCTATTGATACATCAACTTGGTTACCTTGTTGAAACATATTTATTTCGTTAATGATAACATATGGTAACCAATTAGATACTGCTTCTCTAATGGCTTCGTCTATATCGTTCTCTACATCAGGACCTTGATTGAAAATAACATCCATTAGTGTTGAGCCAAACTCTGGTTGCATAACTCTTTCACCTAATGAAGTTAGTAATAGATTTCTCATATTAGCTTTTGCTTGTTCAAGTATTGTTTTTGTTTTATAAAAAAACCCTTCTTGACTATGGTCTAATGGAAATCTAACTCCAACGAATACATCCTCATTTCTATCTATTTCTCTTACGCTTGCCATTATGGTCTAAAGTTACCATCCTTTTTTTTATTAATTGCTTTCATCAAACCAGAATAATCACGAGTTAATGCGTTTTGAACATCTTCTGGCACTTGGTCTACTGAAACACCTGCTTTCTTGATTGTATCAACTGCTGCCATCTCTCTCGCTCTTTCTTTATTCTGAACCCCACCTAAATTTCCATAACCTAATACTTCTGCCATATTGTCAGAACCCAATACTCCACCGCCCAATGTTGGATATTCTTCAGTTTGATTTGATGAACCCAATGGACTTGTGTTATTCAATACTTCATTTAATGCTGTATTTTTTGAGTATTGTTTTTTAGATTTTTTCTTAATTACCCTTTTAGGTGTTGGTGTAGAAATCGCTTCTGATAGTTTGATTTCTTCTTTATCATTAATAAATATCTCGGTCATCTGTTTTTTGACTTCTTTACGGACGACTAATTCGATTATTTTTATTAATTCATTTTTCTTCATTACTACTCCTGTTTAGTTATAAATTCATTCCCTCACTAATTAAGTCTGCAATTATTCCCATTGAAGACAATTTTTGAGCGTCTTGTTCTCTTTTTTGAGAACTGATTAATAATTCTCTAACTTGTGGTGAACCACCAAAGTCAAGATATCTTTTTACATCTTCAGTATCTGCACCATCTGCAATTACATCTCTGATGTCAGTTGTATCTAATGGTGGATTATTTGGGTCTGCTTCATAAGCGTCAAGTGCTTCTAATATTGTTTGTGTTGAACCACCACCTTGTTGTATAGCATCAAATGCTGCATTTAATGCTGCTACCGCTACAGCTGCTGCAGCTGCCTGTGCTTGTATGTTTGCTACCTTAGCTTTTGCCGCATCCACATCATCAAAAAATTCTTCCCACGCAAGTATTTGTTCAGGTGGAAGGGATTTTAAATCATTCAACCCAAGTTCTTCAGTTAATTCATTTAACGATATGGTTTTCCACTCTTGTTTATTTACCCATTCAAATTCAAAAAAGTCTTTTATCTTTTTTAATTGGTCTGTAAAAAAACTTAAGTCAAGTAAATGACCTGATATATTCAATGGGTTTGGTGTTCCTGGTGCTATTACGGGTGGTAATATTTTTGATGCTGCTGATATTACTCCGTTATTAATATTTTCTATTGTTGGTCTCATAGCTCGTGCCATTGGTAAAATGTTCTCTGGTAATAATTGTGTATCACCATCTATATCATTTAGTTTTTTAGTTATATCTTTTTTAACTCCATCAGATGTATCTGATACTAATTGTTGTGTTACAATATTAACCGCTTCATTATTGTGAATGTTTACACTATTTCCTTTTATGTGAACATCACCTTGTGCAAATATTCCTATATCATCTTGTTTAGCATTCAATATAATTCTATCAGAATCAAAAATTATTTGTGGTTCTG
>Ga0209232_1001141_pt1 | contig 14807 bp, 19 predicted proteins | sample ETNvirenome_2_60_FD_184066 | JGI IMG/M metagenome (GOLD analysis project Ga0209232, IMG submission 184066) | Marine viral communities from the Pacific Ocean - ETNP_2_60 (SPAdes) (version 2) | ecosystem: Environmental > Aquatic > Marine > Oceanic | place: Pacific Ocean | collected 2013-06-22
CTCTCCGTTGCTCTTCCACCAGCAGTCGGATTGTAGGCTAACAACCCTTTAGGAATCCAAGGTATGTCCAATGGGTGAAAATTTTCGACAACACCTGCTTGCTGGGAATTTTGAGTCATGTGTGCAGGAAGATGACCAGAGCCCTCGACAAAGTGTTCCTGTGCACCTGCCCTGTTCATGGTCTGAATTTTTCCAAAGGTCAGCAGTTCCAAAGGCACCTTGATTGAGTTCATGTACGATATGCTGTCAATATCAGGCAGTTTGTCCTCTGGCACTTCCATACCGTTGTACTTATTAGCCAACATGCTTCGATTGAAAGCATTGGCCACATAATTCGTCGATTCCCACATGGGATGCAGACCTGCATCAATCCAAGCACCTTTGTCAGAACCTTCGATGTCCACATGCCCTTGATTTAATGAATAATTTAACAACGGACGAGAACCATCTTCAAGCGGAGTTCCACCACGAACCTGTCGCTCATGTTGTTGAGAAATCTTGTCGTGAGCACCTGTGTGGTTTCTTCGCCATTCTGCACTGTTGATTGGAGGTAAAGGGCTATGACCACCTTCGTTATGGTGGTTTATTGCCGCTGAAAATATGCCTTTGGATAACCGCATACCTTCCTCCCTTGCATCCTCTTTGGAGTAGCCCATGGATTCAAACATCTTAGCATACTTTGAACCTAAATGACCCATCATTGCATCAAGAGGATGAGCAGTGTCTGGCCTACGGTCCTTAAACTCAAGTTCACCGGTTTTGCGATTGTACCCGAATGGAGGGTGATGAACATGATTGCTACCGCTTTCATCCGCATCAAAATCGTTGTACCAAGAGTTAGGGTCCCGTGCTCCCGGTGGGTTGTGCAAAAGGTCAGCAGGTCCCCATTCACGCCAAGGCGTACCGTCATCAGCGTGGTAAAGACCGTATGACTTACGAAGCAAAACGGGTCGATTGAGGCTGGCCCAAGCCTTGCGAAGTGTGTCCTCGATGGTGTAGTCAGCGTTCTGCTGGCTCAGTTGCTCAGAAGAGTAGTGAATCTTGAACATCAAGCGGTCCTCCCGCTACCTCGACTAACGAAAATATGACCGGACGCACCAGAGGACCTCATTTCATCGGCCTCTTTGTTGTCTGTGCCACCTTGTGGCTGAGTGGTTTCTCCGTCACGGTGACCGGCTTCGCCTTCCTTGGAACTGCCTTTGCCTGACGGTGGGGCTTTGTTTGTGCTGTCCTTGTTCTTGATAGCACGCTTGAGGTCACGCAGAAGGTTGCGCAACTGGCTGATGTGCAGATAGTTCTCTGCGGACTTGAGGAGCGTCCCCATGTCTTTGAGTTCAGACTTGGACAGTTCTCCTGCAAGTCGTGGCATTTTTCCTGCTCCCATAGGACCGGGAGCGACGGGTGTGCGCTGTTCGATGTTGTGAGTCTGATAGGGCATTGAGATGTTGCCTACATTTCTGCGAGCGGCACGCTGACCGAGGTTTTGTCGGTATTTACCGGGGAACAACTTGGATGGCTGTTTGGTTTTGTCACCCAAGTGAGACATTTCGACAGCCAATTCAGATTCAGTCAGGCCACCATGTTCAGTTCTTGGGCTCAAAGTGCGGGACTGTCGCTTGCTTCGCATAGATGTAGCAAGGTCAGGTCGACGGCCGCCGGGTGGTCCTTGGAACACCGGGTTGTCAATGTCTTGTTGATTTCTTTTGAGCAACTGGTGAGCGATGTCGAGCGGCTCACTGCGAGTAAATCCTGTTGCAGGATTGAAAGGAATGCCTTGATTGGTGTAGGCAAACTCATCATCAAACGACAAACCAATACCTTCTCCATCGACAGTGCCTATGCCCTTACCAGTCACCACATTTGATTGGCGTTCATTTTGTCCGGGGTGAATCCTTTCGTCGATGTGCTTTCCTGTTCCCCCGCAATGATAGCAACTGACGGCTTCTGGCACTGTGATTGGTTCACCTGTCACTGGATGATATGTGAATTGCATGCGTTCAATCATACCTTGTCCGTTGCAAACATCACAAATCTGGTCCTGCTTCAACAAGCGGAACGCCAAGTCCATCGGCTCACCTGTGGCCAGTGTATTCTGACCAAACGGTGACATGGCTTGAGCGCCAACACTGAAACCAACATCGGGGCTACCAGTTCCCACAGAACCAGTAATGTCGCTGAGTTCTGCTTGATTCGCCATAGGCGTTTCTTCCATACCTTCCTCTTCCATTTCTTCTGGCACAGGCATGTCTGGAGGCATTTCAGGCCCAACCTCTTCAATGTTGACTTTGAGATGGGGATTGTCGCTGACTTTTGTTTCAGCATCCTTTTCTTGCATGCGCTTGTCTTTGAGTTCATCCACCTTCTCAGGAGAACCCTTGCCGTGCTTGTACGAATCTTCGTCATCAGCAGTGTACAGATGGTCAGACTCGGAGCGAGGAGCGTACATACGGGTGTCAGTTCCCGTTCCCATTCCTGCTGGCATGCTTAATCCTCCTGTGGTACAATGTCAGTCAAGTCAACATCCTCTTGGTTGAGGAGTGCGTTCTTAACCCGCATCCATGTTTCTGGACTTTCCTTAGCCATTTCAACTTTGAGGATGTTAATGGTGTTTGCGACCATTTTATCCTCGGGTTGAGTCCACTGGTTCTGGAAAGTGGTGAGGTCTTTGATTGATTCTCGGATTTCTTTACTGAGGCGCACCATGTCAGACACAGCACCGTCGTCGTGAATGCTCACTTCGTCCATGTACCTGCCCAATTTTTCATTGAGTCGCTCAGTATTGTGGCGCAGAACATTGACCTCTTCGCCCACCTTGATACTAACAATAGCGGAAGCCCCTCGCTGTACGATTGGAGTGAAGTGTTCCTTCATGTGCTTGTACACAAGAGATTCAGAACAACCAATTTCCTCTGCGATTTCCTGAGTGGTCATACCCTCATCGAAATATGCCACTTCGTAAAGCGAACGGGAGTCATCTGTGCAGACAGCACATCTATGATTAGAGCCTTCAAGATTCTCACCTGCGTGATTGCGCATGTGTCGCTCAGAAGTGTTGGTTCTCCAGCCCTTATCACGGTCGAGAACACGCATATCGACAGTGCCTTGAGCAATCTGCAACTCAAGTTCGTCACGATTTTCATCCTGACAGAAAGAGCATGACATCTTCGTCTGCCGACCTGCCATAATGTTGGCCATGCCACACCATGCGATAAGGCTTTAGGACATTGCACAGAGGATTGGCCATGGGCAGAATCAAAAAGATACCCATCAAAGTGGCCGGAATCCCTGTTTCTAAAGACACGGCAGTGTCGTTAGCCAAAGCCACCAGAGATGTGGTGCTGAGGCGCAATGTGCCAGAAGAAACAATGCAGAAAAGAATGGCTACCTGTCAAGAATGCCCAAGTTGGACAGGGTACCGTTGCTCTGAGTGTGGCTGTGTCATGAAGACAAAGGCAAAATTGGCATCATCAACATGCCCCTTGGGCAAATGGGACAATTACATTCCTGATATTCGGGAGTAAATGCCACCTGCCATGAGGACAGATACCATAAGTCCTGCCATCATGTAGGCAATGGTGTCAGAAGAAAGCGTCTGGCTTCCTGTAATGAGCACAAGACAGAGCGTCACCATGATGGCGAGGATTTGAACCATGACCATGTCAACAATGACTGTTTTCTTGGGTGCATAGATGTCACGAGTCGTCATTGCGATTGCATTTGAAAAGTAAAATTGTGGTGATGGATTCATATCAGCGACCTCCAATGAAACTACGAGCGAAGTTGCCCGTAGTGGAGCCTACTTTTTGCATGAATCCTTCATCAGCCATAGCGGCGGCAAGAGCGCCGCCCATCATTGACTGCTGGGCCATGGCAAGAATCTGCTGTTGTTGCATTTCTGCCTGCTGAATGTTCTGTTGACTTTGCGATTGAAGAGTAGTGAACTGCCCTGTGATGTTCTCTGCACTCATTGTTTGCAAGTTGCTGGGCAGGGAGGTAATGTCGAGACTCATTTTTCCAGAATCTTCGTCGACAGTGAAGGACGCATTCTTGAGTATCTCCAAAACAGAGAAACTCACAATGTCATTAAGCATCTGTACGAGGGTTGCCATCTGTGGACCAGCGACAAATCGGTCCATAGGTGCAATTGAACGCATCAAAGCGAGTTGAATTTCTGCCTCAGATGGGGGTGTGATAGGCTGTTGTATCATCTGCGGGTTAATTCCTGCGCCCTGCATGAACGAAGCACCCATTCCCCCCTGTGCAAAAGCAGTATTCTGTTGCTGTTGTCCGAAGGCATAGGGTTGAGGATTCGTGTTTTGGGCTACGCCAAGGTTAAGCGCACCTGTGTTTTGTTGATTATTGCCAAATAACATGGTATCACCTATTGTGGAGGAAGCCCCTGTGCAGTCTGAGGTACCATCTGCTCTTCAACCTGTTGGCTTACCAAGGGCTCTGCTTGTTTTATGCCCATCTGCCCAACAGCATCGAGAATTGAAGGTGTGTAATCAGGGGCCTGTTGCCCTAATTCCTGCTGAAATATGCGTAAATCAAAGACAACCATGGTCACATCATTCATTTTTGATACCGGATTCTGGTAATGGAGGATGGAAATACCCTGTGTTTTCTTAGAATCACGCTCTAATTCAGCGAAAAAAGGCTCATATTTGGTCAAAAATTGGGGTGTATTGTCCTTCTTTTTGACCATTGAAATGGGTACTGCGACTGTACTAACGCCTTTTTTGACCATTTCCTTCATACCTGCTTTGGAAGTAAGGCGTACTTTGTCATCTTCGTCCTCCCATTTGCACAAAAGGTGGTACAAATGAAGATGTTCTGGGCAATATGTCCCTCTCATTTGGCGTCCGTCTGTGATATTTTCACGAGCGATGAACGCTTGTACCTCACCAGTGACGGGATTGGTCCAGTATTGGTCCCAAAGACTCTCGCCTGTTTCCTCATCACAGATTTTAGCGTACAGATTGTCGTATTTGATGAGGGACACGCAGTCACAGCCATCAACAACGCACCGTTCGTGTAATTTGTTGTATCGATATTTCATACCTACCCACCTGAGAGGATTGAAAACGCTACGCTTACTGGGTTTCAGCAATTTACGAGCCTGTTTTATGTCTTTTTTACGGGCCTTTCTTGGGTCAGGGTGGCGACTGGGGTAAAAATTGACCTTGGGAACCTCGATGTTATTCTTCACGGCTACCTCTTTCATACCTTGCTGGGCACCTTGCATCTCCAAAAGTTGTTCGTGGGTCAAGTTGCCCTGCTTTGAAAGCGCCATCATCTGAGTTTCGGTTAGCGTGTGTAGCCCACCGTTGCCTTGCTGAGGCACCATTCCATATCCAAATCGTCTATTTTGCATGTTTCTTACTCCTTAACTCGACAACAAGTCCACCATGGTGTTTTCAACATTCCAGCCGATGCGGGTGGCCATCATGCCACGCCTTGTAGGTATGCCTGCTTTCTGCAACCGTATCAAATCTTCTCTGAACGGGTCGAAAATTTTGTGTTCACCAAGTCGTTGTTGTTGCCAAAGCGTATTTGCTTGCTCGTCCCACCATGTATCGGCTTTGTTAGCAACAAGTAAAATGACTTTAGGACAGTATTTTTTACCTTTGAGGCGGCTTCTTAGGTTGCGATAGCGGTATTGACGATAAATGAGTGCATCGACAAGATACTTGAATCCACCAACAGCCTCGATTGTTGTTTGCCCACCGACTGACGCCCTGTCATCGAACATGAAAACAACTGCTTCCACCTGTCTGTTGACCATATCATCCATCCACAGGTTCCAAAAACGCTCTTCGCCTGCCACATCCGAAGAGTGAACTACACGGGTTTCTCCTTTCCACCTGACTCGCTTACGGCTGGGGGAAGGTAAGAGAAAACGACCAAGAATTTTTTTGTGAGTTGTGCGTTCTTCAACCGGTATGTGTTCCATCTCACCCGGAGTAGTCAAAAAACGGTCGAGCGTTGTCTTACCAACCATTGAAGGACCATACACTCCAACCTTTCTTGGAATCCAATAGTGGTACAATTCCTTAGCAAAGACAACACCACCGACCAAAGCCGAGCCTGCCGCCGCACTCATTCAAACCAACCCATAACTTTGAGGCGGGCCCAGTCCACTGTGTTTTCCCAAAGGCTGTATTCGCCATGGTACTCCAGTGCACTGATAACAAGAACGCTAATGGCTGACATTAGGATGGCTTTGACCCATCCCCATGTACGCTCGTATGCATTATCCAATGTGTTTGCCACATGAATAGCACGAAGGGTTGACTCCGTTGCATCATCGCTTGGTGTTTTGAACAGCCAGCCCACAGGCTTCACTCCTTCTTTTTCTTGAATTTGCCATCAGGGGCACGGCTGACCTTTTCTTCATCGAAGGACACACCTAATTTTAGTGACTCGCCTGTTGCTGGTTGAAAGTCTGTTGTGCCAGAAGAGAAAGTCTGAGCGGTATCATTCTGAGCAACCAGCGACTGTGGTCCGCCCGGAACACCCCAACTCGGCGGCATCTTGCCGGGGTTGGTTTCCATCCAACGAAGTTCGTTTTCCAACTGCGCTTCCTGCATACGGAGTTCCATGTCTTGTCGACGGCGCTCAAAGTTCTGTTCCATACCCCGGTATCGCATCCGGCGTTCTCTTTCCATTTCAGAAGTGCGTGCCTTTTCGTCCATGCCTTGCTGGAAGAACATTTTGAAGAAGTAGTAGGCAATACCTTGTACAAAGAAACCACCCATGGCGTAAGTGAACGCATTCAGCGACACGCTGTCTAAATCAATCCAGATGTCAGCGTCGAAAATAGCGACAGCAAGTCCGATATTCAGCGATTGCATGAGGATTAACCCCATCAATCTGATTTCACTTTGGTCTGTGGGTTGGCTTACGCTTGACATAGGACCCTCTCATAGTACCCCAAATTGCGAGAGAACATAAAGTCTTCTGAGGTGGGCCAAGAACAGAGAGGGTGCTCAAGGCCCTTGAAAATCAATCTTTTTTCTTGTCACGCTTGCCCTCAGTCGAGGGACCGGGACCTGCTTTTCCAGACCCGATAACGATAACCATGCCGTGAGCAGGCTTCTTTTTCTTATCTGATGATTCGTCTTCGGCTTTCTTTTCGCAACCGCACATCTTTTGCATTTTACCACAGGAAGGGCACGATGCTTTGCGTTCCATGTCGTTAATTGCAGATTTGAGAAGGAATTCACCGAGGTCCATGTACTCACCAGTTAGTTTCTGGGAGGGGGCTTGACTATTTGGGTCTTGCCATTGAACATTAGCGAACGGGTCTGGCTGTGGCTGGTTCCAATTGACATCGTTCCAAATGTCCTGCCGAGCACCTTGGCCCACACCGACATTCTGTACTCCACCGATGCCTCCACCGGCTTGGTCCAACTGATAGCCGCCTGTGCCTGACGCACCTGCGCCTGCACCTGCGCCTGCGTAGCCGGGTGACATCTCTGACATCTCTGGGGGGTCTGTTGGATTGTTTTGCAAAAGTGACCCGCCCGCCGCTAAAAGGGCAAGTGCTGGGTCCAATCCAGCATTTTGAAGAGCATAGACTCTTCCGATGTTTCTGGCATTATTAGCAACCGCCTGACTGCCTCGCAGTCCTGCTTGTGTACCTGCTCGCCCCAATGCTCCCGTTCTGCCTGCTTGCCGTGCGGCTTGTCTGCCCATGCTCAAAGCATAAGGGGATTGTTGAGCGGCCAATCTAAATTGTGCTTGTCGTGTTGCGTTGCTACCTGCTCCTGTAAGACTCCCAAGAGTCGGGCTTGCTACGCCTGTTCGATTAAACATTCTTCGGGCGTTTGCGGCCGCTATTTGTCCTTCCGGTATAGTACCGATGGCTTTACCTGCGCTTCTTTCGGCGGCATAGCGTGCGGCATTTTGAGCGGCGGCTTGCTTTGCCGCTTGCTTTGCCGCTTTGCGACCAAAGATTTTAGCGCCGAGTTTGCCGCCTAATTTGGCAGTCGCACCCACTCCGCCACCTGTACCTTGAGCAAAACCGGTGCCGAACTCAAGAGCATTACTGGCAAGAGAATCATCGCCTTCTGTGCCTACTACTCCAAGAACGGGGTCAGTGACTCGGTTGTCTTTGACATTCTTGTAGCCTTGATATACACCATAGGCACCCATAAGAGCAGGAATAGCAAGTGCAGGTAAAATTTTCTCAACCCGATGTCCTTCTTGAAGAACATCCCAAGCGGCATCGGTAGGAGAAGTCATTCGGAACACTCCTTTCCATGACTCATCTGGACATAAGCGTTGCTCACCATACGATACTGCTCCTGTGCTTCGACAAGGTCGGTGATAAGATGGGGGTATTCGTCACACGCTTCTTCCAAAATATCAACAACGGAAGCGAGGTGCCTACGCAGTTCCAAAAATAATTTGGCCATGAGGATTCGGGGTATGCCCTCGTAGTCCTCCTTGTCCGCAGAAAATCCCCACTCGTCAAAGGGGTACTTGGTGGCCGTCATTTCTTGCCCTCCACAGCCCGATACATCGGTTTGACTGATTTGCCACGAGGAGCGTGTTGCTTGCCTTTCTTGTGAGCGGCTCGCTTCTTTTTGTTCTCCGTTGCTTTTTGCGAAGGCGACATGCTGTCAGCCACAGACTTGGGAGCATACCTGCCACGCTTGTGACGGGGTTTCTTCATCTCCTTCTTGTCGTCACCGACGAACTCCCACTTTTCTTTGGTCCACTCCGTGAGTGATTCTTGGCCTTTTGACTTGGCCTTGAGCAACCGCATAGCGATGTTCATTGGTTCGCCTGTCAATTTCCGTCGAGTATCTTCGTCAATATCAAATTGCTGAGGTTGGCGAGGTTCATTGGTGATGTTCTGTTCACACGCAGTACAGTACATATTTTCATCTGCACCTTTAGGAAATTGTCTTATGCTTTGTGGGTCAACTATCGGCTGTAATCTTTCTCCGTGAAGTTGACAGTGTGTGTCAGGGCTATCATATACATTTTCAGTTCGCTCATTAAACACCTCCATGGCAATTTCTTGAGGTGTTTGTACCTTGTTGCCCTCTTCTTCTTGACCAGCCGCTATTTCATCCCAAGTGGATTGAGGAATACCAAACGCACCAAGCGGGTCGGGGTCAACATAATTCTTCCAATTTGGGTCCTGCCAATATGGGTTATCCGGGTCATAAGGTGGGTCATTAGAACCTTTGAGCAACCGCATAGCGATGTCCATTGGTTCGCTGGCGTTTTTCGCTTGCCAGTCATAAAATTGTTGAGGATGTATTGGAGTAATAGGGTCAAGTTGTACTTTTGCCGTACCTCCATATTTGTTTGGAATTTCACGACCGGGTAGCATACGCCACGGATTTTTACCAGTTTCTTGAGCATATTGGTCAAGATTTTCTTCAAGAGGAATGGTTTCGTCTTGTGGTTCGTACATTTCCATCATTCGCTCCATCATTTCTTGATAAGCCGGACTGTTTTCACCCATCTTATCGGTTTTTAATTCTTCTTTTGCACGACGGGCGAGAGTATTGCTTGGTTGAAGATGGAGCGGGTCTTCTTTCAACAACCGCATAGCGAGGTCCATTGGTTCGCCTCTCTTGAAATCACTACCACCAGCGCCTGTGATATTGAGTCCTCTATTGGTTGGCCGACCATCCCACTCACGGGTATAGACAGTAGGTAATCTGTGCCTCAATGCAGGATGTTCACTTTCTATGATTTCCTGCGGTGCAATGGGATGTGCAGTTTGTTTCATACGACCATCCCTTGAAAAGCCCATTCGTTTAGGGTCCAATATCTCCCCATCACCATGTGCCACCACTTTGTTTCCATACGGCATTGCGTTTTCAACATCATATTCTTGACGGTGTTGCTCATCACGGATGTCAAAAACATCCGCCCCTACTGCACCTTGATTGTCTTGCCCCGGATGATATTTTGGTTCAATTGTTCCATCACCTTGACATGTTATGCAAGTAATGTAGTCGTAGTCTGTGCCACCTTCTCCATCAAAGGGACCTTCATAAAAGCCGCCTTGGCCTCCGCATTGAGGACATTTGTAATCAAGAGTGTCTTCTTGTTTCAGCAACCGCATAGCAATGTCCACTGGTTCAGTCACGGTAGCCACCGCCAGCCTTCTTGTACTTTACAGCCACAAGTTGTGCTTTGCGAGCAGACCACTGACCGGGCTTGCCCCCCTTAGAGCCTGCTTTGACACGAGCGACGATTTTCTTTCGCATACCGGGCTTGGTGTAGTTGCCAGCGGCGTTGACTTTCTTGAGAACAGGCACCATTTTGAGGGTGCCTCGCTCTTTGAAGTGGCGGGCTCTGTTCGTATGAGGGTCTTCTGCTACGAGTGTGTGGTCTTTGGTGTGACTCATGTCTGGGCCACCTTTGCCATCGATGCCTCGCTGACGGCGCTCACGCTTGAGGTCGGTGTGGTACTTGACTCTGTCAGGGCTGGTTTCGTAATCAGTGTCGTATTCAGATTTGTGACGCTTCGCTTCTGGGGAAGTGGCGTGCTTGAGCACTTCCCAAAAGGCATCACTGCTCTGCATTCAGTACACCGCCACCATTTTCTTGATGTTCTTCTGCTTGTCAAGCAGAGCATAGCAAGGACATTTAGGCGACTTAGCGGAACACTGGTTCCCCTCAATCATGCAGACGCATGGGGTTTTATTAGTACCCCCGCAACAACACTTGTCCTTTTTGAGTTTCATGTTATCATTCCTGATTTTCTCTAAGGCTCTCCATGCTCAAGTCAAGAGGCTCGGTATCTGGAAGTGGAACGCCGGGAAGTTGGCCCGAAGGATGAGCAAGATTAGCAATTGGATTGTTCCGTACCATGCTTTCTGCACTGTCCGCCATGTAATTTGAGATTTTAGGGGCTTGTTGTGCTTGAAGTCGCTTGCGTGCTTCTGCGTTGGCCGCTTCAATCTGCGCTCGTTTTTGTTCTTCTGCTTGTTGTGCTATCAGATTTCTGATATTGGATTGGTACCTTGCGTTCCTTTCTTCGGACGGCATGTCATTAGTGATGTCATGCATGTCCCTCTTCAAAATAGCCCACGCTCTGTCAAACGGTTCATCGGCCATGTTCAAACTACCTCCTCTTCGGGATAGGGCTGAGCCATCAATTCCATTGGTTCTTCAGGTAATTTGAAGCGATTAAGATGTTTTGTTCTGTAATACTCAAGTACGCTTGGGTGCATTGGTGGATTCTGAGGCTGATAAACCGGCTCACCTGCTCGATTTTGTGCTCTTATTCTTCTTGCATTCGCTCCACTGGTACTGTACACATCTTGAATTTCCCGAACTGGGGCGTTTCGACCTCTCGGTTGCTCACCACGAATCGGCCGTTGGCGTCTAAAGGGACTATCGAACTCGGGAGCATAAGGTATGTTGCCACGATGTGCCTGTACTCGTGGGTCTTGGTCACCTGTCATGCCCTTCAAAACAGCCCATGCGCTGTCAAATGGTTCATCGGCCATGGGCTGGCTATGACCGCTCCGCTCATGAATCTTTCCACATGCACTCGCATTGAGAGCAGTGCCAAGCAACACTTCTCAGACTGCCGCCCGCTTTGGAGTACAAACGCTGAGTAGGTTGTTGCTTACAAAGGGGACAGGGAGGACTTTTTGTTCGGCCCATGTGAATCACTGTAAAAAGGTGGAGGGCAGGGGCTGAAACGGAAGGTGATAGATACCTGCACTAAAAAAAGCCCAAAAAGCGCAGAAACACAGAAAAGTACCCCGGCCCTCCAAACCTATCCAGCAGGGTTAGGGGTATAAAGATTCGGGTCAGCGGCGACGGTTGCGACGACTGTTGGGCCCTCGGCCCCTACCGCCTCGGCGGGTGTTGAGTGCTCTGCGCTGTACAGGCTTTGGAACACGAGCGGCTTCCTCGGTCTTTCTATTACCAAGTGCCTGCATTGCGGCGTCCATTGGGCTGGCAGTGGATGGCTGTGCAGACTGTGCGGCCAATGACCTTGCTCGGTTGGCTTGTGCCTCGAATTGTCGTCGCCCAGCATCAGGGTCAGGCTGAACGCCCTCTGGGAATTCAGGGAAATCAGCAAGACTTTGGCCTAACTGTTGCATTTGTGGCATTGTTTCTGGCCTTGAGTCATCAGCGAATTCAGTATCGTCAACAGGTTCTTGTGTTTGAATCCTGTTTTTGAAAGAGAATGGGTCATAACTATGAGAACGGCCATAATTGCGAGGATTTTGGACGATAGGGCCATATTCTTCTCCGACATTACCATAGTAGTCCCTGCGCCTGTTTCTTGCAGGTCCTCCCATTCGCATGTTAAAATCATAATTTTGTGCAAACCTTTTCTGTGCCTCCGGGTTGTCTGCTTGTAGGCCTTGCAGTGTCTTTGGGAAAAAGCCAGCGTCCATTGATGAAGTCACTTCGGGAGGCTGAACGGTCATTGGGTCAGGCATACTGTCGTCTGGGAAGAACATCTTGTCGGGGTCAAGATTACCTGAGTCAGGGTTATGGCGTGCTTCGTCAAGTTCATTTTGGTCCTTAAGGGACTCAGGAAGGTTCTTGAGTGCCACTGGGTCGTAGCCCTCTTCGTGTGGCTGTCCGAATTCGTTAGTCCTGCCTTGTTGTGCCGCCATTATTCGCTCAGCCATCGGCTGACCAGCGGTACCGCTCGTCTGACCATCACCAAACCTTTGGAAAGGCTCAATCCCTGCGAGTGCCGCAGGAATACCGGGGTGACCACGGGCCGCTTGGATTCTCTCAGGTGTTGCAGGAAGCCCACCAGTGCGGGCCGCTTGGCGCAAATCTTCCAGCGTCACTTCTTTGAGAAGCATCCAAGCGTTGTCAATAGGGTTCAAAAAATCACATTCCGGGTTGTCGTTGCTGAGCAAGGTCTTGTCCAAGCATTCGCATGGCCTCTCTTTGAGCATCTTTCTTCTGGGCAACATTCATGCCCAAAGCAGAAGCATTGTCTGCTTCCAGTTCCTCTTCCTCGGGACTATCGAATTCAGAGTCAACTGGCTTTTGCTTAGCCCGCTCTTCTTCGTCATAGGCCATCCGACGCTCTGCGGCTCGCTGACCAGTACGACTCATGCCTCGGGCTTTATCTCGGGTTATATCTCCGTACGGCTGATTCGTAGGGTAGCCTGCCAAACCTGTGAACTGTGCCCTGTCACGGTCCATTCTATCACGACCTTTGAGTATTTGCCAAGCGATTCCTTCGGGGGTCATGGGCTTCCGAGGGAGGCTCACAACATAAGCGTGTCGGCTTACAAAAACCCGTTTCGTCACATAAAGGCGTCATCGAAATCCTCGAAGTACTGACGCATTTCCTCTGATTCCCTCTGCCGTCGCACCGCTTCCTGTGCCCGCTTTTCTTCCTCAGTAGGAGGAGGCTGATACGCAGGGTCACGAGCATCTGGCAAATCTCTCAGCCAATTGCCACCCAACCTGTGGTAAGCGGGCTGTACTTCATAGTCTCGATTCGGCCTCCGCTGTGTTTCATATTCAAACGGCATTTTGTCTTTGGCGTGTTTGACTTTATTATTGATAGGTTTGAGGAACGCACCAAGCCGTTCTTCGGCACTCTGTCGCTCATCGTGACCCGTCTGTCCGTACTGCCCTCCACCAAACGGCGGCAATTCGTACTGAGCGTGATGCGCATCAACAGCCTCTCGGAAGTCCTGTCTCCGCCTGCCAGCACCCCTCGCCTTAAGCAAGGTCCATGCTACATCGAGCGGGCTGACCATGTGGTGACGAGCAGGCCGGCGATGATAAGATTACCGCACCCTTACGACTTGCTCAGGAGGAATGTCGTGCGGAATTGCATAGGGACCATAAGGCGCTCCCGAGTCCCAAGGATAACCCCCTTCATAATTATGCATCTCTCTGTCAGGATGTGAAAGGTCTTGCTGACCTCTGATGGCCACCACGGTCGAAGGTCTGTTCCAAATGTCTGTCTGCTGTGTGGCCCAGTGCTCAGCATTTTTCTTGGCCTCCGCAAGCCCCTCCGGTTGCCGAGCCATCCACGCCCACACAGCCTTGGGAGGAGGAACATACCGATTGGTCCCCTCAGCAGAGCCAGAAGTGTCAGTCGCAACCAAACCCTCGTTAAAGGCCCTATCAGCCTGTACATTTGAAAGCCCCCTGTACCCAGTCACGGGACCCTGTGACGAAGGGAAATCCTCGTGGTGCTCACCTAACTCAGTCTGCCGTTTAAGCAACAGCATGGCCACATCAATTGGTTCACTGGCCACATACAAGGCAGATGACTCGGCCGTAAAATTGTTTGCAAATTTTTAGGACCCTAAGTCGCTCACGAAATTTTGCTGGAGCGCCGTGTGTGGCTTAAGGAGTGCAAAGGGTCGGTGCAAAGGTATCTCTCCTTGTAGTGTAAAGGGTCAGTGCAAAGCCTCGCAGTACCCCGTTCTATATACCATACGGGCCGCCCTACACGAGGGCGGTCCTGTCGCATGCGTGGGGGCAACAGGCTCGCAGTAGGCCGTTCTATATACGCATGGGAGAGCCGCCCCGCCGTGTGGTAGGGGGAGCCGCCTCACACGGGAAAGGGGCCGCAGTCACACGAACAAGGGAGCCCCCTCACACGCAGGGGCCACGCCACACGGGGGCCACGCCACGCCCAGCCGCCTGTCACGCCACGCCCGTAGGGGAGGGCCGCCCTATCGTGCGAAGGGCTCTCAGTCACACGAATAGGGGAGCCCCCTGTCATGTGAATGGGCTGTCCCTGTGGTGTGGTGCAAAGCCCACTCACGCATGCCACGCCACGCATGGGGTGAGCCGCTTGTGTGGGGGGCCAAGCCCCACAC
>Ga0209232_1001144_pt1 | contig 14764 bp, 19 predicted proteins | sample ETNvirenome_2_60_FD_184066 | JGI IMG/M metagenome (GOLD analysis project Ga0209232, IMG submission 184066) | Marine viral communities from the Pacific Ocean - ETNP_2_60 (SPAdes) (version 2) | ecosystem: Environmental > Aquatic > Marine > Oceanic | place: Pacific Ocean | collected 2013-06-22
ACTATTTTAGGTATTACTTTTAAATTACCATCGAAATCAGGAGATTTAAACGCTGTTTCAGGAGGTACATTTACATTACTTTGAAAAAAAACTTTTAATTTTTTAAATAACTGTTTTGTTTCTCTGAATAATAATTCATCTTTATGAATATCAGCTATACCTAAATTCTCATTGGAAGCTTTTAAATCATAAAAAAGTTTATAACTTATATATTTTTCAGGAATTTCTAGAGGGAACTTTATAAGTGGAATATCAAAATAAAACCTGTTTTTGTACTTCATTATTACTTTTTACCGCCTTTCATATTAGCACACCAGTGGTACATTTTACCTTTTTCACCCCCATATTTTTTAGCTTTAGCTCTTAATGAAGAAACAGAACCTTTACAGCTAGCACCTGATTTTTTTACTCTACCGGGTCTAGACTTACCTTTTACTTTACCGTCTTTATAGTTTTCTCCTAATAGTTCTTCTATCATTACTTCTCTAACTAATTGAGCTAATTCATTTTTATTCATTCTTTTAGTTTTTCTTTTAGAAGCTTCTTTTCTAGAAGTTATATAGTCTAAAGCAGTTTTTAATCTTTTTTTAACTGCAGGGTCTTTTGCTCTTCCATATGCAGCTCTAGTTCTCTGATGTATAAGATTTATTACTTGAGATTGTCTAGCGTGAGATTTACTTTTAAATGAAGATTTACCTAACGTATCTACTATATCTTGTCTTGAAGAAAATTTTACAGATACAGTGTCTTTTGGATTTTCATCAGTATATAACCTTCTACTAGAACCTTTTGGTTTTTTACCGGTACCTTTTTTAGGATCGGCTTCTTTAATTACCTCTCTTATAAAATTAGTTAATTCATTTTTATTAGAAAGATATGCAGCAATAGCCATCTGTCGTCTTTTCTTTTTAGACTTACCTTTGAATTGTGGAGCCTTAGATTTTTTAAAATCATCTACATAGTCTCCTGCATCTGCATTTTTTCCTAATGGCATAATATTAAGTTATAGGTCCTCCTCCTACCCAAGCATCGCAAGTTCTAGCACCTGCACACTTGAACCAGAAAAATTCACAGAACCCTATATTAGACTGTTTAACTATTTTTTCACCTTGATCACCAATAGCTTTTGCTATCTTCTTTAAAGTAGCAGGTTTTTGATTGAAAGCCGAACAGTTAGAACATCTTGAAGTTTTAGCATGCTCTACTGTAGTATCCCACATTTTAGCTTTATCCTCCCAGAATTTTTTTGAACCTTTTTTATCTTCAGGATTAAGAGGACCGTATCTATATTCTTTTACTGTAACGTTCCTACTTAAAGTATTAAGATCCAAGTCAGTAATAGAATCCATAGGTTTACTTTTCTTAAACCTCATCTCTTTTTCTTTCCTAAGAGCTGCAGGAGTATTATTTAAACCGTAGTCTGAGAGTTTACCCTCTATTACTAAATCTTTTATAAGATCTGTTATTTTCATAGTCTAGTCTGTCCAAATTTCACCTCTTCTACATCTTACAACTGCTCCAGATGCGTACGCTGAAGGCCAAGTATCATATTCTCTTTTAGCTCTTCTTGTGCATCTATCGTCTTTTTTCTTTTTTTTCTTTTTTTTTTCGTCTACTCTCATTTCGTGGATTATACCCACAACTAAGTTTCGAATATCTTCTTTTTTAACACAGTTAGGAACTCTTTTGCCAAACATAGTCTTCATTCCTTTTTTCTCATACCCTTTCCAACATTTTTCTAAAATAGTATTTAGTACTTCTTCATTGTACTGGGTAACAGGTGGTATTTTAGATCTTTGTTTATCTTTAGGATCACTAAGTCTTGCTCCTCTTTCTCTTTTATCTTTGGTTAATGTACCTTTTACTAGATTACCAGATTTAGTAAAATAATGTCCTGGGGGTGCTCCTTTAGTCTCATTATTATATACATTAACGCCAACTATATCATCATACTTAAATTCTCTTTCGTCACCGTCTCTATTTAAACCAATAACTGAGTCATCACCCCACATGCTAGCATTATCATCATTATCGGAGTAAGGACTATAAACTACATATTCAGTTCCGTCATATAGTTGTACTAATGCATCATCTGCTCCTTTCATAAGTTTTAAAAGAGCATCTTTAGTCATAGGAGAAGGAACGTCTAATTCCATTTTCTCAGACATTTTTTTCAAAGGAACTAATTTACCATCTGCATTGTATTTATGAGGTATGCCATTTTTCATTACATACTTCTTTTTAGGTGCAACGGTAGCATCTTTTCTAGCTTTAGCTAAATCAGGTCTTGATTCTCTACCTTTAGATATTGTTTTACTTCTACCTAGACCAGTACCAAATCCAGTTGCTTGTGCTTCATCAGTATTAATTTGATATTGTTTTTCAATTTTATTTTTAAAAAGGTCTAAGTCTTTTTTCGCAACTTGCATTCCAAGTTCATCTCCTTCTTCTTTGAACTTCAAATAAAACTTTTTAGCAGCACCATATATGGCTTGGGGTGTTGGTCTACCTGCTGCTTTATTAATATCTTTTTTTATTTTATTTATTCTATTTTGTTTCTTTAAATTAGCAAAAAAACCTTCTTGCTTAATTAAATTAGCAAGATAATCAGCTTGACCAGCATGACCTTTTGAAGATTTTCTTAAAGACTTAATCATATCTCTAAGTTTTACTACTTGCTTTTTTGATATTTCTTTTTCTTCTTTCATTTTTTTCGTAGGTTTATATCCTGATCCAAATGGAGCAGCTTTCCCATCTTGTGGGTTAGCTGTTTCTTTAAAAATAGTAACACCGCCTCCCATATTGGGTTTAGCGTTATATCCATGTTTTTGTGCTCTTTTAATAATACGTTCCTTAGTTGCATCATCTAAAGGTTCAGAAATGATAGCTTGATTATTTATTATTTTGAAAGGAATACCTCCTGATACTTTATCAAGGTTTTCTTTTTTTACTGTTGCTGCTTTTGTATTCTTCACGACTGTCTTTCCTTTAGCTCCTGCTTTCTTTTTCTTTCTTGCAGTAGCCGCTCTTTGAGCTTTAGTTAATGATTGAGCTTTTGCTCTAGGTAAACATCTGTCAGGGTTCTTTTTATTTTTAGAAGTTCCGCAAGGACCTGCTATGTTACCAGAAGAAGATATACGTACCCACTTCTCTTTTTTAAACCAGTCTCTTAAAGACTCAGACGTAATATTTCTAATTTCCTGATTTGTCATTATCCTTGTTCTGAATGCATCATTAACATTCGTACTATTACTGTGGCTAATATACCGAAAATTATCCAAAGTGCTTTAGTTACTCCGTCTTTCCATTTCTTTAGATCGTCTATTTCACTTAATTTTTTTCTAAAATCAACTTCATTATTTTGAAGTTCCATCCTATATTCAGTATTCTTATTAGTATTAACAACTACTCCGTTGTCAGGGTTAAGTAGCATATACTTTAGCTCTGAGATATCATTTTTCATCTCTTCCTGGTTTTTCACCATTTGTTTTAACTCGCCGTTAGGCATATGAGTTTTTATATGCTTTAATTCAGATAGAACACTTTCAAGTAGATCTTTTTGTGTCATAGCAATCTTATATAGTTATATAAATAAATATGCTATTTTATGTGTTCATTTAAATGCCCTAAAAGTATTTTAAGATTATCTAAAACTTTTTTATCGTGCTTTGTATTTGATTTCCAATCTTCAACGTCTCCTTGTTCAGTTACAAAGGTATTTTTCCTATTTACATAGTCCATCACCCACTCTTCAATATCCTTAGCAAAGTTTTTCATATTACCTTGCATCATCCTTTTTTCGTAAGCTTCATATAATCCTGCTTTACGTAATTCAGCTTCCATATCGATAGTACAATCAAAGCAAAAACCATGTATTTTGTACATTTTTTTAGCTAAATGGTGCTTCATTGAACCATTACATTTAGGGCAACGTAAAGGCATTCTTGAAACTTTTTTAAATTTGTCAAGCTTAGTTATATTTTGCTTTACGCCGTTTTTGATAGTCCATTTTTTACCGGACTCTTCCCAAACGTCTCCTTCTTTAAATCTTTTTGAGTTTCTTTCGTATCCTTTTTGTAACTTAGTAGAAGAAGTAAAATCTTTATTTACTAGATTCCTTACTCTTTGTAGATCAGATTCTTTAAATTCTTTTTTAAGTAATGATTCATTCATAACCTAATTCTTTTAGTTTATTTATAACATGGCCTACATCTCCATTTTTGCATCTTATTGCAATACCTCCTTTAGAAGCCCATTGATTTATATTAGATTTTTTATCATCTATTAATATACTTTTATCGTTTGCGTATCTTTGTTTATCCGCTGAATATGCAAATATAACTCTAGGTTTTGGATTAAGATTATTTTTTACCCATAAATTTTTACCTAGTCTAGAACCATTATCTCTTGAAGGAGAAGTTAAAAGGTCTGGTCTGTAAGGCTTAATAAAGTTCCAAAGCTGTTCTCCTTGAGGCATCCAAGGCATACCTATCCAAAACTTTACACCTACCTGAACGTCTATTAAGTGCCAAAAACCAGCAATTCCTTTTTTATTCTCGTATTCTTTTGGTGACATACCTGCGTAATGTTCGAATCGACTTTCGAAATCAGTCAAAACTCCATCCATATCGCAATATATTTTATAAGGAGGAGTAGGTTTCTCTTCTCTGAGAGGGTACCCTTCTCCTAATAATTCTTTAAGATTTTTCATAACCGTTTTTAATTTTATCTTCCCAATTGCGGAAAGTAATATTTCCTTTTAAATATGCTTCTTGTTCTATTTTTAATAGATCAGCATCTTCGTTTGTATTTGATGTTCTAATTTTTCCTAATCTTCCTTCTAAATTTTGTTCGTGATGAACCATTTCATGAGAGAAAGATCTCATTATATCTTTAGGATGTCTTCCTTCTGTATATAAAACTATTTCTTTTACTGTAGGATCATAATATGCAGTTCTACCAAAAAAGTCTTGTGACTCTACTAAATCTTTTTTTATTTTAACTTCAGGTAGAGGTACTATATTCATACCTTCATCTAACATATACTCTACTAATGAAGCCATGTATGGTGTTAGCATATAAGACTTATGTTTATCTACGTAATAAACTTTTAAAAAGTCATGCTTAAATTCAACTACTGCTCCATCAGGTAGTAAATTTTTTATATAATCGTATAAATACTTTAATTTTTGTCTATCTTCTGATTTAGTTGCTGAAACAGATTTAGCAGGAATTCCTCCTGAATTTTCAGTAAACATTTCAGTGATAGATTTTTCTATACTTTCTCTCATTATGGCATCTTTCATAAGAGAAACTACTCTCTGAGTATCTTGTTTAGACATCTCAGGTAAAAATTCTTTTATCATTTCGTCTCTACCAGCTAAAATATTTTTTCTTAATTCACTAGCTCTTATTTCTTCTCCTTTAACTATAAGACCTTCTACATTATCTCTATTCTTAAAAGTAGTTATACGTCTAAGATCTACTAAATCATCTTCCGTTCTAACTCCAGTAACAGCATAAAATTTTTGTTCAGTTCTTTTTTTAGCGTAAGCAGAAGCATTAGCCATAGGGTTAGCAACTTCAGAATAAACTTCAACATCACCTAAGTACTTTTTGTATATGTTCCATATAGCTGTAGAATCTTGAGCAGTAATACCGTTTCTATCTTTACCTCCTACAAATACTACTACTTTACTTATAGGCTCAACTCTATTTTCACTCAAAGCAGATTTACCGGCATCGTCATAATTATCAAAGTTATATAATTTTCCATTATGAGAGCCATTGAGTAGTTTATTTACTACCTCAAAATGACCTTTGTGAGGAGGTTTAAATGCTCCTGGATAGAGTGCTACAGCCATTATGATAAAAAGTTTTGTACTCTACTATCAATTTCCTTTGGAGTAGAATGTTGTAATTTTGCTTGAAAGACAGGGCTAAATAATAGCTCACCAATATTATCAAGTACTTGCTTGTTTGTTTCAGCGGCTCTTTCTTTTTCTGCTCTATGAGATGCTAATCTTTTTTTCATCTTATCATCACCAGGACCAGCTCCATTTTTTCTATACCAATCAGTAAAATATTTCTTCATTGCTCTATCTTCACTATAGTTACTGGTATCGTAATCTATATTTTTTACAGCATTGTAAAATTCTTGTTCTTCTTCTTTAGACATTACATATGGATCTCTAAAAGTAGAACCAGTTTCTAAATCTAACTTTTTATTTAGAGTTTCTAAGTAATCTGATATACCTGCTGCTCCGTTTTTAGCTGCTGTATTAAACTCTTCTACAAATTTATCAAACTCCCCACCTCTGGTATTAATAAAGATAGATAAATTACCTTTAAGCATTTTATTGTAATCTTCTATTAACTTATAAACGTTACGCCAGGTTTTAAAAACAGCCGAAGAAGGTACTCTTCTCTGTCTTTTTGCATTAGAAATATAAGCTATAACTGGATGACTATATACCATTACCATATATACATCATATCCTTTATCTAAGAACATTTTTATCTTAGATGGATTAGATGCAGTAGTATCCCAAACGAAACTAACCTTGTCGTCTGCCAGTGCTGCGGCTTCTTTGTTGGCTAGAGCTACTCCTGGGTTGAGTTTGTTGTATGCGGGGCTGTCCGGATCCTCCACGTATTTGTCTGGATTGACTAGGCGGAGTGAACCCAGGTCTAGTTGGTTGAGTAGGTACGACTTGCCAGTTCCTGCTCCTCCCGCCATTACTACGAGTTTGGGTTTGTTGCGTTTCTCTAGGATTAATTTGGTTATTTTCATTTCTTCGTCCTTGGTTTATTCTAATTCTTGGCTCCCTTGGGGTTGGATATACTCCTGGTGCAACTCCTGGTCTAGTTTTTGGTTTAGTTTTCGGTCTAACATATGAGCGAGGAGTACTGCTATAGTACCTATTATAATTCCAATCATTATTCCAATATCCAAACCTGTACCAGCCATAGTATGTATTCCAGAAGTAAGGGTCGTTGTATCTCCAGTTGTTCCAGTACCAGCTATTATTCCATTGGTATCTAACAAACTGGGTATCCCTATACTTGACAAATTGTCTATAGGGCACAGCGATTGTATCTCCAACTTCTGTAACTGCAAGTATGCTTTTAATTTCATAACCTTTATTTGTTTGAAGGGTATAACTACCACAGCTATATAAAGATAAGAAAATAATTGCATATATCAAACTTTTTTTCACAGTTTCAGAGTTGTCGGGTAACTATTATAAATAGGCTCAGTTGTGGGATGATCTAATTTATAGAGTTCATATATCATCTTGAATAATTTAAAATTTTTATCTATTTCATCTATAATTTTAATCTGCCATCCTTTCCCTTGATATACTCCTTTCTTTTTAGAAGGACCTCTAGTACTAGATTTTAACCATATAATACCAGTACGCTCTATCTTTATTCCTTTACTTTCTTCTAATGCCCTAGCATATGATGCTAACTGTAAATCGTAGGATTTATGAAGAGAGTTAGAAGTTTTTAAATCTAATAACCAAGTTTCATTATTCATTTTAACAACTAAGTCAGCAGTACCAGCATACTTATGTTCATCTGACCATACGAAATCTTCAGTAGATATTAATTCAGGTTTGTAGGTACGCCAAAAATCAGCAAACTTAAGAATCATTTCCCATACTATTTGAGAATATTTAGCATTGCCGTAATCATCCATCCATGAAATTTCTTCTCCTTGTACTAGTTTTTCAGCTGCCTCATGAACCTGAGTACCTTCTTTTCCTGCTTTACGCATAATTAAGTCGGCACTATGCCCAACGTCTTTGAGCCATGACTCGAAAAACTTATTCTTGGGCATATACTGGAGTATAGTTGTAACGGACGGGTAATATACTCCTTCCGACCTTTTGTAGACTCTTCTGTCTAGAAAATTAATTTGTTTTAGTTCTGGGTTAAAGTCCAGTCTTTTCTTTTCATTCTCCTTGAGAATGTTCATACCTTGTTTAATCATAGGTCTAATTTATGCAGCATGATTCCTGATAGGTCAAGCTCTTCTGCTGATTGAATGTGTTTGGTAAAAGATATAAAGCCCATTTCAGATGGATCTTTATCGGGTAGGTTAACTAGAAAAACTCTTTTACCTTGATTAAGAAATTTTTCTGCTATTTCTAATGCTCTATCTCTAGCATCAGTATCTAATGCAACATAAATATCTTGCACTTTACTAGTAATAATTTTTTTGTATAATGTTTTGCTTATTGATTTACCTAATAAAGGAATAGCGTTTCTACGGATAGCTATTGCATCGAATACTCCTTCACATAAGATAATAGGTACTCGCCAGTTTATAAAGTTTTCAAAAAATATTACGTCTTTACTGGCTTCGGGATTCTTGTATTTAAAATAGCTACCATCATAAGTTCGCGCAATAAAAAAGTTGAGTTGATTGGATTCATTATAACTTGGGATAATAATTCTTCCTCCATAGTCTCCACTCGTGCAGTACCCAACACTGTATTTAATAAAATCGATGTCGCTAAACCCTCTTGCATATAGGTATTTTTTAATTTTATTTGCAACTATAGAAGTAGTAGTTGCTTGGCTCAGGTATTGAAACTCTTTTGGTAGTTCTATTATAGATAGCTGTTTATATTCTATCTGAGAGCCTCTTGGAACATATTTTAATATATCTACTGCTTGGTCTCTTGGTGTCTTAAGTTGGTAAAGTAGAGAACGTACAGTTCTTCCTTTAGTTTGACATACCCAGCACTCCCAAGGATTCTTGCCCTCCTCGTTAGTAGCCATATTAATCTCTAACTTTGGCTTATGATGATTACAAAAGGGACAATGAAAAGCATAGTTATCTCTAGCTCTCTTGTGGCTTTTGCCCAATATGTTTTCTATTGATCCTAAAAGAAAAGTATAGTCCATAACCGTCCGTATCTAATTAATATACGAACTTATCCTGTAATATCAAACTCAAATTTAATGTCAGGGAAATATTCTCTCTCATTTGGTTCATAATCGTAAAAATTAGCTCCTCCTGTAATTCTGAATCCTTTAGCTTTTAAGAAACTTTTCATATTTTTATACTCAGCGTTTCTAAGTTGTTCTCTAGACATAATTTCGACTTCTCCACGAGCGTGGTCTCCGTTAGAGTGTTGAATTATAGTAACATGAATATCGTCTCGATTATATGTATCCCTCATTTCAGCTTCTAACTTTTCAGCTTCAGGCTGGAATCTAGTCCAATAATCTTCTTTTAATATAATGTTACTTAATTTCATCTTCCTTGTCCCCTGTATGATTTTTTATAGTTTTTAGAGCCCTTAAGTTTAGACGATTTAGATTTAGCATGAACCCCTGGTCTTCTTTTTTTAGGTCTTTCTAAGTAGCTACCTAACGTTAATCCTTTTCTTGCCATATCTTTAAAACTAAATCACCAGTACCTTTAATTAAACGGTGGTAAGTCTCTTTAGGTATAAATATACGATTTATTTCTTGAGGAACCAAATTATCCATTTGAAATTTCCAATCAGTATCGTGCATAGCTTCAACTATACGATTTTCTTTATCTCTATGCCAAACAAATTCGAATGAAGGAGTATCTTGAGAGAACTCTCTTATTATATAACCATCTTGCTCTTTTTCAGAGTATGGTCTACCAGTAACCTGAGAAGTTTGATCCACCACCTAATGATTTCCAATAACGGCCTATATTACAAGACCAATAACCTGCTTTTGTTTTATCTTTCTTTTGAGCACATTTATGTCTAGCAGCAAAAGAAGCTCTTGCTCCTCTCTTTTTTAGTTTAACTGAAAGACCAGTATCGCCGAAAGATACTTTTTTGACGTTACCTTTCTTTGACTTAACATAAACGTAGAACTTTTTAGAACCGCCTCTTTTAGGTTTGTTGAGTTGAACCTTTTTACCTCTGTATTCAGCTTCGGGTATGTAATCAACTGATGCTTTTAACATGTCGAATCCGTTGTAATCAAAAGTTTCGTTCTGGATATTGACTGCTTTGTGGAACCTTTCCATGTTAATGTTACCCCCAATAGACTCTACTAGTTCTTTGATTAATTCAAAGTTGATCATTTCGTCTATAGAAGCTGCTTCATCGATTGTATTTTCATCTTCGATCATTTCATCGATCATACAACCGATTTCAAACAGAGGATTGTACTTTGGGGAAACCATTGGAAGGTCTAAAGGTACTTTCATACCATTATATTCCCCATACTCTCCTATGTCGGTAGTCTCTAAAAGTTTTTCGTCTTCTTCGTTAAGTTGAATATAACCGTCTCTCCACGCATCTCTAGCTTCAGCAAATAATTGTATAAAAGCTTCAGAGCTATAACGGTAGACATTCTCATGTAAAGAGAGACCGTTATCTACGTGGTACTGTAAAGATGGTAAACCTACAAGTTCTTTAATTTTTATCATCTTGAAAATCTTTTCGGTAAAACTTACCTAATATATTATCGTTTATATGAGCACTATATGAGTCCTCAAGTACGTTGTTTATAAATAGGTGCTTTGTCTCATAATAAGTTAACAGCTTTTTATTAGGTACAAACTCTAAAATTCTTTTTTCCCAATTTTCACCTGCAATATCTTTTTTTGAAAGCTGCATTATTTCTTTTTGCGAACCATAATAATCTTTCCAATCTGATTCGCTTCTTATTTTTTGTTTAAGAGGTACTCGACCGCCTATTCCTTTTGCCTTTCTTTCTTCCCTCAATGCTTGTAAAGCTTTTTTACCCAGTCTTTTGTTACGTTCAAAGTATAAGACTTTTTTACCTATGTAGCGGGTATCAGTAGGTTTGTGTCTAACCTCATAAATGAACCCATAGGTACCTTTTGGCATATCTGAAATATCAGTGATTAACCTCCCTTGGTATGTCCAAGAGGGTCTTGTTGGCATATTATCCATATTTTATTAGTCGCTAGATTTTGCTTTTAAGCTCATCTATCTGTAACTGTTGCTCTTTGATCGCTTGTATGAGTAACGCGACAATTTTTTCATAACGAACTGCTTTGTAGCCTGTATCTCTATCGACTACTACTTCTGGCAGCACTTTTTCGATTTCTTGAGCGATAACACCAACATCATGACCGCTATGCTCAGAACTATTATTCCAATCAAATTCATATCCTCCTATTTGATTTATTTTATCTATTGCACTCCCTATAGGAGTTACATTATTTTTTAATCTTTCATCTGATGAAAAGAATGCTGTTATATCCCCAGTAGCATTTATAGCACCATTGACTAGTAAAGCACTACCTGTCATATCCCCAGTAACTGATAAACTTGAACCAGAGTACTGTCCAGAGGTTTTAAATCTTGATCCTGATACAGGTCCTGAGAATGAACCTGAAACTGCAGTTACTTCTCCTGAAAATACTCCTTTAGTTGCATTTATTTGACCGGTTGTACCAGATGGAGAAGTACCTATACCCAAACAGTGGGCTTGTAGATGACTTGTAAACTTAGAAGTACCTACACCGTTTACATTAAGTAAGCTACCTGATATATTTCCGTTAATATCTATTTTACCTGACCCAGATATAGTTCTAGTATTTAAATCTAAATTTCCTCCAAGCTGTGGTGTAGTGTCTTCAGATACAGTCCCTATACCGTCGGATGAACCTGAGATAGCTGCAGCAGTTAAGCTACGTATCAAAGTAGCATTTGCTCCTAATGAACCCGAAATATCTGATGCTAATTGTGCTGAACTACTTATTAAAGTATTACCTAGTTCGCTTTCAGCTGTAGATATTCTAGAAGCCAAAGATGAACTTGTTGATGTAAACGAACCGGATATATCAGAAGCTATCTGAGCTGAGCTACTTAATAAAGTATTACCTAATTCAGATTCAGCAGCTGTTACTCTAGCTGCTAATGATGAGCTCACTGCTTCGTTAACCGTAACTCTAGCTGCTAATGATGAACTTAGTGCAGTAGAGGAACCTGAAATATCAGAAGCTATCTGTGCTGAACTACTTATTAGGCTGTTACCTAATTCTCCTTCTGCTGTAGTAATCCTAGCTGCTAAAGAGGAGCTAAGTGCAGTAGCAGAACCTGAAATGCCTGCTGCAGTTAACGTACGTATCAATGTTGCGTTAGCACCAAGTGAACCTGAAATATCAGATGCTATTTGAGCTGAGCTTGATACTAGAGTTTTAGCTTCAAGATAAAGTAATCTGCCATTATGATTTACTAATGATGAAGATACAGAAGTAAAGCCAGGAAGTTTTAAATCAGATCCTGTGATCGCTAAAGTTGATTCTAAGTTGCCTTGTATTACTACACTACCGGTAAATCGATGAAAGTCATCTGAAGTATCTCCAAATCTAGTTGATCCAGAATCGAAAATAGTAGATGAAGAAACTATTTCTGTATGGAACTCTTGTGCAGTTAAAGTACCGCCTACAGTAAAGTTACCAGATACGTTTCCTGATCCGGTTAAAAATAGTATATCGTTTGCAAAATCGTATGTAAAGTTTGATGAACCTGTTACAAGTGCATTTGAACCAGTAGCAGTACTACCTGATTTAATCTGAATAGAAAAACGAGGGCCTCTACCTACATTAACAGGAAACTCGGTTGAACCTCCTGACGATTGAGATTTATGTAAGGTTAAGCTATAATCAGTTCTAGATGCTGAATAATAAAATTCTCTAAAGTTATTATCTAACTCTGTATGAGTAAGTGCTGATCCTTTTGTATTTCTAAACGTTAGTGCCATTATAATTTGCTTTTAAGTTCATCTATTTCAGCTTTTAACTCTTTAATAGATTCTACTAAATAAGGTATAACACCGCTATAATTTACTCCAAGATAGCCTTTATTATCTTCAGAAACAACTTCTGGAATAAATTCTTTTATGTCTTGTGCTATGAATCCTGATAGAACTTCGTCCTGTCCTTTTAATGTATAGGTAACTCCTTCTACATTTTGTATTTTTTCTAACGATGGACCTATCGGGGTTATATTATCTTTTAATCTTTTATCGGAACCCTGTACTACAGTTGCGGATGCTTTTATACTTCCTGATACTGTTAACTGGTGACTTATTGGTAAATCGTTTGTTTCATGTAAATTTATTCCTACACTACTACCACTTACTATAAAACCTGAAACGGTTTGTAAAGCTGAGCTTCCTGTAAAGAAAGGAACTCTTCTGTTTGATCCTGCACCTCCTAGTCCACTAGTAAGAGGAACATCATGAGGGGTTCTATTTACATTAGCAGCAACACTACCGCTATAATGTAGTCTTAAGGTTTGACCTGAGTTATGTAAAGAACTAGAATAAAAGTATGTTCCGAAATTATTATCTATTTCTTCGTAAGTTAGCGGTGTTCCTTTGGCTGCTCTAAAATTTATTAAAGGCATTATATATCGAATTTAACTAAATAAGTTGTTTCTATACTATCACTTTTCGGTATCGGACGATTAAACTTTGCTACTGCTAATAATTCATCAGCACTATTGTAAAGTCCTACAGAAGTAACGTAAGGATTAAAAAAGCTTCCAGTTACATTATTTCTTAAGGTTCCGTTCGAACCTGTTGTTGCTGAGGGGTTAAGAGTAAAATTTAATTCAGAATCTTTAACCCTACAGTATACATTATATGTATAAATAGGTAGATTTGATTTCCATCGCAAGTGATGTCTATTATATGTACTATAGTATCTAGCTATAATAGGATCTGTTATCATAATTAATCCTTGATTATAGTTTATATCTCCTACTATTCTTAACGGCTTAGTAAAAAATACAGTTTCTGAAAACTCATTAATATAGTTTGCATTAGCTCCTGATAGAATTAATCTTCCCTCTCCGTCATCTATGACTTCTATTCTTTGTTGGTCAGTATCTATATCTACGTAATGGCTGTCAGCTGATTCAGTAACGTACGAACTTTCAGATACTATATAATCTTCTAAATTGATAGGGTTACTACCATATAAGAATCCAGGTTTTTCAAAATAAAGTTCATCCCCAGTCATAGCATCAGCTGCAAAACCATCTACTGCATAATTATCTGCTGCTTCTTGCTCAGGTTTTAATTCGAAAGTATTAGGTTGAATTCCTACTCCAAAAAGTTTTCTAGGAATATTAATAATAGCTATTTCGTCCTGTAGTCTTCTAGATCCAGAAATAGATAATGTAGATTGAAGATTAAGTTCTCTAGAACCGCTATACTGCGATATACCAAACGAATCTCTATAGAAAAGGTTATCAGCACTGCTGTAAACTAAACTTTGGTATTCACTCTTATATTGATCGTAAGGATAACTATAAGCTGCTTTACTAGAGCTAAATCCTCTTAAGGTATGAATATTATACGAACCTGTAGCGCTACCGCTAACCTCCCACTGTTTGCGGGCTATGTAGTCTGTTATAAAGACATCTTGTGCATTGAGTTGCTTTAATGCGCTCATTCATTAATAGTCTAACTTTATTCTAATTAAAGATTCTTTTGTAAAGTCTTTAAGTAACGGTCTAGATAATTTAGCTACAGCCAACAAGTCATTATTGTCGTTATAAAGACCAACAGATGTAATAAATGATTGTGGTGAGTTAATCATAACATTATGAAGTAATTCACCTGATCCTGTTATATTAGAAGGGTTAGTAGAGTAATTAAACTCTGCATTTCTAGCTCTTACAAAAACAAAGTTAGAAGAAATAGTTTCTTCAGCTTGTAGTCTAAAATTAGCACCATGAGTTAAAATTTGAGAAAACGTTTTTAAGTTATTTTG
>Ga0209232_1001146_pt1 | contig 14726 bp, 13 predicted proteins | sample ETNvirenome_2_60_FD_184066 | JGI IMG/M metagenome (GOLD analysis project Ga0209232, IMG submission 184066) | Marine viral communities from the Pacific Ocean - ETNP_2_60 (SPAdes) (version 2) | ecosystem: Environmental > Aquatic > Marine > Oceanic | place: Pacific Ocean | collected 2013-06-22
TCCTCCTTATCATAAGTATAACCAGCAATTGAATGACCTGATTGATCACCTGGATAATCTGCTGGAGATTCTCCATCATACTCAACATGCAATTCTGGGCCAATTCTATTTCCCCATACATGATAAAAACATTCTACTTGTGTCAAATGATCTGAAGAAAGAATAATTTTATCATCCCTAATCTCTTTTACATATAAAGACAAATCAGGTTTTCCGCACGGGGTAAGATTTACTGTAATTGTATCATAGTCTACCAGTCCTTGCCAATACTCTGGTATATCAATGATGTGCGTTCCCTTTAATTTACCTCTTATATAGATGGCAGATTCTGGGCCTTCCACACAAATATGTCTTAATCTCTTACCTTTTCTAGTAGGATGTTCAATATCAAATCCTTTATCTTGTAATGCTTTTCCTGTAAAAACTTTACCTTTAACAAGAGGAGTTATCGTGACTCCATTTATTTTTCTGGTGGTATTATCAATAGTTACAGCATTATTAATGTTAGTTCCTGTATGGGTTTCTGCACCAGTATCAACTTCAGCACCATTTCTTGTCGTTGCTCCTGCATGTTGTTTAACACCAGCAGAATTTCTAATTGGAGATATAATGTTTATAGAAGTAGTCTCTATAATATTAATTGACGTAGTAAAGAGAGTCATCCCCACAGGGCCTGTAGGATCCCCAATCATCACATCTATGGGGGTGGGAGGGATGACACTGGCTCTATTAGATACCTTAAAAATAGATCCAGTAGTTGCTTTAGGATTAAGTTTAGGATTTTGACGAGCAACCATTAAAGTTGCCTCACCAGGAATAGGAAATGCTAAAGGACTACCTATTAAAACAACTCCATTGGCAAAAATAGATCCTGGAACTGATGCGGGGCCTATTCCTAAACAAATAGGATCTCTGATTCCTGGTGCATAAGGGCCTAAAAACTCTCCTGCAGCACCAGCACTAGAAACATGCAGTTGACTTCCAACGTGAATATCTTGAACTTCCATTTAATTAAAACCTCCCATTAACCGAAGAATGCATCAAAGAAACGCAATCCTTGCCTTATCCATTGAGGAAGGGTCTTTGCTCCTCCATCAATAGCACCACCACCTGCTATTCCTTTCACATCAGATCCCTCTTCTACGAAAAAGGTTCCTGCCTCTATATGAACACTCTCTGTTCCTGTAAGATTTACCTCCACAGGAGCAACTATTTGCACATCCTTATCTGCATCTAGTTCTACCCTATCAGAATGTGTTCTAAACTTTCCATTTGCAAATACACTCACATGCCCTGTCTCTTTCTGATCACCATTAGCCAATAACTCAATATTATCTGCTATAAGTCTTATAGATCCATTACCAGCAGCAATTATAAGATCCCCATTTTCAGCAGTCCAAACCCCTCCTACACCTGCATATTTCCCAGTTTTTCCAGCTGGAAGTTCGCCGCAAGCAATTTGAAATACACCAGGAGTTTCACACTTAATACCATTTGCTAAAGGGCCTGTCAATATCAATTCAATAGATTGAGCATAATTTACTCCATGATTAGGAAAAACACGACGAAGGGCAGCTGCAATCTTTGGCCCATTAGCAGCCTCATAACTCAGATATAATCCACCTTCAGTATTACAAAACTCTTGATGGAGGGCGGTATTCGGTTCAGACATTATGACACCTTCCCAACACAATCAATGACTTGAATGACATTAGTGCCTTTAGGAACATCTATCTCTTCAGGTTTATGGAATTTCATAAGAGGTTTCAGAATAGCATTATAACCTGTTTCAGTATTTATAGAGATTTCAGGAAGTTCTGTAAATCCTGATCCACAATCAGTAACTACAATTCTTCTAATTTCACCATTCACACTCTCTTCAATCTTTGCTTTTGCTCCATTGGAGGGTTCAATATTCACAGTATCTTTACAAGGATCAAAACCAAAACCAGGATTCTCTATAATAATTTCATCAAGACATACAATAACAGGGTATGTATCGGTTTTAATGCAAGGATCCTTTGGACATCCTGGTGCAGTAAGAGAAACATTTAAATTTCCATCACAATTACCCCAATTTTCATCATCTAATTTAGCTTGCATACAGGCATCCAATTTTATATCAGGGTTTTTGGTCAAAAATGCTCTTATATCACAATCGGTAAATCCTAAAAGTCTAGCTTTATTATAATCATCACAACTAAACCATTCATCTTCAATTACTACATCTTGATCTGATATATTATATGCCTTAATACTATAATAAGTATCATATCCATAAAGTATATCTGCAAAATCCTCAGATCCATACTGATCCAATGATGTTTTTATAATAGATCCATAGGGATCCTTCAATACCCATGCAACGGCAGCAGGGTTTATGTTAAAATTCGTTCTAGTTTCCTCTTGTTTCGATACCTCTCTATGAATTAAATTTTCAATATCAACTTTTATTTCATGAATCTGCGGTTCTAAGTTAGAAGTGGTAAAATTAAACTTAAGTTCTCGATTATGACCAGCATAAGGTAGAGTGGTTCCTAATTTAACACCATCCATATAAATGGTTCCAATGTTATCTGCTTGCATCTCAAAAGTATAAATGCCTGGAGTAAAAGTAGCAACTCTCCATGTAGCAGTCATTGTTCCAATTATTGAATATTGAGGATCAGTGGTTGCAGGATAAACTCCGTATGTTTTTAAAAATTGAGACCAACCATCATAAGCAGTTAAAACCCAAGAAGTTGGAGGTAAAATATCTGCAGTTCTTACCCAAGGTATTTGATCATCAAAAGGATCCGATATCTCAGAACGTTTTCTTTCATTTCCTATCCTATACAAAATATCATTATTTACAACTTGAATATCCTGACCAAAACTATCCTGATTAAGTTCTCCTAAAAACTCACCAGCAGCATAAAACTTCCACTGTGCTATTTGTGCGGTTACATCAGGACTAGTTGAATCAATTCTTTGCACTCCATAAGCCTCATCCATAGTATAATCAGGAGGCCATTGCCATTTTCCACTAGGAGCAAAAGTATCTATTAATGTTGCTCTTTGAAAATTATAAGTTAAAGATTTTTTCCCTGTCTTATTAGAAATAGGGAAATTAGTCATGTCTCGTGCAATATAAGTGCTAATTCCTGTAACCTGAGATCCTGGCAATTTAGTTGCATCAAAACTATCATCAATATAAACCTTTGGTTTACCAGGAAGTTGTACCCAATCTCCTTTAGATAAGTTAATTATATCTCCTTCATCATAAGGGACATCCCAATCTAGATTTTTTCTTCTAACTATAGTTTGACATCTAGTTGCCCATGTTCTTCCATCTCCTCCTTTAGAACCATCAGGTGCAGGAAGATATCCAAATCCTGAATCATTCATAAAGACCTTAGTTATTCCTATTCTGGTAGATAACTTCACTTTTTTAAGCGATCTAGAAATAATAGTAACCGTATCTCCTACTTGATAATTAGATCCTTTATTATTAATAGAAAGTGCTTCAATCGAACCATTATTAGTTTTCACAATGTTTATTGTAAATGCTGTTCCACTCCCCCCATGAGTAGGAACATTTTGCATACATTCATTGTATCCTGTTCCTCCATTAAGATCCTTGACAGCAATTACACCACCAGTAGGATTAACAGCAGCAATTACCACGGTTGCATTTCTTCCATTAGCCGTTGTTACAATTTCCCCTGTTGTGTCTGTTGTATCTACACCTACTATATTAATTACTCCTCCCATCTTAGAATGATTTTGACAATAATAATATAACCTTTCAGGAGTATTACTATCAACCACCATTCGAGAATAAGCTGTGTCCGTAGCAGATTTTCCTAATCCAGGAATTCCATCAATTGTTACTCCTCTTGTATATTCTACACCACCTCCCCATGTACCATTTTTGGTTTCAGAAAATCTTAAAGGATGCCCATTATTAGAAACATGCTCCTGATTTAAAATATAAGTATTACCTCTCTCAAATGTAAGAGTCTTTTGTTGTTTATCGTCAATAAAATATCGATTACCAACTGCTACTGCATTGACTGTTACATGATAAGTAATTCCTATTCCTGCAGTTGTACCCTGACCAAACTGACCTCCTGTTGTACCATCATCATCTAAATCACCAAGATCACCACCTAATCCTCCAGTGGTGGCAACACCAACTGTTCCTATTCCTGTTATAGGGCCTATAATAACAGTTCCCGTGCCATTATTACCATTACCACAACCATCATCAACCTGAAGTAAAGGAACACCAGTATATTCTCCACCATTCGTTACATCTACTCCTATAATATCTCCTGCAGCACTTACAACAGCATTTCCAGTTGCTTTAACAATTTCTCCACCACCAAAGAAGGTAACTTGGGGAACTCCACATAAATCAAATCCACCATCACACTCTCCATCAAATATAGTATCAGTAAGATCAGGAAAATCTATTTTAAATTCATAATCCAAAATATCTCCAGGAATATTTTGCACATCCTCAAATCTTCTTCCCACTTCTTCTGCTTTCTTAAATATATCATCCAAATTTAGTTTATTTTTATCAAACTTAGGGCCTTCAGAAACACTCCATTCAATGCTACCATCATCTCTTTTACAATAATCAAATTCACATTCCAAAAGTGATAAAAGATTTGATAAAGTGTCGCCAATGGAAGTAATCAGATCAACTATTCCACCAACTAAATTTTCAACTCTACTAAATGCAGCGATAATACCCTGCACTATACCATTAACTAATGTAGATATTTGACCTAATATCTGTCCAATAAATCCACCAATAAAATTTTCTGCTATACATTTTCCTGTGTTTACTATCTTCTTCAAAAATGCTTCAAGTGCTCCTAAGATCAAGTCAGGTAACAACTCCATTATTAACTGAAACACACAAGCAATCTTTTTCATTGCCTCCGACCAATAACTATTAGCTACATATCTACCAGAGGCAGGAACAGATCCTTTAACTAAGTTCGCAGTAGCATTCACCTTCTCCATGAATTTTCTCTGCACCCTCAACATGATAGTTCTAACAAAATTTGCTATTGCTTCAGCTGTAGTTTTCAGATTTTCTTGATAGATCGCTACAGTATTATTAAAGTTCTGAAGACTCACATCATTCTGTCTTAAAGCAGTCCAAAAATCTCTTTCATCATTAGGATCTCCACTTATACCTTTTTTAGCATTATCGATAGCATCTTGAATATCCCGTAAGGGTTTAGTCAACTCCTGTATTTTTTCATCAAGTTGCTTTGACCATTTAATTTCATACACTACATGTTCAGATGCGGCTTTACCTTTAGCACTATCACACCATGTATCTACAATAATCTTCTTTCTTACATACTTTTCATCTATTTCTGCCTCTACTTGAGTATTGAATACTTCTGCACACTCCGCAATCTTACCCTTCCTCCACATGGTGTCAGGAACCAACATAATATTGGATCCTGGTTCAAATCCACTATTTTCCGTGGCAACATCACATTTAGTATTGGGAAGAACCCTATCAATAAACCATTGATTATCTTCCTCATAAACATATACCCACTGATTTTTTAATAAAGTAGGATCTCCTGAAGAAGTGGCAGGGCTACCTGCACTAATTCTATTATAAGCAAATGGTAATTGTGACGCTTCTGCATCTTTAATATCATCGTGCTCTCCTTTTATTCTAATCTTATAGCGAGGAAGATTATACTTATTTCCTTTCTCTTTTTTCTTTTGTTTAAGAGTGGCAACGTAATATTTTATAGGTCCAATCTGAGCCAAGTAGTACTCTCTCTCATTGCCAGCAAAGAGAGTACCTTTCATTCTATTTTTAAATACTTTACGCCCAGCCATAAATGTTAATCGTCGTATACCTTACATTCATCCGCATCGGGATGATTATCACAATAAATTTCTAAATGACTATCCTCATGCCGTGTATGGTAGTCATTAATCTTACCTTCATTCGCATCTACTTTGTCACCCTTATGATACACATCATAATCAGCATGGACATTCTGTAAATCCTCCTTGGTATATTCATGCATACCATGATTGGTATGCTCCTTACCATCTTTAGGATCAATGTAAACTTCGTGATCTAGATCGTGTTTAATAGTCATGTTTAAACTCCAAAAGAACCTCGTACCAAATGCAGACCAGTGAATGAATTACCAACATCACCATGATGGCATAAATCTGCTATCATATATATGCCACTTTTTCTCTTGTTACTTCCCACTTGTGTGGGTTTAGTAGAAGGTTCAGGAAACTCACAAAAAATTAAGTCTCCAGCATTTAAACTAAGATCGCATTCAACCACAATCTCAGCAGTCATGTTCATTTTTTGAAGGTAATTCTGGTGCGTTTGTTCAAATATATCTTCTACATTATAGTTGATTTCGTCTGTTTTTTCAACCTGGTTTTCTATATTATCCAATCCCTTCACAGTTTGACCTGCTGTTTGTGAGGTTTTCCTCAATCTTGTAGTCAAAGGATTACCATCATCATCACAAAAATCTGGATTAAAGATAGGTATGTTTTTTCCTGGCATGATGCCATTTCCTTTACCTTTTGATGATAATTTTGTTGTTGTATAATCTTTAGTTACAGGATTAAAAGTTTCTAATGCTGTTGAATATGCACCATTCATAAATTGATCTAATCCACTCACACTTCTAGTCATATTAGACCATAAAATTTTACCATTAAAACCAGGAGCTATATCATCATCTGCTTTACTATTTTCAATATATCTCATAATAGTTTTACCAGTAGGATCAAAAAGTTTATCTAATGATCTAAACTGATAACCAGTTGCAGTCTGAAAGAAAAGATAACCAGCCGTATTTCCTTTTGCTGTTTTACCTTTAGAAGTTTGTATATTAGGGATACTTAATTGCTGAAGATATAAAAGAAAATCAAATGGACTCATAAACTTCTTATCATCATCAAGAGGTGCAAAACCATTATAATCATCTAAGGTTTCATCAGTATTCATTGACTGCCATTTAGGGGACTTTAAGTTTTCTTTTACAATAGTTCGTGCAATATCTGACATTTTTCCACTATAAAGATTTCTACATCTATTATCAATCAATGTATTATTATATGCCTCTTTTGATACCACAGTCAACATATAATTTTCATTTTTAAATGATTGATAACCACCAATGATCTTATCAACTCTTAAATCATTCTCTTTTGTAAGATTAATTTTATTACCTTTTTCATCCTCCATATTGAACAAAATGGTTTCGGTTGACTGACCAAAACCAGCATCTAGTAATGCCACTCCTGCACCCGAGCCATCATCTGCTGCCACAGTGTTACCAGTATCATTAATAAATGCAGTTATCTCCACATGAGGCATAAAAACACTTTCTCGGTATTGAATTATCGAAGCCCCTGCTCTAAGATCTACTGTCTTACCATCAACATTAGACTTCATCTCAAACTTATTAAATTGTAAGGAATTAGCGGTCATGATTCTACTGGTTGAATAATGTTATTAGTAATCTCAAAATTCTGATTATACTCTGTATATTCATCAATACCTCCTACATTAGCGGAACCATCACCTAAAATAGCGTCAGCTAATTTACCTCCAAGAAAATCGCCAAGCATTGCTCCACCTATACCAGTGAAAATGGCAAAAGGACCACCTATAGCAGCACCCAGAGAACCAAATAAACCAGCACCAATAGCCTTAAATGCAGCATGTCCTAAAGGTTCTTTAAATACAAAATAATTTAATAAAAAATCTACTACAGCACCAATTATTGGAATTTTTTGAAGAACAGGACTAATAAATCTTTTACTGAATTGCAATAAACTTTTAGTACCTGTCTTACCCAAAATAGAGACAAGACCTCTTCTTGCTGTATTAGTGAATGTAGATCGTGCAAATTTTCCACCCAAATTTTTAACTGCTTGATTACCAAATCTTTTACGAGCTGCATCTATACCATGTCTTTTAATATAACGTCTAATACCTTGATTACCTTGAGTATTTAAAAGTTGTCGTCTATTAAATCCTGTTCTACCTGATCCCATATCTCTTCCCATTCCTCCTCTTCCCCTTGCTCTAAGAATACCAGGAAGGGCTCTCAAAGCTATCAGTGCAGCGATCACTCCTCCATTTATTACTACCTTAAATTTTTCTAAAAACTTATCAACGTCTTCTTGTTTTACACCTGTGATATCCTTAAATTTTTTCATAAAATTATCATATCCTTCCACAGTCGAATCAATAAAATTAGTAAGAGATCCGACCATACTGGCAACAAACTCAATACCCTTACCAATGGCAGGTAAAATTTTTGCCACTCCCATTAATCCCTTTTCCGCATCATATATTTTATTAAAAAGAATCCCTCCACCTAAGAAAAGGAAAAAATTACCAATAGAACTAAAAATATCTTGGAAAGGATTAGCAATTTTAAATGAAGGTAAAGAAGGTTTAGTTTCCTTTTTTTCTATTTTTTCTTCTCTTGCCTTTCTTTTTTGATCTTGCTGTTGTCTTTTTTTCATTTTAAAAGAAAACAGATCACGTTTATAATCTAATGCTAAGAAACTTCTTATTCCTGATAATTTTTCTATATTAGAAGAATTTTTACCAATAGAAGTTATTGAATCAGCAGAAATAGTTTTCTTTGATGCTCTTATTTCCGCAGAAGGTAAAAGTTTAGTTGCCATTATACCATCTCCTCAAGACCCATCCCCATTAAAGTATATTGTCTGGAATTAGCATTACTTGAAATTTGAAAGGTTGGAATAGTGCTCCCCTCTCTTACTTGTTGTCTTGGTTTTTCTTTTCTGATCGGAGGTAATACAACAGTGTTACTCATCTTTAGAGTAGATGAAGGTGTAATATTACCACCTCTTACTCCTCTCACCTTTGGAGCTATGATCGGAGTTTTACTTATACCACCCTCACTAGCAGGAATCACCACCTCACGAGGTCTAAGCAATGCAGGAACTGAATCTTCATTTCCACTTCCAGCAACTGTTCCTCCTTCATTAAATTTTAAAGGATCATTTCGCAATTGAAGAGGGTCAGGGCTAAGAAGACCACTATTAGGTTTATAATCAACATCTCCTGGTATAGAAGTATCTCTAAGTCTGGTACTTTCTGATAATTGCTCTGCTTGTCCAGCATCCATTCCCTCGCTCATAAGGGTATTCATTTTTGTCTGTTTCTCTTCTGCTAAATTTTCACTTACTTTATCCATACCTAACATCTTACCAATACCACCAATACCCAATCCTAATAATCCCAATCCTGCCAGTTTAAGAAAAAGTGGACTTGATAAAACTGTAGCGAGTGTGGGAAGTGCAGTCGTTAAAATTCCAACAGCTCCTGCTACGAAACCTCCTATGGGTGTAAAGAATAATGCAAAACCTGCTAATAAAGAAGGCCACCAAAAATTCAAAAACCTACCAATTCTTTTTATTTTTTCTACATTTTCCTTTTCACCAAACCAGTTTAATGCTTGATTAAATAAAACTCCTATAACAGTAACCTTAAGAAAATTGGCTATTTTCTCCCATATGTCCTTGAAAGGAGAAATTAAGGAACTTACTATTTTTTTACCTGCTTTTGCAGATGTTCCTATCCCACTCTTTAAAGATTCTATCGATTCTTCTCTTTTAATTCTTTTTTGTCTTTGCCTTTCTTTTCTAGCAGTCTCCGATTCTTTTTTATCTAACTTATTACCTTTCTTAAGAACATCTAATATACCACCTAATATACCTCCCATTCCCCCTTTCTGAGAACCTGATGAAGATGCGGTTCCTGGTAATAATGCTTGTGGTTTAAGTTTACTTGTAGATATTATTTTTTTCTTACCAAAAATCTTAGCAACTTTTTCTACTTTTCTTCCTTTTTTTCTAGTAAGTAATCCTTGAAATTCCTCTCTTAATATTCTCGATCTTCTATCTCCCTTCCCTTTTGTAGCAGCCTCAAGAGTATTAATACCTTCCCTAACTGCAGACATATAAGTTTGTTCTGCATTATCAACATCATAAAGATCTATAGGATCAATCTTAAGATCCAATAGAATTTTAGTAATTTGTGGTTTAATGGTTACGGCCATTATGATGCTGCTTGTTGCTGCTGTTTTAGTTTTTCTTCTTCAAGATGTGCTCGAAGTAGTTCAACATAAATGTCTCTCTCCCAAGGGATCAAGTTTTCAATCTCTGTTAATGAATATTTATGATACTGAATTAGAGAAAAATTCAGTTTATAGTAACTCTCTAGATCCATATGGACTAGAGCTAACCGAAAAAACTGGATAATCCCTCCATTACAACTTCACTTTCTACGTTTGTATTAGGATTAGTAATCTTAACCTTATGTGAAAGTTTAGGCATTGTCTCAAAGAACTTTTCAATCTCTTTGAATTGAGATGAATTCATGGAATCTAAGAAAGTAGTAATTTCCTTCTTAGTGCAATCGGCGGCCGCCCATACTTCTTCTGCATTATAAATTTTATCAATACACGTTGCGATCAATTCAAATGATTGATCCATTACATTATCTTCCTTAAAATCAAAATTATTTTTAATAAATTCAGAAAGAGATGGGTACTTCATTTCCATCATTAAAGATGAATCTAATTTAATCTTATTAGTATGTCCTTCAGTTCTTTGAATTTTAACATCATCAATATTAATAGTCACAGGAACCTGTGTCTTACCATCATCAGGACAAATAAGATTAACCTCAATATCTTCTCCTACCGACTTACCACGAATGTTGAGGAACAAAAATTCAATATCAAAAGTAGGAAGAGTTTCTACTTTAACTCCTCTTGTTTTTATACAAGATTTAATTACATTTTTAATTGCAGTTGTTATTTCTTTTGTATCTTCACTTTCTAAGGCAAGAACTAAAAGTTTTTCTTCTTTAACTAAAAATGGTCGATAATGTATAGGTTTTCTGGTCGAAGGTAATTCCAACTCATACGTCGGGGTCGCAATCTTTGGTAAAGGCATAATATCTTACAAAGAGTTCAGTGTGTTTTATTTAGCAGGTCTTAATTAATGTCTACTCCTGTAGCATCTGCAAACAGTTGAATAGGAGGGAAGTTAGGTCTAGTCTCTACCAAATAGCGAGAGAAATTAAAGTTAACTGTACACTTCAATAACTGAGATGCCTCATAAGTTACAGGCATTGAATTAATACTAATAGGATAGGCCTTTAAAAACCTATATTCCAATACTCTCTCATAATCCTTCTCAAACTTTTTAACGTAAATAGATGTCTGATATAACTTAGGAAAATTTACCCTGTAAAAATAATTAGGAGAAAGAGTATTGGTATCTTTACCATCATTTAAAGTAGCAGTATTAGTTTCATTCTCTCCCACAATGTAACCAATCCACTTCTCAAAGAAATTAATAATCTTATAATCATGATCTACATAGAAAGTAAATGAAGATGTTGTATCATACTGTCTTCTATATGCATGTCTCTCTGTTACTCCTGTGTGATCATTAACAAGTTCGCTAGTTGCCAAAGATGTACCAGGTAATGCAGCTTCTGAGCAAGATAATGACCACATTCGATCATCCTGAACTTCTCCCGTAGGTAAAAGAGATCTTACTGCAGAGGGAGGATAGAACCAACATTGAAAATGCGAAGTAAGTGCAGGATTTAAAATAGATGCCTTTAAATCTGCTAATACTTTCTTTTGCGGTCTTGGTGTGACCATATTCCTATAAATACTACTACTGATATAGTATGTATAATGGGAGAAAGTAAAAAGAGTTTATTCAGACCCTCTTTTCCCAAAAAATACAAGGGAAATCCCAATAATATTATCTGTCGTAGCACTTGGGAGACCAAATTCTGCAACTATTGTGATCTAAATGAAAATATTCTTGAGTGGGCAAGTGAAGAATTTTTTATTAAATATCTCTCACCTGTTGATAATAGAACTCATCGTTACTATCCAGACTTTCTCATCAAAGTCAAAGAAAGCACGGGTGAGATTAAAACTTATGTAATTGAGGTAAAACCAAAGAAACAAACTCGACCTCCTAAAAAAAGAAAAAAAGTGACTCAATCATATCTCTATGAATGTAAAACATATGCTGTTAACACAGCTAAATGGAAAGCAGCACAAGAGTTTTGTAATGATAGAAAAATTGAATTTAAAATCATTACTGAACAAGAACTAGGAATATATCATGGCAGATAGATCTCTTCAAGAAGAAAATCCATTTGAGGAGGAGTATTTTGAACAATATTCTCAACAGGTAGGTGATAATAGGATTGAACCTATCATGGATGAATTGAAGGGGATGAGTGATCCTGAAGAAATGATGCTTCTTATCATGGATACATTAAAAGATGTAGAAGTAGTGCCTGATGTAGGGCAGTATTATACTTTCATATACACTGCCAAAACTCCCCGACTTACATATGATCAACATCCTCTTGTTGCAGTAACTGACATCCAAAGATGGGGATTCAGAGGACTCAATTATCATTGGGGTAAATTCAGAAACTATACATGGGAAGAGATCGGAGGAGTCCTCTATGTTGTTCGACCCAGTGAAATAAACGACTTAAAAGATATATCATATGCCTATTTCCTCACCACTCTATAAATAAAGAAAAAAAGATAAATGGCCTGTACCACCGAAAAAACTACTACTTTTCCCGTCCTCTTGAAAGGTGGTGGACAGGGAAATAAAGGAAGAGTGGTGATAAAATACTATGTGCAGACAAAAAGATGTGGTAAAGCAGGAAGTTATACTTTTGAGACAACTATTCATCGAAGCAGTGATGATGAAAACATTGGTAAAACTTCTTCAACAGGTCAAATAACTTTATCCAACTTAGGTGAACTGGAAAAATCAAAACAAAGTAAGATTAAAAATCAAATTAAACAAGCATTAAAGAAAGCTAAAAAATTTGCCCTTGGAAATAATATCACTGAGAAAGATCGAACTAAATTTCTTAGTAATCTTGGTTTGGGCAATAATGCCAAGGATAATAACGATACTCAATCTGTAAAAAAAGAAGAAGAGAAAGATCCTTATCAGTATACTTATTCAACAATTGATATACAAATTAAAGGTGATAGAAGAAAATCTTATGGGAATTATTATTATCCAGAAGATTTAAGTAGCAATAGACAAGATAGAGTTAGATTTACTCAAAAATACAGTGAAGGAACTAAAATAGAAGCTACTATTGATTCAGGAGTTAAACAATTTCAAAGGAAAAAAACAAAGATAAACGGTTCAGTAACTCTTCCCATTGTCACAGGAATTGAAGATACAAATAGAGTAGATTGGCAAGGAGCAACTCTTAACCCAATTCAGGCACTGGGTGCATCAGGAGCACTAGGAGTATTCCAAGGTGTAGCAGAAGGTCAAGGTATTAGTGATGTTTTTGGAAATGCTGCTGGAGCAGTAAGAGATGCATCAATGAAAATGGCAGCAGGAGCAGGAAGTGATATCCGAAATGCAATTAATGTTTATCTTGCACAAAGAGCAGTCGGTGCTCAAGGTCTACTCTCAAGGGCAACAGGTGCAGTTCTTAACCCCAACTTAGAAATGCTTTTTGGTGGGCCTTCATTGAGAAATTTCGCATTTACATTTACATTATCTCCCAGAGATGCAGAGGAAGCAGATCAAGTAAGAAAAATTCTTAGATTCTTTAAGCAAGGTATGTCAGTTAAAACAACAGCATCGAATGTTTTCCTTAAAGCACCTAATGTTTTTGATATACAATATCAAACCTTTAATACTGATGGACAAGAAATAGTACATCCCTCAATCAATATTATTAAAACATGTGCTCTTCTTAGTTGTAATGTTCAATATACCCCTAATAACACTTATATGACTTATGAGGATCCCTTCCGAACAATGACTGCCTATCAACTCACTCTATCATTTGGTGAACTTGATCCTATATATGATAATGATTATAAAGATTTAGATAAAAATCAAGACCAAGTAATAGGTTACTAAAATGCCATCTTATTTCCGTAACGTTCCAGATTTTGAATATGTTAGTCGTGCTGCTGACACCAAACAAATCTCAGAATATCAAAAAGTAAAAAACCTCTTTAAAAGAGGTAAATTGAAGAATGATATTTTTAATGATTTAACCTATTTTACAAAGTATCAAATTGTAGGGGATGATCGTCCTGATAATGTGGCATTTAAAGTATATGATGATGAAACCTTAGATTGGGTTGTTCTTCTTTCCAATAATATTACCAATATACAAACTGAATGGCCTCTTAATCATCAATCCTTCTATAATTTTTTAATTGACAAATATGGAAGTGATGAGGAAATTTATGGGGTTCATCACTATGAAACTCAAGAGGTAAGAAATAGTGATGAAGCAATCATTGTTCCAAAAGGATTAAAAGTGCCTCAAAACTATTCTATCGAATTTTATGATGCCGAACTTGAATCTTACACAACTGCATCAAACATCACCACTGAAATAACTAATTATACCTACGAAAACAAAATTGAAGAGAATAAAAGAAATATCTATGTTTTAAAGGCAGAATATATAAATGTCATTCTGAATGATATGGAAGAATCTATGATATACAAAGAAGGTTCCACCCAGTATCTGAGTGAAACCTTAGTAAGAGGGGAAAATATTAGATTATATTCCTAATTATTCCTCTGCAAGTTTTTGGAAATAAGAAAGAGCATCATCCTCATCTGAA
>Ga0209232_1001147_pt1 | contig 14722 bp, 10 predicted proteins | sample ETNvirenome_2_60_FD_184066 | JGI IMG/M metagenome (GOLD analysis project Ga0209232, IMG submission 184066) | Marine viral communities from the Pacific Ocean - ETNP_2_60 (SPAdes) (version 2) | ecosystem: Environmental > Aquatic > Marine > Oceanic | place: Pacific Ocean | collected 2013-06-22
GGATTTATGACTTTGGGCTTTTATTTAACTATTTATTAAGAAAATAAATTTTAATAGGAGAGGATTAATGCCTACCAAGTTCGACTTTGTGTCTCCCGGTATTGAATTGAGAGAGATTGACCAATCACAGGTAACCCCAGTGCAAGAAGAAGATGGATTACTTCTTATCGGTAGATCCATGAAAGGACCAGCTATGAAACCAGTTAAGGTTAATAGTTTGGAAAACTTTATTGATGTATTTGGTAACCCACTAGATGGGGTAAAACGTAATGATCCTTGGAGACAAGGTAATACTGCTGCAGCATCTTACGCTGGCTATGCTGCTCAAGCCTACTTGGCTTCTGGTGTTGGACCAGTTAAGTTTATCCGACTTGGTGGACTTAATAATGGTACCGATACTACAGGTAAAGCAGGTTGGAATATACCGCAAAAATCTCACGGTGGTGCCACAACAGCTAACTATAGTGGATCAATTGGTCTATTCGTTGCCCCTAGTGGATCAACAACAGTTACTGGTACTTTGGCTGCAATTTTTTATGTTAACGAGCTCGGCATGGCTTTAACTGGTACCAGTGCAGACGCTTCATCGCCAGCTATGAACGCTCCATCCGCATCTTACTTTGTAGCCTCAGCGGCAGATGGAGAATTTACTGCAGTTATTGATTATAATACATTAACTGATGAAACTATCTCATTTAACTTTGATCAAAATTCTCAAAACTTTATTCGTAACGTATTCAATACTGACCCTACAGCATACTCTGATAGCACCGAGAGTTACTTCTTAGGTGAAACATTTGAGAGTCAAGTTAGAAACTTAAATAGCGGTAGTGCCGCTGCATCTGGTTCTTTATTTGCATTTTTTGCAGGATTGAATCAAGGATCGACCAACCCATCTCAAGAATGGTCAGATTTTAGAAGTGAACTTACTGCTGCTCAATCTGGTTGGTTTATTGGCATTAAGCCTGCTCAGAAGAAACTGTTTAGACTCACCGCATTGGATGAGGGAGAAGCGTTTCAAAAAGAATATTATGTTTGTATCAAGGATGTTCGAGTCCCAACAGCTACTAAGCCAGATGCAACATTCACGATTGAAATCAGAAAATACGGTAGTGCCGGCTATGTTGAGAAATACTCAAACTTAAACTTAAATGTTGACTCTCCAAACTACATTTCTAAAAGAATTGGAGATGTAAATCAAGTATGGCAAGAAGGGACTGCTGGAGCATCTGGTAAATTTTCAACAACTGGTGTTTATCCAAATGTCTCTAGTTTAATTAGAGTTACCGTAGCTGCTGGAGTTAGCAAGTCGGACTATCCTTTTGGATTTACCGGTCCGGTGACACCTGCTCCTGTAGTAGTCAATGGTAGAACCGCTACCAATGTTGATTGGTTTGTTGGAAACGACGGTGCTGTTCTCGGAAATAACGCTAGTAAATTGGTCGCAGGGGCTCCAAATGCCTATACTGCCTCTATAGAGATTCCGACACATCTTTTATCAACATCTGGTACTTACTTGGGAACAAGAGATTATCCTCCAACTAAAGAATTTGGATTAAGATATAAATTATTAAGTGGTGTGGACAAAACAATTGGAGACATTGGTATCAAACGTCGTGGTATCGATCCTCACTTGGCCGAGGCGGATACTCTATCTGATGCATCTTATGTATTTACTCTTGACGACATTAGAGCTACCGACGCTGCGAGTGCTTCATTTTACTATGAAGCTGGTTCTTATGCTGACGGTACCTCAGTTGCTGCCGACAGTGGTTCTGCACACCTAATTAATACAAACAATGTTAAACAATTTCAAGCACCTTTCTTTGGCGGCTTTGACGGAGTCAGTGTTTTATTGGCGAATCCATTTAACAACACACGATTGAATGATGCTGCTGGTTACGAACGCCACACAATCGAACAAGCTTTGGAGCAAGCAGAAGATAGAGACTTACTTCGTTATGACCTAATCTCTATGCCGGGTATTACCAACAATGTCTTAAACACTACGCTCTTAAATCAAACTCAAGAACGTGGAGATGCTCTTGCAATTGTAGATTTCTTCGGGATCTATCAAGATGCAAATGATACTGGTGGAGCTGCACAAAATCAATCAATTACAGAAATAACAAACACAATCAACACTTTGGGTGTAGATAACTCTTACGGTGCTGCTTACTATCCAAATGTTCGTCTTGCAGACACACTAAGTGGAAATGGTACCATATTATTCGCACCTCCTTCAGTTGCTGCAATCGGCGCTATTGGTAAATCAGAAGCGGATTCTCAACCATGGTTCGCACCTGCTGGATTCCAAAGAGGCGGTTTAAATCCTCTTGGTGGATCACAGGGGCCTGCTGTATTAGGAACTGTAGAGCATCTAACCAAAGCTGATCGTGATAAGTTGTACGAAGTTAACATTAACCCAATCGCTCGTTTCCCTGCAACAGGTGATACCGTAGTGTTTGGACAAAAAACTCTTCAACAAGACGCATCTGCTCTTGATCGCATCAATGTTCGTCGCTTGATGAACTACCTCAAGAAAGAAATCGGAGATATCGCTGATACAATCTTATTTGATCAAAACATCCAAGCAACTTGGAATCGTTTCAAGACTCAAGCAGACCGCGTTCTTTCACAAGTTAAATCAGACTTTGGTATCGTAGAATACAAACTTGTTTTAGACGAGACCACTACCACACCTGATCTTCAAGATCGTAATGTCTTGTATGCGAAGGTATTTGTTAAACCAGCCCGTTCAATCGAGTTCATCGCAGTTGACTTTGTTATCACTCAAAGTGGCATAGAACTATAATCGATACTAATTAAAGATAAATAGGAGAATTAAATTATGTCATTTTGGACCGAAGCAACATCAGAGCCTAAAAGAAATTTTAGATTTCAAGTACAAATCACCGGATTTGACTCTGATAGTATCGTTTGGTGGGCAAAGAACTTCAAGACCCCATCATACGACGTTAGCGAGACAACACACGATTACTTAGATAACAAGTATTACTTTCCCGGACGTTTGACTTGGGCTGATTGCACAATGACGCTAGTAGATCCTGTTAGCCCTAATGCTGCAGCCTTAACAAATCAAATCATTCTGAATTCAGGATACAATGTTAAAGGAAAAAACACCACTCCAAGCACTATGGGTAAAGCCAATTCGGTCGCTGCAGTTGGTTCTGTTATTACAACAATCTTTAATGCAGATGGTGTTGAAATTGAGAAGTGGACGCTTCAGAATTCATATCTTAAGGGAGCTACCTATTCTACATTGGATTATGCTAATGATGAATTAAGAACAATTGATTTGACTTGGCGTTATGACTGGGCTGAATGTGATCATGCAGAAGAGACCAAAGCTGCTTTCCGTGACCAATTTAGAATTCCATCATCTTAATAGAGGTTAAACATGTCGTTTTGGACAGATTCAACAATTGAGCCTAAAAGAAATTTTAGATTTCAAATAATCTCTGATGGTTGGGCACAAACGAACGACCCTATTTGGTATTGGGCAAAGTCAATTGATAAGCCGGCTTTTGATGTTTCAACTAACGATTATCAACTTATTAATCATAAGTTTAAATATCCCGGCATTGTGACTTGGAAAAACATCCAAATGACCCTTGTGGACTTCGCAGATGGAGGTTCTCCAAATGCTGGTTTATCACTTCATGACGAGCTGCTTAAGATAGGATACACTAGGCCTGATAAGACTGCTATGACCGGAATCCAAAAGGCCACCGATTCAGCAGTGAATGACTTAGTCATCCAACACCTCGCCGCAGACGGCGATACAATAGCGGATCAGTGGACCCTCAGAGGAGCATTTATAATCTCGGCAGGGTACAGCAAGCTTGACTATTCAAGTGATGAATTATCAGAGGTTACACTGGAAATAGCCTACGACTATGCAGATTATGGCGAAGGAGCTGGTACTACTGAGCAAAACCAGCGATTAGACAGATTGAGAGCAGCAAATCCTCAACCACAACCCGGCACTGTGACCGATCTATAATAATATACTGGAGGTATAATGGGAAGAAATTCCGACCGTCTTGGAATAGACAATAAACCAGAGCACTCAGATGCTCCACCGCAAATGAGCCCCTTAGATTTCGTGGCTCCAACGGAGATTGTAGATCTCCCATCGAAAGGTCAAGGCTATCCCGACAACCATCCATTAAATGGACAGGACTTTATCGAGATAAAATACATGACCGCAAAAGATGAAGACACACTCTCAAACCAGTCTCTTGTTAGAAAAGGGATTGCTTTAGAGAGAGTGATGCAAAACATCATTGTAAACAGCGAAATTGACCCATTATCGCTTCTTGTGTGCGATCGCAATGCAATACTCATCAAAGCTCGTGCGACGGCCTATGGGTCCAATTACGACGCTATGGTTAACTGTCCAAAATGTGCGACTGCGAACATGGTGACGTTTGACTTAATGAAACCCAAAGTCTCTGGTGGCTTGAGTGAAGAAGCGCTCAACACCGTTCAATACTTTGGAAATGGATTATATCAAACAAAGATGCCCGGCACAAAGTTTACCGTAAAGTTTAGACTCGCAAATGGCGAAGACGAAAATAGAATTATGGAAATGGCTGTCCAAGGTAAAACAGTAGAGTATGGAACCGTTGAGCAATACAAGCAGATGATCAAGTCTGTTGAGGAATTCACAGAAGATGAAGTAATCCACTCTTATGTTGAGAACATGATCATTACAGACGCATCTCACTTCAAGCAAGTTCTTAGGGACTGCACAACAACTGTTAGAATCGCACAGAATCTTAAATGCAAAAGTTGCTCACACGAGCAGGAGGTCGACGTTCCTTTTGGAACGGACTTTTTTTGGCCTAACCTCTGAGTTTATGAAAGGAGTCTATGAGCAATTCTTTATTCTCAAGCATTTTGGCGGATGGTCATTGACCGAAGCATACAATTTACCCATTGGTTTGAGGAACTGGTTTGTTGAAAGACTCAAGAAACAATTCGAAGAAGAAGCAAAGCAAATAAAGAAAGCCCAGAAGAAGAGATGAGTCTTTTGGGTTTTTGTTTTGCGAGCTAATTAGGGAGTAACGAGGATCAATGCATGGCGACAATGGAAGAAATCTTAGCGGCAATTAAGAATGCCGAAGGTAACGATTTAAAAGCTTTTAAGAATGCGCTTGGAATAAGCGAATCAGACACGTCACCAACCGGAGCGTCTGCTGAAGAGAGAAAGCAACAATACGAAAGCCTACAAAAGCAGTATGAACTCACCGCGCAATACGGCAAAATGAAAGAAGCCCAGTACGAAGCCGAGAGACAAAACTTAATAGCGCAGGCTGAGGCATATGCAGCTACTGCCGATCTTGCAAAGGATGCAGAAGCGAATGTCGTAGAATTAATTGAAAAGCTCAAGTCTGGTGAACAAATTTCGCTTGGTAGCTTTGATATCCCTGAGCTTGATGCCGCGATTGAAAAAGTCGCAGAACTCGGAGAAATACAAGAAAAAGTAAGGAAAGCTGAAAAGGAAGGTCGAGGTGACGCAGCAAGATCTCAGGCAAAAATGATCTCTGGTATGATTGGGCTTGAGAATTACTCCAGTTCAGCCATTGGAAAAACAACGGCACTTTTTGCCCAACTCGCTGATGGTTCAGATGAAGCTCAAGGGCAAGCCGCCATCCTAGGTAGAAGCTTGGCGGAAGCATTTAGCCCACAAGCCATTGGACTAACTGTCTTTAATAAGATCTTCTCCGAATCAATGAAGGTTCTAACCGCGTTTGATAATGCATTAGCTAACGTCGTAGGAAAGACGGGAACCGTTGGAAAATTTAACGACAACCTTTACGATGCACAAAGAGCAGGAAATCTACTGGGCGTATCAATGTCTGATGCCGCCAATTCCATCGTTGCTTTGAATGCTGGAACTTCTCAGTTCGCAAAATTAAACAGCCAAACCAGAACAGATCTTGTTATCGCATCCTCACAGTTTGAAAAACTTGGAGTGTCTGCAACAGACACCGCAGCATTTATGGAAAATGCATTTAAAATCATGAACATGGGTGCTTCTGAAGCCGTCCAAGCACAAAAGGAACTAGCAATGGCTGGTGTGGAGCTCGGTATTGGAGCAGACAAGATTGTAAAAGACTTTAATCAGGCATCCAAAGTCCTCGCGGTATACGGAAAGAATTCCATTGGAATTTTTAAAGACCTCGCAGCACAAGCAAAAGCCGCAGGAGTTGAGGTAGGGACTTTACTCAACATTGTTGGAAAGTTTGATACTTTCGCAGGAGCCGCAGAAGGGTCTGCTAAATTTAACGCCTTACTTGGAACTCAACTCTCAACAACTCAAATGCTAATGATGACTGAAGATGAGAGAATGAAAACTCTTGTCGAATCCGTTCAGGCGCAAGGGGTTGCCTTTGGAGACATGGACAGGTTCACTCAAAAGGCTATCGCAGCCGCAGCGGGCATCACAGACATGAATGAGGCAAATAGAATTTTCTCAATGAGTCTTGCTGATTATGAAGCAAACGCAGCGCAGATGGAACAAAATGCAGAGGCTCAACAAAAATTTGATGATGCAGTACAAGCAACCGTCCCAACGATGAACAAATTTAAAAACCTCGCAACAGAATTAATCGTAATGGTACAACCAGCTTTAGAGAAGCTTGGAGAAGTCGCAGATTTCTTAACAGATGCTTTCCAAAGTATGGACAAAGAAACAAAAGAAGTTATTGGAACAGTCGCACTATTCGCAGCTGGGATTATGGCTATTGCTCCCATGTTTGCTATTGGTAGTGGCTTTATGGCTGGTATCGCCGCAATTGGACCAGCCTTCGCAGCAATGGGTACAGGTATTGGTACAGGATTAGGCGCAATCTCCACAGCAGTGGCTGCGTCTGGAGGTATTGCCGGTGCGGTTATACTCGCATTATTAGCAGGTGGCGGAATGATTGCTGCTACTATGGTAGCGATGGCTGAATCTGAAGCCGCAGTAGCCAAAGCGAATGCAGAAATGATGGAGAAAGGCGGAGATACAATTCAAGCCATAGCGGACATTGGAAATGCAGACTTCTCAGGAATCGCAACGAAATTTAAAGGCGTCGTTGAAGAGCTAAACTCAATGGGAACAGATGTTAAAGTTACATCTACATTGCAAAATTTAGCACTAATGAGCGCAGGAACTGCCTTCGATCTTACTGGTGCTAAAATAGCGGCATCTTCAACGAATGTTACAGCAAATGTTAAAAATGTCTTTGACGGAATGAAAATGACTTTAGAAGCTGGTGGTAAAGAATTCGAGGCATACGTCAAGACTGTTGCCGCAGAAACGGTATTGACTTAAGGAGAACTAAATGACGAGCTATATTGATAATTATGTCGGAGACTCAGGTGCATTCATTAAAATTTCACCTGTAAAGACGGGAACAGATGCGGTGATATTTTATGCATTCATCACATCATTTAGCGACAACATGACTTCAACATGGAACGAAGAGGTTGTTTATGGTCGACCAGACCCAATTGGTACTTTTCAAAATACGGTCAGAAAAATCGCTTTGGGTTTTGACGTTCCAGCAGCAAATCTTGCAGAGGCAAAAAAAAACTTAGGCAATATCAATGAGATCAAGCGATACATGTATCCCACTTACAATTCAAATGTTCTACCTGCGTCTGGTAGTGCTCCAGAGGTTACAACAAATGCCCTGTCTTTATCAAAAAATCCACTGGTGAGAATCAAATTTGCAAATCTAATTCATAATCCAGCTAATCCCTCAAATTCAGCATCACAAGAAGGTCTTCTCGGGTGGATTGGATCTTTCAATGCAACACCAGTTATCGACATGGGAATGTTTAGTGAAGACGGAAATTTCTATCCCAAAGTCTATAACGTCTCTATTGATTTTACACCACAACATGAGTTCGATTTGGGGTTCAAGCCAGATGGGACTCCCATAGATAGTGAGAGATTCGCCAAATTCCCATACAGTGGAGAAGAATCATGAGTAGATTAAATAACAGAAGAAAAGCAAAGAATAAAAACGAATTGTACGACAAACTCTTCGAGGATCGAGGCATAAAGCATGTTGAGCAATTTGCTACACCTAGATTATCAAATCCTTCACAAGAAGATATAGATAGAATACCAACTATCGATTACTATTGGAGACTTGGCGACAAGTATTGGCTATTAGCAGCAAAATACTTAGGTGACCAATCTCTATGGTGGCTCATAGCGAAACTAAACAATAAACCAGCTGAATTTCTTTTAAATGAAGGAGACGAAATAAAGATTCCAACGAATGTTGCGATTGCACTTGAGGTGTTAGGATGACAAGATGCCCCACACCTGCTGAAAGAGTTCCAATAACAGAACAGGAAGCCTATGATCGATTGAATGCATTAGTGCAGGCAACCGAACCTAATCGTACCCAATTGGATGAAGCCGCTGAAGGGGCTCTGCAATGGGGAACGTTGGCTATCACATCAGTTACCTCGATTATAGGAGGTATCATCGGTGGTGGATGGAACTTCGGTCTTGGAGCTCCGGTCGGTGTTATTGCTGGAGCTGCAGTTGGAACAGCTATCTCTGCGGGACTTAATGAGGCCTTTATATATGTTAATAAAAAAGACTATTTAAACGGTGGAAAAATTGAAAAAATTAATTTTTTCGTCAACAAGGGATCTAAAAAACTCCTCGCACTGTTAGATGGAGGTCTCTTCGCAGAAGTAGAACAAGCAGTTAACCTTGATACCGATGATGTGTTAAATATAGGAACGGGTAATGTTATAACAGACCTTGGAGAGTTCATTACCGGTGCAGAACTCTACCTAGTGGATAAGTTTGATAAATGCAATAGGTTCTTACCATTAGATTTGATGAATGAGGTGTTTACAGAGGAAAATGTTTTAGATAAAAGATCCTTCTATCTAGTAGGTGCAGTAACTCATGAGTATTCTCTCTACAAGGTAAATTTAACAGCAGAAACTATTCAGACTTTGCAAAATGTAATTCTAAAATCTATTGACGATGGAAGTTTTGAATTAATTTTTGGAGTTTCATACCAAGTACAACATATGTTGGAAAAAGGCTTCAATCTTTCCTATGCAGGTGGTATTGTTTCTAACGGGGTTAGAGAGCAAATTATAGATCTGAAAGATATTCAAATAAATGTGAATGCTGCTGATGGTGAAGTTAATTTATTTAAGACCTTTGAAGAAGATAGGGAAGGCAAAGTTAAAATCCTTATAAATGAATCTCTAGCAGAGAAGTATGACTATGAAGACCAAAGAGGTATAAATAAAGCCGCTCTTGGAGATAATACTGAAGAGGTAATCGATGACCTTAATGCAAACGCCATACAGTTTCCTTCTGGAGTGTATGGCGATAACGAAGATGCACTCGAACTTCTCAGAAATTTTGATGAACTATCAGAAAATCAGGACATCACAACATACAACTTTCAATACTATAAAATACTAGCGGGCACAGAAGACAAGCCTTACATACCATCTGGACTTACTATTCAGGATGGTTTTCTCGCTACACTTACGGGTCCAGTGGGAGTGATTGTAGCAGCTACCTACCTCTCTTGGACCTTTCTCATAAACTTTTATAAAGCTCCAGAGATTTCAACGTCGGAATTTTTGCGAAGAATTATGGCTGCTCGGTACCTTGGTTTCGTTATGGAAGTTTTGGAGGACTTCAATGAAGATGGAGAGGTAGATGAAGAAACTTACGACAAGCGATTAAAAAAATATTTCAGTGAAACAAGTTTCATTAGAGCAGTTTATTCTCTCATAGCTGTCGATAAAGAAATAGCCAGAAGGCTACAGTTATTTAAAAAACTGGAAGAGGTATTAGAAGATCGAGATGCAAAGAAACCACTAACTGACGATGAATTAAAAGACATAGAAAGTTCTGCTGCGAAAGCATTTATCGAAACAGATGTGGATGATGTAAAAACCGATCTTACCGAAGAGCAAATTGAGGACCGACAAAAATTCTATAAACAATGTGCATTGTTAATGAATATGTCTACCTTATCTCCAAAGTTTGACCAAAAGATTATTGCGAGACAAAAATCACCCGCATTTGATGGACCATCCAAGAATCAGCCTTATGGTGGTAGATTCTACATGGCTACATCCAACAATAAAGAAGCCTTAATTACAAATCTTGTATCATCAAAAGATTCATCGTACATGTTTGAGATCCCACCTCATGTAATGACCCAACTTAGACCCAAGTTTAGGATGTACAAAGTTGCGAATGATCAAGACGGCAAATTAATTGAAACAGAATTTATATTTCCTACACACACAGATTTATCTCGAAAGAAAAACTTCAAACCCAATCAAGGAACAGTGGCCGAGGGCAAGGTTCCCGATTTTCTCTCATCGCAATTCGATAAGGGTGATGGTTGTGGATTAAAATCATTCTCAATAGACTTCAAGGGAACCACTCCAGCAGTAGCTAAAAATGATATAAAAGGGTCAATGAATCTTTATTTCCAGTCTTTTGCCGATTTTACAAGAAAAAGAATCTCGAACAACGGTGAAGAATATAGGTTTGTCGACCTTATAATTCAACCACCCCCAGACAATCCTGTGGGTGCAGGTATTCGTAGTTTAAGACAGTACGAGCCTTCATTTTACAGAATTAGAGTGGAAATGGGCTACAACATCCCAGAAGAGGGCGAAATAGAAGGAATCTCTAGCGATGACTTTGCAAGACTAAAGAATGCGATAGAGACAATGAATCAGTCGTACTTCTTGTGCATGGTTGATCACAATTTCAACATCAAAAATGATGGAACGGTAGACATGAACTTTACCTATTATGCCTATCTAGAGACAGCTCTTAGAAGTATAAAATTTGATGCTCTGACGACGCCAGAGCTGGCCAAAAAAAGGATTGAGAATGCGGAGAAGTTGATCAACATAGCAAACAAAAAGACATGTACGCAAGCTGAATTGAGAGAACTCTCCATTGCATTAGCTGGTGAAGAAATTCAGATCCAAAGAGACTCTTTAAATTCAATTTTGCGGAGACTATACCTTAGAAACAAGGTTTTTAATCTCGAAATAGAAAATGAAGACAGAAAGTTCTTTTTAAAACGTGGATTTTTTAAACAATGTAGATTTATAAATGGGGCCAACGTGACTACCAATGCAGATGACCCCAATCAAGGAGACTTAAGCATAGTTTTGCGAAAAGGTTTCTTGAGCGATGATCCAGGTGAGGACTTCACAAGAGACGCTAACGATACTAATGTGCAATTCTTCTTTTTTGGAGACTTATTGTACACCGTTTTGGATTCTCTATATGATCCGGACACTAAAAAGATTGCCGTTGGGCTTGAAAATACGAAAATAGTCTTAGGATCTTTTGATTTTGATCCATACCAAAAAAAGAATACCAACACTGCTAAATCTTTTAATATTGCTAACATACCAATTTCTGTTGATTTTTTCTCAGAATGGTTTAGAGACAATGTGCTAAATCAGAGGTCTACTAGAAAGACTTATCCTATTTTGGATTTCATAAGAAGTTTGAGCAACTACTTGGTCTCAAATGCATTGTTGGAAGCGTGTGTCGACAGAAAGGTTGAGCAAAAATTAATGTTCCAAACCGGCCAAATCTCCGCCGTGAGCCCAAACAAGAAAGTTGATCCATTGGGCACACTTGTGGACTTAAACAATTACATCATAAAGACTGATGATCAAAGAAATGCTGGAGGATTGCCTTTAAAGGGAGACGTCAATCGAAAATCATCGGACACAGGTTCTCCTATTGAAAATTTCTATCATTACATTGTTTTAAATGCAAACGGTTCTGCTTTAACTTATGTCGGCTCAGGAAAATACGCGGATGATATTGAGGCTGGTCGTTTTCATGTTCAGATCGGCTCTAATCGAGGGATCGTTAAGACAGTTCAATTTGCGAAAACGGACATGCAATACATCCGAGAAGCTAGGTTCTTCAGACAAGGTATTGATGGACTTTTGCAATTATCCTCAGTTTATACTGCGAATGTCGAGATGTTCGGAAACACCCTTTTCTATCCGGGAATGGAATTGTGGATTGATCCATACGGTATGGGCGGAACGCACATTGGGAGACCCCAGCAGGGCGGAATTAATAGAAGTTTGGCTAACACACTTGGTCTCGGTGGCTATCATACAATCACAGACGTGTCAACCACAATTACTCCAAATTCTTTCACTACAAAACTTAAATCTCAACACTACTATTCTGGCGATGGAGAGACACCGGAGAAATCTCAACCAAAAATTGATAAGAAAAAATCAAATCAAGAATTATTCATAGAGCAAGGTGTCAACGAAGATGCCGCTACTAGGGATGAACAGTTTTGCACGGAAACAATTCTAGAGTCTTACAAAGTTAATGATGAGGAGGCAGCTGCGAGAGAGCCGCAACCAATTGAATACAACATTGAAGCCACCCCTGCAGAGGGCAATGGCGATGTTGTTGCATCAGAGCAGACGGGTGTACAAACAGAAGAGCAGAGTCCTCCAACGACTCAAGAAATAATTGCAAAATACATGGATGGTCATGGAAAGTATACAATGATGATTGATAAGGTTTCGTATGCAGGACAATTCGTTGTACAAAAAGCCAGAGACGGGACAGATAAGATCTACTTCATACCAGACAATGATAAGTTAGACAAAATAAGGGTTTATTCATAATGGCGAATTTTAACGGAAACAACAAATCAAAACCAATCAAAACAGCATTCGATAGATCTAACTTTAAACTACACGCTTATGATCCTGATGCTTTGCAAGTGGTTGACTTTAACTTTGCCGAAAGGACCTTTTATGGGAGAGTAAATAGACAACTTGACCCCATAATTGTAAACAATGAATCTTTAAGAAATTTCTACAATCAAGACTTTAGAATAATGAATTTTGTTGGAGATCAATTCCATGAGATGTATGTGCGCTATTCTAACGCTTTAGATCTAAGTTTGATAAACAAGGAAGATGCGAACCTATCAAAATTGAGCGTTATTCGCGGTTGGGAAGACCCAATAAAAGGATATTCCGATTTCATGAGCTTATTCATGGGGGATTTTTTAGAGAAAAAAATGCTTCCTAACGATAGAAAGATCGATTCGTTCGCAACTTTTTTAAAATTTTTCGAAGCTCATGTTTTGGAGACCGATATCAAAGCAAAGATAACCTTATCTGGCTATATGAAGAGCAACCAGTCATCAATCTTTAATACCGGCATAGCCCTGCAGATCGCACCAGTTGGATTCGCAGACGATGCTATAAAAGAAAATCAAATACTAAACTCTCCCAACTTTCCTTTCTACATGAACATGGCTAAGCAATTTGGATTCTCTGTAAATCAGCAAAATCCAAGCGTGCTCGTATCGGATCTAGAGCATCCAACCACTAAAAAATTTAGAGGTAGATATAGCCTATTTTCTCTTAGTGGATTGTTTAACTCACAATTTGTAAAAGCAAATAGTTTTGATTTTGACTTGCTGTCGAGATACCTTATTGAAACATACAACTCTTTGGTTCATCTAAGACCAAATTTAAAAGAAGTTTATGTTTGTAATGATAAAGTTAAATCAAACTTAAGCTCTAGAGAACTTATCAATAGTATAAATCCTAATATTATATTATTATTATATATTAAAATAAGAAATATGGAAGAAATTTTTCCTCTTTCCGATTCTGAAATCAAATCCATTCATGGCACCTCCGTAAGATTGTTTGATGTAACACCAGACACCGCCATGGATTTCATTGAAGCTCAATTTAGAAGTAGGTACAACACCAAAGAGGGTTCCTTAACCTATTACCAAAAAAAGTCTCAGAAATAACTTGACAAGCCTTTCAAAACGTGTTATTCTATTATTAACCGCCAATACATTATAACACATTTCGGAGGACACTGTAAATGTTTTTTCAACTTTTAGATAGCAAGCTTGATTGTGCAGGAACTTACCTAGCAGGACAGTTTGTTTGGGATAGAATTCCAGACGGCATCACTAAAACTTGGGCTTACTCAGATCACCTATACGGTAGAGACATAGACTATGCTAATTTGCTGGTCGAAGGCAAAACAATTGATCAAGTATGTCCGACACACTTAAGAGCACGATGGGAAAATGCTAGCAATTTGCTAAAGTCTCATTTCAAAGGATTTGCAACCGCCAAGATTAATCTAACGGATGTGTGCTTTTATGATGTTGTCCCACAAAAACATTTGATACATTACTTCGACACCAAAAATGAGATTACACGTTGGATTTTTGAGAACCATGAGAAACCAGAACACTACTCACTTCTCAAAAAAGCACAAGCGGCAATTAAAGAATTGAAGACGCACCCTGTCTCTATTAATAGGATGGGTATACACCGTGCGAGTGCGGATGACCCAAAGGCAAAACATCTTTATCAGCAATTTAAAGATGCAACCCCCTATGTTGACTATAATTTGTTTGGAACCATAACCGGTCGCCTTACAACTCGAAGAGAATCTTTTCCGATCCTCAATTTAAAAACAGAGCTAAAGCAATTTGTTCTACCGACGAACGATGCGTTCCTTGAGTTGGACTTCAATGCTGCTGAGATTAGAACAATGCTTGCACTGCAAGGACACGAACAGCCCGAGGAGGACATTCATGAGTGGAACATCAAAAACGTATTCAAAAAAGGAATGCAAAGAGAT
>Ga0209232_1001151_pt1 | contig 14678 bp, 34 predicted proteins | sample ETNvirenome_2_60_FD_184066 | JGI IMG/M metagenome (GOLD analysis project Ga0209232, IMG submission 184066) | Marine viral communities from the Pacific Ocean - ETNP_2_60 (SPAdes) (version 2) | ecosystem: Environmental > Aquatic > Marine > Oceanic | place: Pacific Ocean | collected 2013-06-22
ACGTCTGATAGTAACTGTGTCTCAATAGTTTCTGTAAGTTGATAAAAACCTCTAATACCTGTTTGGCTCATTTGAATTTGTTTTTAATACTTGATGCTTCTATTTCGTTTTTTTCTTTCGTGTATTCTAAATACGTTAAGCATTGATGTACGTTTAGTTCAGTGATATTTTTAAATCTTGTAATATCGCCTTTAGCGAGTCCAAAGAGTGCGTTGAACCATCCCCATTTGGCAGTGAAATTAGATGCTGTGCTAAAGCCTGCTCGTTCTTCTTGTCTAAAGAGTTCAGCATAACCATCGATAAGTCCTTGCCTAAACTGTAAAAAAAAACAATGGCTCCTAAGACCGCATCTAAAGGAAAGTCCTTAGCTGTTTCACTAGAGTCTGGGTCATAATCTTCTATTACGTATCTATGTCCTCTAATATGTTTAATTGGTCTAAATAATACGTTTGCTGCTCTGTGCAAATTATCGTTATCACTTATAAAAGTATCTAAGTCCATATACTCACCAAAGCTCATATCGTCTAACTCTGGTATAAAACCGTACTCAACGCCATCCAGTTTGAACCTGTTTATTAGTTGATGGTTAGTATCAAACATTGTATTTATGATCTCACAAACCTCAGCAATGTCAGTAGCCTTCATGTTTCTTACTAATATCTCTGGTACGTTGCAAAAGATCTCAACTATCTTAAGCTGTATCGTGGCGTCTTGTGTATCTTCTAGCTTACCGTCTAATTTAGCGAACTCTTGGTATTGTGCTAATGTTATCTCGTTTAGTGAGTTTGGTATTCTTAAATTAACTTTCATACTTATATATAAACTTTTTTAAATTATTTTAGAGATTAATGTACCGCGTACCTACCAAAGTTTGGTCTACTCATTATTGAGTATGTAGCATATCGTACAGCATCTATTATATGGTTGTTTTTATCTACTGGCTTATTGGTTAATTTACCTGTCTTGTCTTCTAACCACTTATAGTTTCTAAACTCTCTAATAGCATTATCACTATCGCTTGTCACATGTATCTTGTATCTCTTTAATAAATCAATACCTGCGTTTATAGAGTCTCTGCCTTTAAGACTTGGTTGTATATTGTGTCCCATTCTCCTCAGCTCGTCTATTAGTCTAGGTTCTGCTGCATCGAAATAAATAGGACTACGTTTGTTTTCTATTACTTCTTTAAAGTGATCACTGAGATCTCTTGTAGTCATCATGGTCCGATACAAATGTTCCTTTATATATAAGTTATGATCTTTCTTGTAAACGCTTACTAGAGTGCTTGGATCGTTAGTGTAACCAGCATCTGCTCCGTAACTAACTAACTCAGCATCGCGCGGGACGTGTGGTACCTCAACATAAGTAAATATAGTTGCTTTACTCATACCCTTTAAACCTAAGCCATATATCTGCCAATATTGCTCATCTGTTTCTCTAAGTAGTTCTATTTCCTTAACTATAGACTTTTCTAGAAAAGGGTTATCTAAATAAGTGGTCTTGTAAAACTCCACGTCGTCTCTCACTAATACCTTATCGTAGATCCAGTGATACTCATCTGAAGGGTTGTAGTCTAATATAATTTTTTCTTGCGTTCTAAATACTAACTGCTGCCAGTCTTCGAAGTCTAGCTCATTAGCTTCATTAATAAACAATATATCACGTTTGCGTCCTCTAATCTTTTGTGGTTGATCTACGCTAATAAACTCGATGAGGTTGTTATTTAACTTGTATTCGCTATTAGACTTATTGTGGTGCTCTTCTCTGTATAAGCCGTATTGTCTAAGTATTGTTATGAAGTCACGCATCACTGTAGCTCTAACACTTGGGAATGTCTTTCTACATATAGTGATTGTTTTGTCTCTTTGCTTTAAACAGTATTCAAATATAACAAACAATAGCACGTTGTAGGTTTTACCGCTACGTGTACCTCCTTGTTGAACTACTATCTTGTGTTGGCTATTTAATAGGTGCTTGTAAACAACGTTAGTCTGTATTCTTTGTGCTATCAATGATCTCCACTTTAAAGTTGTTTGGTAAACCGTCTGCTCCAGTTATCTCTTGTCTCTCAATGTAACCACGTGATTTGCCTTTTGTCTTTAAGTAAAATATCATCTCGCTTGTCTTGCCTTCTCTAATGTTCTCAAATAACTTAGACTCGACAAAGTCTAATGCAATATCCTGTACGCCTTTAACTTTAGCAGCGAATTCAGCATCATCTTTCAACCAACCGTAGTATGTTGTTCTACCACAACCAGTGCGTCTGCAAGCCTCTGTCACTACTCCCAATGTAGACTCTAAAGCTTTTAATACAGCTTTTTTATGTTGTTCAGTTTTGTTCATATTAATATATAAACATTTGTAGATATTTTTAACTTAGAAAAGTGTTTTTAGTTTTCCTAAGTATCCTGGCTCCAGGAACGTGTGACTGTTCTTTTGGCTTAACCCTGCTATTAACTACTTTATTAAATACATTTAGTCTAGTTTCTATAAATTCTATTACTGTATCTCTGTCCCAGTTAATTACTATTTTATTTATTTCAGACAATAGATCTTTGTATTGTTCTATTTTTTGTTTTTCTAAGTTGTCTTTTACTCCTTTAATAATTCTACGTTTTTTCTGTGTATTAAATTTAGGTATAAGCAGGTCAAAGTCATCTATAATTTTGTCAAATATTATTTTGTCTCTATCTTCTACGTCGTTAATACTATTTGCGTGGTATAAAGCTAAGTCATGGTTTGAGTTTAGCATAGCTGATACTTTATCATAGGTATGTCCTATCTCGTATCCTAGTTTGCAGAATACTTTTTTAGCATAGACTATTTCACGCTTTCTACTCTTTGTTCTTATATCGAATTGATAGTAGTTATGTAGTTCGTCTATTAGTTGTTCTAATGTCATTATTTACTTCGTTTTTTTCTACAGTATATTTATTTTGTTTCAATAGCTTTATAGCTTCTTGTATTTTTCTCTGTTGTATTCTGTATTCGTTAAATGTTTCGTTTTCTATCCACATGTCGTTTTATTTATTTTGTTCTATCCAATTTGATTGTATTTCTCTTAAGTGTTTTATTTCTTTTTGCAAGTAGTCTAAAGCTTTCTCTAGATCTCTTATTTCACTATCTTTTTTGCCTGCTCTACATAGATATTTAACTACATTTCCTCTATTGAAATTTAAGTCGTATGCTTTAGCAATATCTATTACGTCAAAGCCTTGATCTGTTTCATAGTGTATACTCATATTTTGGTTCTAAGTTTTAATAAGTTATAGCATTCAATGTATTTTTGCTTTGCTTTTCCTTTATACTGTTCTTTAAATAATTTGTACAAGTTTTTAACGTAACAAAACTTAGTGTTGCATGAGCTATAAAGTTTTTTAGCATAAGCTTTACCTTTACCTTTAAAGTAGTTTACATTGTCAGCGCCGTCTCCCATGATCATTTGCTCATAAAAATTATACATAGCATCTTGCTCGGTAATATCATACACAACTCTATGCTTATAATGATAGTTGTAAATTAAACAAGGGAATTGCTTATAGTCTTTATCTATAGACACTATCATCACTTTGTCCCTGCCTACTTCACTTGATATATCGTGCCAATACTTCGCTACTAAGTCATCTGTTTCTACGCCATAAGCATACAAACCATTGTATTCTTTTCTAACAAACTGATGCATTTTAGACAACAGAGGTGGAAGTACTGTATCATTTCTATTAGCTTTATATGTTTTAGTTAATAGCTTCCTAAAATTACCCTTAGAACCGTTAAACGTGTATATCTTTTCTATGTCATACAGTTCCTCTAAGTCGTTGACTATTTTCATATACTGCTCATCGAACTTAGCTATGCTATCTTCTATGTTTCTATAAAACTTATCATCGCTACCTTCTCTTTTAGATCTTATGCAGGCAGCGTAAACTAAACTATCAGCATCAATTAGTAGTATCATCTTTCACGAATGTTCCATTGATCATTTTGCCTGTTCTTTTAGCTATAACGTTATAAGCCGAATGTATACACTCTTCGATACTCATAGCCTGCAAATGAGCTAAGTTAGTTAGTACAACAACCATGTCTCCAATAGCATCTTCTATTTCTTCTGTGTCATTTTCTAGTAACGCCTTTGCTAATTCACCTGCTTCTTCCATTAACTTAACATATTGTGTTTGTGGATCGCCTGAATCATATAGACCTCTTTCGTTAGCCCAAGATCTTATGTTGTCGAATATCTCTAAATTTACTTTAGGCTTATTAAGAACGTCCCAAAAGTTTTTTAGAGATTGTGAATATATATATCTTTCGTTATTATGTGCTGACTTAAAATTGTTTTTTAATATAAAGTCTTTTACTTTGTCATTTACTTCTATGTTATAGTCTTTGTCTAATTCTATATTAGTTGGCCAAATAAAATCATCAAAGCTTTTATTAAATGTTTTTTTGAAAGTAACTGTTGTTTTGGTAATGTGTAGCATAAAATTGTTTATTGTTTGTTTGTATGTTCTTACGTCGTTTTTATAGCCAAACTTATTTTGCCATTCAAATTCTAACCTAGAAGCTTCATCAATACATTGAGTCTTGGCCAATATTTTAAAATCAGTATAACCTTGTTGAACTATAATTCTTTTAGCAGGGTTTTTAGTGCATCCTACTTTTACACCTTCTATATGATATATGTAATACATTAAATTTTAATGTTAGATCTACCACACAAAGGGTATAAGTACGTGTGGTATTTCATGCCTTTAGTGATTTTTTTATTTTTGAAAATAATAGTTCCATCAGCAATATGCTCTTGTTTACCACAGTAACCGATAACATCTCTGTCTGGTTTTTCTAGTTTAATAGATCCGTAATACTTGTTACCAACATGATAGTCTACGTGGTATCCTAAGTTTTCGTATTTGACTCCGTAATATAAATTCATTGTGTTATGTTTTATTGTTTAGGCTAATATACCAATAACTTGTTAATAAAAAAAATATTTATACGTTTTTATTATAGTGACGTTCGTATATGTGTAAGTTGTGGGCATAGTGAGTATAAAAACCTTGATCACTATTGAGACTATTAGCAACTAATTCGTGTAGTTTTAAGAAACAATAAGCATCGTTGCAAAAGCCAAACCATAAGTCGTTACTTCTCATTAAAACAGTCATGTGTAGTTTGTCTGACTCAGGTGTATAATAAAACTGAATTGACAACGTGCAAGGAGTATCTTTAGAATAGCTAGTGTGTTCTTTACCGTCGTAGATACTAATAACAGCACGTCTAGAATATTTGTCACGCTGTAGTTCTTTGATTGCATACTCTAGTTGATTGTTCCTACTCCATTGCCAACCATAGTTTGAGTTAACATAACCGCGCTCATCCATGTGATTATACCAGATCTTAGCGACTTTAGCTATCTCACTAGCGTCTCTATTTTTAGACAGATACCATTCCCATTCTTTTTCTGCATAGTCTATTTTAAAGCCACGTCCTGGTGTTTTAACAACTTTCTGCTTAGTATCTAATATAGTAAACATTTGGTTGTACATTGTTTTAGTGCCATTACTGTTTTGTTGCGAGTCTAACTTTCTATAGTAGTACTCGAATGCTTCTGTTACGGTTTGAAATTGCCACATAATATGTCTTTTTTTCTTATTGGATATGTGTACACTTCGTCTTTAAATAAATATACACTTGTACCGTCGTTTAACTTGTCTTTTTTTATATAGTCTAGTTCTAAAGTAGAACCGGCGAATCTTACTTTATATTTCATTAAATATTCTTTTTAGTTCTTGCTTTTGTAAATATATAATTTCGTCAGCTAACGCTACGTTTTCAGTATAAAGCTTAGCTAAGTTAGCTACTTGATTTTTAGTGCTAACATACAACATATTTCTTAATGTATCATTTTTAATTAACTCTTTGTTAGGATCATAATCAATATCAATAGCAGCTATTGCTGAAGATGCTAGTGCTTCAAAAAATCTAAACGTAGCCACATTGTTCTCGTGTTCCTTATCTCCTATAACTAAACTAACTTTACATTTATTCAACACATTAAATAAGTCAGAATGTTTTACCTTTGTTTTATAGTCAGCATAAGTGATTTTAGGTTCTTTGTAGCCAAGTAAAAGGTTTTTAGTTGAAAAAGGCATAAGCTTTTTTATCTTATTATTTCTATAGCTACCGCGTTTGTCGCCATAATAAATCACATCATAGTCTTTATCTGTCGAGTACTCATAAGTGTTAACACCTTTTTTAAATATATAAGCAAACCAATTAAGCTTATACGTGTTAAACTTAATGTCCATGTTAAAAAACTTATTGAGATCTTTACCTGGAAACAAGTAAACACTATTCAATATTATTTCATCCCAAGTTTCAATATACTCTTCGCATATATTAAATCTCTCGTAAAATATCTTAGCTGGATTTAAAGGTTTAATACGTGGATCAGTTGGTAATATATTAAACTTTACTTTTTTACTTTTCCATAACTCAGCTACGTTTTTTACGCATTCGACCGAGTAGTCGGAATATTGACCACCAAAGAAATTAGCTGGTGCTAACTGTAATATCAAAGAGTCTATGTTGTAGTTTTTTATTTCCGTTATGTCGATAAAAAAATCTAAGTCTTTGTTTGTTCTACATTTATTACCAAATATTAATACTTCTCTATTTTTCTCTTCTAATAATTGTTTTAAGTATATTAATTCTATTCCACGTGGCGTAGTCTTAGCGTGTTGTGGGTTAGAGAATACACAAGTTATTGCTGTTTTATTTCTCATTGTAATTGTTTAATGCTGCTAAATAAGCAACGGCGTCTAATAAATTGTCTTCTTTGTGATTATAGGATTGTCTAGAAAGCTTTAAAGCAACAAGACACATAAACATATCTTGTGCAGTAAATTGTTTACCTGTTGAACCCGAAGCTATCATAGCTGCTCTTTCCATACCTTCTGAAAAAGGTCCGTACAATCTTTCTTTTTCTTCTGATCTTTCATTTATTATTTGATCTGCTGTTTTTAGTATATTCATTCTTCTTCTGTATAAAATTCCGCGTGTTCTTTACAATCAGAGCATATATCTGTATCACACCATCTTGATGCTCCACAGCAATTGCTTAGTTCTTCCATAATTATTTTTTGTTTTCTGTTTTATATTTGTCTAATACTATTTTTAACGACTCTACTTTAATGTAAAGTTGAGACACTATGTTTTCTAGTCTAAGTATTCTTTGCATAGACGTGTATTTTTTATTTTTCATAGTTCTTTAAGTATTAGGTTTTCTATGTCTTCAATCTGCTCTTCTACTAAAATTTCCGTTATGTCAATATCGTTTACTTCAGCTGATAGTAATTCAACTTCGTCTGGTGAACCCGGATAGTCGTAAGTTTGTTCTTCGCCAACGTAATGCGTGTATGTAACTTCAATTGGCACGCCATAATATTTAATTGTCATATCTCATATTGTTTTAGTTCTTGTTTAAGTTTTAATATTTCTTTGTTTTTCTCGTTCCTAACAAGGCTTTCTTTTTTTACAATCACATCTAGCTCTGTTTGCAGGCAGCTGTTAAATATACCTACTTCAGTTATAGCTTTAACGCAATTATTAAGATCTTTATTGTCTGGCTTTTGTTTTTGCCACTCTAACAACTTGTCTATTAAAAAAGAGTACCAAAGATTGTAGGATTGTTTTTGCATTAGAGTCATCTCACCAAGCAAAAATAAGTAAGCAAAACACAATATAAAGCAAATATGAGAATACTAATAAAAATTTTTATATTATGCCTTTTTTCTGTTTTTTTAATTTTAGCCAAAAGCTCTTTTTGGGTATAAACCTCTATTCTGTTTTTGCGTGTTTCTATATGTAATCCGGTTTTTGTCTTTTTCATTGTATGTTAATTATTATGCTTCTTATTTCAGATGCTTTATTTTTTAGCTCTATTCTTTTTTCTTTAGTTAAAGATTTTTTATGGCTATCGTAATACAAAATAGCGTCTATGTGTTTTAACTGTTCCTGTAAATCGTCTAATTGTGTTCTCATTTGTTTATGTTTTGAATGTAAGATAAAGCTACTTGTTCGTCCATGTCGTAAGCTTGAACCATCATAGTGATCCAAGCTTTTTCTGTTTCTGTAAGTGTTTCCATTGTTTTTGTTTTTAATTGTTTATTATAGCCAATTCATTCTTTTAAAATAATCATAAGCTAAGGTAAAAGAGTGAAACGTAAAAAGACCACCTTCTTTATTTATAGCATTAGTCATTCCGTAGTCACTGTATCCCTTATCTTTTATATCATCTACCTTTTTAATAAAAAGACCTTTAGACTTGAATATTTCTTCTATTTGATTATCAGTTAATTTCATAATTTTAATTGTTGTTTTCATTTTGTTTTTGTTTTAAAGTTACATGGCTAATGTACCAAATAATTTGACGTTATTAACTATTTCTAAACTATTTTAACAAAACTTTAACACTTTTCATATACTTTATCAATATCTGATATCCATTGCAGTAGTCTTTTTGGATTGCAGCTACAAGGCTCATGGTAATTATGCTCATAATATTTAGCGTGTAACCTACATAGTAGCCTATATTGATCTTGTGTCAACCTACTTTTAACGTTGGCTTTAAATTCTTTCCATTGTTTTTTCTCTTCTATTTCCATAATTCAATATCATTCCAGTCGTCACGACGTTTATCACAACCACAGTCTTTATTAAACAATTTGCTAATTTTTTTTACAAGCCAATGTATACCCGTGTAATATGTTAAATAAAAAAATAAGTCTCCTAATTTCATATCTGATCTTTTATAAATTTTTTAGTTGTTCTATATGTGTTGTAAAGTGATATGTAGCTGATATTTGTTTCTCTGCTTAAACTAGCAACGCTTTTACCGCTAGCTATAAGCTCAAAAACTTTTCTATCGTACCAATATAACTCACTTAATATCTTATCGACTTTTTCTTTGTTTTGTGCGTATTCTATCTCATCAATACCAATTTCGTCAATTTGCTGTATTTCTTTAGTTTGATCTAAATATATCTTAATTTTTTTAGCTTCTTTTTTATGTATGTTTAAATAAATACCTCTTAAAACCTTATAACAATAATAGTGGTTAATGTCGTCATTAAAGGATATGTCTAGGCCTTTATGTATGTCAAGATGTATTTGAATATACATTTCTTGTACAACGTCCTCAGCTAGGCTAGGATTGCAACCAAATGATTTTACTATGTTTATCCAATCTTTGTGCTTTAAAAAAGCTATTTCTACTAAAGATCTCATTTTATCACGTTAATTTATTTTTAGATGTTACAAAGTACTTAAGCGGATCATAGATCTCACCAACTACAAATGGTAAACCAAATTCGTTTATACTAAAACTAAAAGTTTCAAAAGCATAACCTCTAGAATTTTTACAACTAACAGTTATCCATTCTTTATTTACAGTGTTTGCTTCTAATTGTATTTGTGTTTCAGTCTTTTTCATTAAAAAACTACCTAAATGTCCTGTTGGCTTGTCGCTTCCATAATTGCTATGTATAACAGTTACTATGTGACACTTAAACTTGGCGCTCCATTCCATTATTTTTTGCACACAAAGGTTAGACTCTTCCAAGTTGTTGACGTCTGATACAAGATCAGCTATTCCATCAATAATTATCAAACCGTTTTTGTCTTTATTTTCTTGCAAGCAATATTCTATGAATTGCATACGCTGCTTATAGTTAATAGTTCTTAAAGCATAAGTATGATAACAACCAAAATCGTGCATGTTAGCCATGTCTTGTACTCTTTTAAATACTCGCTGACTATGCCAATGTCCTTGCTCAGTGTCAAAGTGTATTAAACACTTGTTGTCTCTATAACCAAGCATTTTACCACCAAAGTTATTGCCGCCACTTAAATAAACGGAAGCCAATAAAGATATAAAAAATGTTTTTTTGGTTTTAGGCGGAGCTTGTACAAAGCTGAAATTACCGTATGTACCTATAGGAATAGGCAAAGTCTTTTCGCCAGCTTTAGTTTGAATTGTTGTCTCACCAAGACTTAACGCTATTGGAGGGTATTCCATAAACTCATTCGTGTCTATGTAGCACTCTTGTTTTATAAGCTCCATTAACATGTTATCCGTGGTTTGTTTTTCTGTCATGTGTTTTTTTGTGTTAATATAAAAAAAAAGAGAAGCATAAAGCCTCTCTAAAAAAATATATTAATTTATTTATTTTTAGAAAGGCAAGTCTGCAGATTCGGTGGCACTAGCTTCAACGGTTTGCTCTTGGTTTTCTCTTTCAGCGTTTACTATAGTTCCGTTGTTCCAAACAACTTTACCATTGCCAATGTATGTTTTTGGCTTTTTAGCTTCACGCTCTTCTTGTGTTTGACTTATATAAATACTAGTGTTGTTACCGTATCTTGTTTCGTCATTTACACTCATTGCTAAATTTACATATACAGCTCCATCTTTACCTGCTATAAATTTTTCTTTTGGTAGTTTATCTACTCTTATTGAATATGTTATAATTGCACTCATAGTTTATTTTTTAAATGTTTCACTTTCGTCTTCTCCAAAAACTCCTAGCTCATAAAAGCCTGTTAATTTTAAAACAGCTCTACTCATTGATCGTTTTTCTGCCATTTCAGCAACGTACCAACTGTTAGTGTTACCATCTTTAAAACTATCACCTTTTTTGGCGCTACCAAATGTTTGGATCTTTTTACCGTCTTTTTCGGCGTAAGCTTTAAATACAGCATAATTTGGCTCACATCTTATTACTTCATAATCTATAGTAATTTGTTCCATTGCTTGTATTTTGTCTATGCCTTGACGTGTTATAATTGTGTAATGTTGGTGCTTAAAAAAATCTTCTTTGTCCAACTTGTACTTATTATAAAGTTCTTTTAGTTTATCTCTGTTCATAAGTTTTAAATTTTAAAAGTTTTTGTATGCTGTCTATTTTTAACTCATTATAAATACTATAAAGGTTTTTTCTATATTCTTGAGGCTCTTTTGTGTATTGACCTGTATTTAAAAAACCTAACTTCCTATAAATAGAAGTATCTAATAAAGTTAGCTTATTTATTAATTTTTCTCTATTCATTGTTCTTTGTTTAAGTATTCTGTTTCAATTATTTGTTCTAAGTATTTAACTCTTTTTTCAAGTGCTTCAATTCTAGCGTTTTGATAGTCTATCATTACGTTTTTAGCCACTCTTTTTATGTCTTCTGAATGTGTCATGCTATAGATCTTTAAACATTTGAAAAGGGTTATCTACACCCAGTGTAAATTTAATATCTAAAACAGTACTATATTTTAAATTAGTCACAAAACACGAGTCTTGCAATTCATCTATAATTCTACCGGTCATTTGCGGGTGTTTAATATTCATTCTCTCGAACTCATCTAGAAAGTGTGGTTTAAGTCTATCGTAAAGACTAATTGTTTTATAATTCATATTGTCAGTTTTATGTTTAACATTACAAATATACAAAAAATTATGATATTAACACACTTTTAACCAAAAAAAAACCACCCTTTTCAGAGTGGCTTCATCGATTGGTTATCAATCTAAACATAAAACAAAGACAATTTGGTGTTACAAATATAAACTATTTTGCTAGTTTTTCGGTGAGATCTTTATATTTACTTATTAACATCTCTAAGTCAAAATTATCAAGTTTAACTATTTTTTTAGATTTAACATATAAGTCTTCAGAAAGCCCTTTATAATATCGGTCATCTAAATGTTTAGCGAACAAGTATTGCTCGCCGTATCTAAATACATTGCATCCTGCGCATTGTACTTGACAATTGAGTTCAGTTGTTGTATCTTCATTATCTAGTGTACCAAACCTCGTAGAGTAGTTCTTACGGCTTTGAAAATGGCCACATTGCATTTTTTTCCAATGGTCCTTTTTTCCACAAGTAAAACATTCAGCTATTTCATTTACAGCATACCTTTGTCGTATGTAAATACTAAAAACCCTGTCAAGCTTTTCTATTAATTTTTTTCTTTGTGTTTTTTTGGCCACGCGTGCGTATATTATAATATTTTTATATATATTTATATAGGCATATAAAAAATAAATATATTAAAAATTATTTACTTTCTAAAGTTTTTGGTAATTTTTTCAGCTGATCTCATACCAAAATAACCTCCATAAACTAAAAGTAATAATGAAGACAACAAGTCTATCCAGCTAGAATCAATTTTAAAGCCCTCTAGTGAGCTATCTAGTATTATGTAAATAAACAACGTTAAAGTTAAAAAAGAAAGTGTTAGAGGTCTTATATTACGTGTTAGGTAGCTTTCCGTACTGTTATCACTGATCCACCTTTTAGTAGTTTCCTCTATTTCTTTGTTTTGTTGCTCATGTATTAATTGTTGAAGCTTTATTTTATCTTGTATTGAAATGTCGGCTTTTGTAATTTCTTTAATAGCTTCGCTTGGGGATACAACACCTTCTAAAACACTGCCTAAAGCAGGGTTTATAACCTTTGCTGCACCTAGAAGTAGTTTGCCTACAGTTGTGTCTTTAAATTTCTTCTTAGGCATTCCAGCGAGCTTTAGTTTTTCTTATGTCGTAATGCACAAAAGTTTTGTAAAGACCTAAACCGCCTTGTAGCATTTGCCCTAAATCTATTAAGTCCTCTATAATTCTAAATACTTCTGCTGGTTTTAAACTCTCTATTGTGATGTCTGCTGCTTGGCCTAGTAAGTGTCTTGAGTTTGGTACTCCCCCTATATCTCTGTTGTGTGCCTCTGACCTATAACCGCTGTTTATTGTGATTGCTCTACCTGTGTAGTCTCTTAATATTTGCAACTGTCCAGATAATTTTATTATATTCTCGTAGACATCTAAAGGCATTTTGTACCCTTTGCACTCAAACTCCTTAAGCTTAAAGTTCTTTGTTATCTGCATTTTTGTTTTTATAGGTGTCGTAAATTTTTTGTAAGGTGTAAACAATAGAAGCCAAAAGAAGTAATATCTTTAAGCTGTTTTCAATAGCAGTAAAACTTACACCTAAAGTAAAAATATTAAGCAAGTAAAGTCTAAGGTCTTGGATGTTCATAGCATTAGCTTTTTTAGTAAGCCGTTCCACTTACTTATTAAATAGTATTGTAAGGCCTCTAGCTTGTCTGCTAAGTATCTAAGTAGTCGTACCATTACATTTTATTTTGTTGATAGTCTACACCGTAAAAGCTATGCACTCCTTGTCCCTCTACAGTAACCGCAGCAGATTTCCAACCGTAGGGGTGTTCCTCCAAACCAGCCCACATAACGTCAATATGATACTTAGGGCTGAACACTGGCTCTTTAATTACTTCCTCTCCGTCATACTCTCCTTTTTCTATAATTATATGACCTAGCTTTACTATAGAGTGATTGTGAGTAGGGTACTCGTTGCCGTCCTCGTCTGTTTCTACCCCTAGAGATTTTATCTTGCTCTCTGCGGTTTTTATGTCCTTAAATTCGTATTTACCTATTTTCATTGTTATGATGTTAAACTTATTATTTGCGCATCCGTTAAAAACTCTTTGAAGACTGCAATAGATTTTATTTTGCCGTTAAATTCGTTACTGCCGTTACCCCTGTCAAAACCTAACTCGCTTAGACTTTCAGAAAAAGTAAAAGAGGTTGTATCTGAGATTACTTGATTGCCATTAATAAAACATTTTATTTCTCCGCTTTTATACTTTATAGCTATTTTAATAAATTGTGTAGTGTCACTAACAGCAGAGTTTTGAGCTAAAATAGTTACGTTGTTTGCTCTTAGCCTAAACCTTGCTAAATTTGTTCCAGAACTGTAGCCTATCTCCGCTGTGTTGTTGGACGTAGAATTTGACAAAGATATATTTCTCTCTGGTTCTCCGCTATTAGTAAAAGAAGCTAGCTCCCCATATAAAACCCCTTCGGTTGAGTTTATAAGACTTGTATCTCCGCTGCTGTTTGCTTCGTCTTTGTTACGGCTCGCAGTGCTGCCGCTTGTAGGGATATATGATGTGGCAAAAGAAGTTTCTTCGGCTTGATAACCCCATAAAAAAGTTGAGTTTGAGCCGTCTCTTAAATTACCACCCGTGCTGCTTGAGCTATTTGTAATTAAAAACTGTATAGCCCCTACTAAGTCAGTTGTAGTTGAAAAAGTTGCAGAGCATCTATACCAACCATTACCATAATTAGTTATAACACCAGTACCTCTATTAACTGTAGCTGTATCTAAGTCAAAACTTGTTTCTTGGTTAGTGTCAAAATTTGAAAACTTAATTACAAAATATCTTACGGTATCTTTTTTAACAAACATTGATACAGTAGAGTCTGTGTCGCTTGTTAAACCTGCACCAAATGAATCTAAACTAATCGCGCCCGTAGCACCGTTGTTGTTATCGGTTAATTTTTGAGCGGTGTTTGTGCCGTCTGGTGCGGTGCCTTGGCTTGCACTTAAAACGGAATCTGATAAAGAACGACCCCCAGAATTAAAATTTGTACCCTGTGAAAAATCGTTTGAATATGTAGCAGTATTAGTTGAGGCTGGTTCTAAAAGTATTTGACCAATACCGCCAGTAAAATCAATCCTAGGCAAACCACTTGCAACTGACTCGATAAGTCCGCTTGAATTTACTCTTGTAGCTACAGTCCCTCTTGTAAAAGTAAAGTCCCCTGTTGTAGTGTTTGGC
>Ga0209232_1001152_pt1 | contig 14671 bp, 15 predicted proteins | sample ETNvirenome_2_60_FD_184066 | JGI IMG/M metagenome (GOLD analysis project Ga0209232, IMG submission 184066) | Marine viral communities from the Pacific Ocean - ETNP_2_60 (SPAdes) (version 2) | ecosystem: Environmental > Aquatic > Marine > Oceanic | place: Pacific Ocean | collected 2013-06-22
ACCTTCTGGGTGGCCGCGCAACGCGAATTCATTTTTGAATTGAACAAGCAATTTAAGATGCACACCACCCCAGAGCTAAACGAAAAGTTTTGCCTCCTGTGGGAAAAGGTTAAGGGCGAACCAACCACCATCGACGGAACATTCAGGAGCAAAAAAAGTTGAAAAAAACTGTTGACTTTTTCCGCGATCTGTGGTTTAATACTAACACAATGAACGACATGAAAGACACAATCTTCACAGTAACATTCACCAACGGCAGCAGCGTATTCATTCAAGCAACGGATGACAAACACGCTCGCCGCATCGTAGAACGCAACGGCGCAACATGGACACGGGGCGATGACAAGGTCGAGATGACCATCGACAAGATCGAAGAAGCCAAGAACTAAAAAGATTATGAAAAACTACTATATCAAACTGTCAGCATTCGAGAAGAAAGCAAGCAAAGGCTATGCTGGGCCTGATGATGTTTGCGCTCACTTCACCAGTGAACACAAGCCAGCCACTAGCCCGTTCATTAAAGACATGACCAACGCCATTGATTTTTATTACAATCAGAACAAAAGGTATTGGAACGGTTATGTAGTTGGCGACCTGTACGTTCAGACAGGGCGTGAAGAAGTCACTTGCATGTGTCCCTCCTATTCTGAAGGACACCGTAGCAAACCCGTTTACGAAAAGGTATAACAATGAAAAACATAAACGCAGTATTAGACACGGACGAGAAGTACATCACCATTGAAGGAGTGCTTCACTCGGTCATCGACCATCGCAGCTTTGATGACTTCGGCGGTACGCTTGAGAGCTTCAAGGTTATGGATGTGATGGCTAACGTGCGAGTCGTATACAGTAACGATGATGCACTGACATTCTTCGAGGACGAGTTCGCTCCTGACTACGAAGTTTAATGTTGCATCGGTTACAAGGTTCAGGCATACTAGAGACAGTAAAGGAAAACAAACTATGAAGATGAAAGAAGTAAAGAACGGTTCGTTGTATTACAACGAAGAAAACAACAGAGTCGAAAGAGTAGTCGGTTCTATAAGCGACCATCGCGTTGTGACGTATTATCATAAAAAGGATTTTAATTATCCGCAGGCGCGTGTGTTACGCATCGCGAGCAAGGAAGAGTATGAGGCTTACTTAAACAATTAAGAAACACGGGGCGCGGGTAGGGTTTTCGTCGTTTTACCTACTCGCGCCTCCCCTCTTTGCCCATAGCCACCCCCATAGGCCACCCCTATTTTAAAAGTAGAATTTAATACGGGCAAAAAATTTAGAGGGGCGGTGTTAAGCATCATTCTCCCCGAATAAATACCCCACCCCCATTTCAAAGCATTTAGACAAACGGCGCATTTAGTTATAAGTTAAGGTGAAAAAAACCAGGACGGATATATGGAAATAATCAATTGCCTAGAAACAAACAAAAAGATGTCTGCTTACATAGAAGAGCAAAAGCCAAAACGTGTGCTTTTAGCTTTTTTGCATGGATTAGGAGACTTTCTGGGTTTTCGCGGGGTATATAGATATCTTTCTGATAGGTATCCAGATGTGGAATTCACATACGCCTTAGACAAAAACATGGGTTATGAAAAGTTTTTGGTAGAAGGAGAGAAATACGTTAACGTAGACAGAGCAAACATAAATACGAATAATTATGATCTTGCATTCTATATTGCATATACTCAAAACAGAGAAGGAGAAATAAGCAAAGCTGAAAACTGTATGGTAGAGGAGGTGGGAAGCTTTGAAGCCCTACCGAGACCACATCAGCCTGTGCCCGTAATGGCCTCACGTTTAGTTACAGTGCATTTTTTTAGCACTTGGGGGCCATCAGCCTTCGGTATGGTTGGACGCGAAGAAACGGCGCATAAAATCTGGAGTGAGATTATACAAACGGGGCTGATTCCAATAGAGACAAACTTTGAACACAAATATACAAATCCAGAAAATAAAAACTTTGATTGGATAAACGCTCATGTGAGAGGAGTTAAATGCGGGGCTGAAAACTTAATTTCTTTGATTCAGGGTAGTTTTGCTTTTATTGGGGTGATTTCGGGGAATATACATACTGCTTTATCTTGTTTGCCTAGAGAAAAAGTATTGGCTTTGACTACATACATGCCGTCCAGAGCTTTAGGTGAGGATGTACCCTCCATAAATATAGATAATTATAAAGAAGGTAGCGTATATAATTGGTTGGTGAGCCTTGATAGAAAAAATCTACAAAATGATTGGACAAATTACGAGATATAATTAAGATATTGACCTATGAGTAACACCAAGAAGAGTGACGCTCCTTTTAAGAGCAAGCGAACAAAGTCCAAGACTACTAAAAAGAAAAGCCTTGGCGAAAAACTAACTACTGTTAACACTACCTATGCAAGAATTGTCTTGCTGCTGATGACTGTTAACTTTGCCTTGACTGGCTACGCTGTGTATTCCATCACACAGATTCAATCGGCTCAAATGGACTCCACTCCAAATGAACCAACCAGCCAAGGTGCTCAGGTCGCATCTACTGAGCAATAAACCGAGGTCGCAATGACCGAAGTTATAAGGGCCGTGTTAATTCGCGGCTCTTTTTTATTAGCAATGTCTTTACAATTTTGTTTGTAGGGTGAAAGAAATTTTTTATTGTTTGTTTTGAATTAGTTGGGTATGTAATCCAATGATACGTATGAAAATCTTTTTTAATTAAAATAATAGCAATATCCCCCGCTTTTAAATTATTAAACTCTACCTCTTCAACGGTAAAACCTTTTGAAGCAAGAAAATTAACTAGCTCATGCGGCCAAGTAATTTCCATCGCCTCTTGGTTAAAGACACTCATTATCATCCTTGTGAGGTTCCCGCTTTTTTGAATTTCCCTACTTATCTCTATGTCTGAGTATGTAACATTTAGATGCGAAAATTCTTTCAATGCGTTGCCTATAGCTTTTGGCCCACAAGAAACGTAGTGCCCTTTAAAGGCTCCAGATTCGTCTGTAACGAACGTTCCCTGCTTGAATGCTCCGCACCCGCAGATGAAAATTAAAATCAATAATATAAAAGGAAGCACAGTATTCCTTACTATGAACGGTGTAGGTTTTAAGCTCATACATTATTTTACACAAAAACAAAAGGAATTGTGTAATTCTCAATAAGCCTATGAAAAATAAAGATGGCGCTCACAAGCCTATCAAAATCCGAGGCGGCAAGGAATTAGCGACTGAAGTCACAAAAGAAAATTGTGACGAATCTCGTTTTATTGCCGAAAACCCAATTAAAAGACAAATCAGAGTAAACCAATTCCCTTGGACTGATAAACAGAAAGACTTTTTTAGAGTAGCCTTGCACCCACACACAAGGATAATCTTTGTGAGCGGGCCAGCGGGCACGTCAAAGACTTTGCTAGCAACCTACTGCGCCCTTCAACTACTCAACTTGAAGTCTATTGAAGAAATTATGTATCTACGCTCCGCCGTAGAGTCATCAGATAAAAGCCTTGGTTATCTGCCGGGTAACGCTGATGAGAAGCTAAAGTTTTTCAATATGCCTTTTTTGGATAAACTCACAGAGCTTTTAACAGGAAAACAAACCGAAAAGCTAGAGCAAGAGAATAGAATCTCTATGTTCCCTGTGAACTTTGCGCGGGGTATGAACTGGCAAGCTAAGTGCGTTATTCTTGATGAAGCACAAAACTCAACAGAAAAAGAAATAATGACTGTTCTCACCCGTTTGGGTGAAGGTAGTCGCGCTTTCATTCTAGCTGACCCAATGCAGACAGACCTTAAAGGTTATGATAAAACAGGAGGCTACGAAAACCTAGCGCAAATCTATTCCGACGAAGACTCTCTCCAGCACGGCATTTATCACTTTACTTTTGATGAAGATGATATCATGCGTTCTGAGCTTGTTAGATTCTTGATTAAAAAGCTAAATCAATCAAAAGGCAAGCAAACGAAACCCTAATGGTTTTTTAATTACTTTTAAATATTTTTAATTATAACAAGTAACACGAACATTGTTCGTGGGTATGTTTAACCTGTTTACCTTAACTCTTCTTGGGGTCTTTTTTGGCTTTACGCCACCCCTGAGAATACAGGAATCGAGTAACAGTGTTACCGAACTTAGTTACGTTTTCTTCTGATGAATCCCAAAAAAATGCGTGAGCAAACTCGTGAATCATTGTGTTCATAAGCTGTCTCTCCGTTTGGTTCGGATTAACTATGATTTTTGGGTCATCTTCTGATGGGTCAAAGCAAAGTCCCACAGCGTTGTAGGCTTTAGGTGGTTTCTTTAAAATCACCTCGTATCTTACTTTTCCATCACAAGTTCTAAATACAAAAGGCTTTTTCATGGTGTATACCTAATTACATTAAAAATAGAAAAGTTTGTTAAAAAAAATATAATTTATTATGAACATTTATTGTAAGTCTTGCGGGTCGCCTAACGCTTATGGCTCAAAAAAGCCTAAATTTTGCAGTAGTTGTGGCTCTCCTCTTGATTCTACGGCTAAAGCTAAAGTTCAGCCCGTAAAGCGTCCTGCGCCCAAAAATCAGGTGATTGCTCAAGAATCTTACGAAGATGAAGAAATTTTTGAAGATTCCGCTCAAATTCCAAATATTTCGCGCCTAGAGGCTGATATAGACTCAGGCAGAATGCAGGGGGTGAAATTTGGTGAAATCGCTGGTACGGCCACTGAAAATGACGACGCATACATTAGACCTCAAGATGATAAAGTGAGCCCAGAACAAGCCCTAGAGCAATTAAAGCGCGAAGGTGGAAGCATCAGGCAAAAGGGAAGTTCTTAATGCCAAGAAAGCCCAAAAGGCCAAAGTTTGAAGAATGCATCGAGATAATCGACCAAGAGATTAAAAAGCGAAGGAACAAATGGAACCTAACCGCTTTGGCTTGGATGGATTTTGATGATGTCTCTCAGATTCTGAGGTTTCACATATTCAAGAAATGGGACATGTATGATCCGTCTCAGCCTCTCACACCCTGGGTAAACAGAATCATTTCCAACCAGATTAAAAACCTTATCAGGAATAATTATGGTAATTTTACTAGACCATGCCTAAAGTGTGCTGCCGCAGAGGGTTTTGGTGGGTGCAGTATTTACGGAGATCAAGACAATAAATGTCCTTTGTTCGCTAAATGGGAAAAGACTAAAAAAAGAGCCCATGACGCCAAGCTGCCTTTGGCTTTGGAAAATCACACAAAAGAGGTATCTTCTATGGGTGGAGACTTCTTTGATGTTGAAGTAGCCGCAGACAAATTACATAAGAAAATGAAAACGGTTCTTAAAGCTAACGAGTTACAGGTTTACGAGTTACTTTATATTGAAAATTTAGAAGAAGAAGAGGTAGCCAAAAAAATGGGCTACAAAACTACAGAAAAAAATCGACAGCCGGGCTACAAGCAAATCAAAAACATTAAAAAGTCTATTCTCATAAAAGTCAAAAAAGAGATAGAGAAAAGCGGTGCGGATATTTTTTAGCATGTCGGAACTAACAAAAGACCAAAGGCATCAGGCCGCTTTAGACCTGTGGAGAGAAAGAGAGTCAACGGGCGAACCCGCTCCTTCGTTACCTGACTTGATTAACGCGGCTTATCCAGACAAGCCAGAGCTTGACGGTAGAAGCAAAGAAGCCAGAGAGCTTAAAGCGTACCTAGCAGAGCTAGAGATTCAAGCGGACGGGTCTCATGTTTATCACCCCAAAGAAATTGAGCCGCTAACGGAAGAGCATAAAGAGTTTATCACTAATAACGTTGGCACTATGAATCCTACTTACCTAGGAAGAGTAATGCACAAAGATGAAACTATAACGCCGCTTGATGGAAAGGTACGGCAAATTGTAGAATTTATCGAAACCCTACCTCAAAACATAGTTAGCCAAAACACAGAGATAGTACCAGACCCAGCATATACCCCACCCAAGACATTTGATAAGACACTACAGCTAGTCAACAAGTACATACATGAAAAAATAGAAAAGAAAAAAATTACTGGCCGACAAAAGAAGGAGATTAACGCCCTCACAGGTTATATTAATACTGTAAGATTTATCCACCAAGTCAGCACGTTTGACAATAACATGGATAGAGAGTTATTTCAATCAAGCTTTGTTCGTTATACGAATGATAAACCAGACCTAAGCCAAGAAGAGGTGGATCAATATATCGTGCTATCTACCGAAGTGGTAATCGGTTCCAGTATTCAAGCGCGTTCCGAACGCTTGCAACAACTGCTTGACAACGCGGCGGAAGATAGTGAAGGTAGGCGACTAGCTATGGGGTTGGTCCAAGCTATTAGCGCAGCGCAAACAGAATACAATCAGTGCGTTGGGCGACAGCACAAACTATTGGGCGACCTAAAAGAAAAGAGAAGTGACAAACTAAAAAGCCAGATAAAAGAAAGCGCAAGCGTTGTTCATCTTGTTCAAATGTGGAAAGAGGAAGAATCAAGAAACAAACTTATCGCTTTAGCAGAGCTACGTAAAAAAGGAGTCAAAAAAGAAATACAAAAGCTATCTTCTATGGATGAAGTAAAAGCTCGCATAATGGGCATAAGCGAAGATGAGGTATTAAATGGTTAAGTGTAAAGTTTGCGGAAAAGAGTTCGAATCAGACAGGCAATTGCACGCCCACCTAAAGGCGCACAAAATGCGTGTCATTGAATATTATCAGTCACAATACCCAAGGTATGATAAATTTGATAACACCATTATAAAGTTCAAAAGCAAAGACCAGTATTTCGCCAGCGATTTCAATACTAGAACCAATCTTAAAAAATGGATTAAATCTGCACCCAGAGACGAAGTTAAAGAATACTGTGAGAACCTTCTTATAGACAGAAAAAATAAAAAGAACCTAGAATATGCGCCGACTCAAGTCGAGCTTAGAACCCTGCTTATACCGCCTATTCAATGTTATAATGAGTTGTTTGGTGACTACTATGAGCTATGCAGGAAGCTAGGCTTTAAAACAGATTATTTTAATTACGATAAAATTATTACTGGCTCAGAAATCAATAGCTCTAACAAGATTTACATAGACACCAGAGAGAAAAAGCCTTTAAATTTCAAAAATGTGGAAACCGAAGTTAGAACTTTGAAGTTTGGCGACTATGCTTTTAGCGACGAAGAGGCTTCCTGTAAGTGTTATATAGAAAGGAAATCGACTAGTGATTTCATAGGAACTCTAAGCGGGGGTTACGATAGATTCTGTAGAGAGATAGAGAGAGCGCAGCAAGCTGACGCTGGTTTTGTAATATTGGTAGAAGAAACTCTTAGTAACTGTTTGGGTTTTAATTACTTACCCCACGTTTACAAGAAAGGAACCAAGGTAACTCCAGAGTATCTATTCCATAACGTAAGAAAGCTTGGGCAAACTTACCCCTTCATTCAGTTTTTATTTGTAAAAGGAAGAGTTAAAGCGTCGGAAACTGTTCAAAAAATATTTACATCTGGATGCGCGTTTAAAAGCGTAGATTTACAACTGGCCTACGATACTAAAAAATTGTAATGTGGTACTCTCCTGAAAAATACGATAAGGAATTCGATAACCTTAACGATCAATTCCTAGCTCTTAAAGGAGAGCTTGAGGATAAAGAGGCCAAAATATCTTTAGCTAAATTCTTAAGAGCCAACTTGGGTTTTACTACCGAGCTTATATCTGGGATCAAACTTGCAGCTTATCAAGAGGCCACCCTGAAAGGGATGATGAATCGCAACTTCTCCATGTGCGTATGGGGTCGTGGCTGCGGAAAGACTTTTATAGCTTCTGTGTTTTGTTTTCTTCAATGCATTTTTGAGCCTGGCACTAAAATTTTGATTGCTGGCCCTACATTTCGTACCGCTCGATTTATATTCAATAACTTAGAAAAGCTTGTAGAGTCTAAAGGCGCTGAGTTACTGTCTCAATGTTTTGGCGCGAAGTCTAAACGGAACGACCAGTTTGAGTGGTCTATTAACGGCGGAACAATAACCGCTATCCCGCTCAACGGTGAAAAGATTCGTGGTTTTCGTGCTAACGTACTGGTGCTTGACGAGTACCTTTTGTTGCCCGAAGACATCATCAAAACCGTCTTAATGCCATTCTTGGTTGCTCCCCAAAACATGAAAGAGCGTTTAGAAATTAGAGAGATGGAAACTAGGTTAATCGAGCAAGGAGCGATGAAAGAGGAAGACCGCATGGTCTTCGAGAACAACTCAAAGATGATTGCCCTGTCGTCTGCTTCGTATACATTTGAAAATCTTTTCAAGACCTACAAAGAGTGGATGGAAAAAATACAAAATAAAGAAATCTCTGACGCTAGTTATTTTATATCTCAAATGAGTTACGAAGCTCTACCAGAGGAGATGGTTGACCCGACTATTATTGAGGAAGCTCAAACTGGGGGCGTGTCAAACTCCTCTTTCCAGCGAGAGTATTGTGCCCAATTCACGGATGGTTCGGATTCTTATTTCAGCGCAAAGAAAATGCATGAATGCACGATACCAGACGGAGAAGAGCCTACGCTTAGACTTTCAACTCAAAACGGTGCTAAATACATAATCGCAATTGACCCATCGTTTTCTAACAGCCCTAGCTCTGATTACTTTGCTATGACTGTGATGGAATTAAACGAAGAGAACAAAACTTCCACGTTAGTTCATAGCTACGCGGTAGCTGGCGGCGACCTAAAAGACCACATAGCCTACATGCACTATCTAACCGAAAGTTTTGATGTGGCTATGGTTATCATTGATAATGCTGGGTATCAATTCCTTGATAGCTGTAATGAGAATGAAAAATTTAAAAGAAAACCCCTCAAGTTCATAGACTTTAATAGTGACACGGAAGGGGCTGACTACGAGAAAATGCTCCGTCAAGCAAAAAGGCAATACAACAAAGAAATGGGCTTTGTATGCTTCAAGCAGGTTTTTACCACAAATTTCATAAGAAATGCAAACGAATACCTACAGGCTTGCATTGACCACAAGAGGGTGTGGTTTGGTTCTAGGATCATCCCGAACCCAGACGCCTTCATGAGAGAGTCCAACAAAAGACTTTCCCTGACTTACCCCAAAGGAGAGGGTATATTGGATTTGATTGAAAATCAAGATAATCTGGTATACCAAACAAAAAAGCAATGCGCCCTTTTAGAAGTCACTTCCACAGCCAGAGGTACTCAATCTTTCGATTTACCGCAGCATTTGAAGAGAAACACTTCAGCCAACAGAGCCAGAAAGGATAATTACACAACCCTAATGCTTGGCAACTGGGCCGTTAAATGTTATTTTGATATGATGGATTTGGGAGAAATCAACGTAAATTCGACTTTTAGCCCAATGATGATACAATAATTGTGTAACTCAAAACAGCAATGACAGGTAAAAGGAAAAGCACTAGGAAGGCGAAAGTTGAGGAGGAGACTAAACCATTAATGGTTTCTGAGGCTTCTGAATCTTTGGCGTCGGCAAGCACTAGCACCACAACACCCACTCGTAGAAACCTTGCTGGTAACATCACTAGAACGGACAGATATAAGAATATCTCCGATGGCTTGATTCCTTACAAATTTACTCCAGGCACGGGCGCAAGTAATCGCTCGAACATCGACGTAAGAGATGCGGTTATCCTCTGTCAGAAAGCCTACTACAACTTTGCCGCTTTTAGAAATGTCATCGATTTGATGACAGAGTTTTCAATTAGCAATCTCTACTTTAAGGGCGGAACCAAAAAGTCTAGAGATTTTTTCGATGCCTTTTTCAAGAAATTAAATATCATTGGTTTTCAGGATAAGTTCTTCAGAGAGTTTTTTAGGTCGGGTAATGTTTTTGTTTATAGGTTTGATGGTAAAGTTCGCCCAGAAGACATGAGCAAGATTACGCAAATGTATGGCGCTAGTTTCGCTGCTGACAATACTATACCTGCGAGATATATGATCCTTAACCCTGCTGATATCCAGCTTACTGGTTCTGCTGCGTTCTGGAACGGTAATTATTACAAGGTGTTTTCAGACTACGAGTTGTCTAGACTGCAAAACCCTCAAACAGAAGAGGATCGTGAAATTTTCGACTCGCTCGACCCAGACGCAAAGAAAATGCTGAAGTCAAACAAGCGCTCTAAAATTGTATTAATGAAGCTTGACCCAGACAAAGTAAAACCAATCTTTTACAAGAAGCAAGATTACGAGCCATTTTCTGTGCCGTTGGGTTTCCCTGTACTGGAAGACATCAATTACAAAGCGGAGTTAAAGAAGATGGATATGGCTATAGCTCGTACCATGCAGCAAGCCATTCTTTTGGTTACTATGGGAACTGACCCAGAGAAGGGCGGCGTGAACCAGAAGAACCTAGAGGCCATGCAGACTTTATTCCGAAACCAGTCGGTAGGCAGAGTTCTTATTGCTGACTATACTACGAAAGCAGAATTTGTTGTTCCTAACATTGGCTCGTTACTCGACTCGAAGAAATACGAAGTTGTAGATAGAGATATTCAGCTTGGCTTGAATAACATCTTAGTCGGAGAAAGCACGTTTGCTAATCAAAACGCAAAAATTGACTTATTCATTGCAAGACTGGAGCAAGCAAGAAACACTTTCATGGAAGACTTCTTGGTTCCAGAAATAAAAAGAATTGCTAAGTCTATGGGGTTTAAGAGTTATCCGACGCCCTACTTTGATAGGATTACATTGAGAGACGATACGAATATGCTGCGTATCTACAATAGGCTTATTGAGTTGGGAATCTTAACCGCTGAAGAAGGTCTTGAAGCAATCGACACGGGTAGGCTCCCTGACAAGGATATGTCTCTCAAGTCTCAGGAAGAGTTTAAGGAGCTAAGAGAACAGGGGTTATACGAGCCGCTTATTGGTGGCAAAAACCAAGCGGAAATCAAAAAAGAAGCTGGAAGGCCAGAAGGTGAGCCAGCACCTGCTCCAGAGCAAAACCCTGCTGGACAAGGAGAGCAGTCCAAGGCTGTGAGCTACAGCTTGACAAAGGTCACAGACAATTTAACAAAAGCTTCAAAGCTATTCAAAACTGTAGAGGCTAGTCTTAGAAAGAAGCACAAAATTAAACGATTAACTAAACAACAAAAGCAAGTCGCAGAAGAAATTGCTTGTGTTATCATTGCCAACGAAAGCCCAAAAGATTGGGAAGGAAAAGTTTCTCAGTACGTGCGGAAGCCTATTGACACTAACCCCGACAGAATAGCTGAAGTTAGAGAAGTTGCTTTTGAGCATCAAGTAGATGACTACTTAGCAAGTATTCTTCTCGCAAGCAAGGCGTAAGGTCGTGGTAAATGCCAAACAGGATAATATACAACGCCCAAGATTTATTCTTCGGGTTGCCAAGCGGAGTAGATAACTTTCCGCTAGTTACTGGTTTTCTTTCTGACGGAAACACGGGCACGTTCGAAGTCCTCAAGAGAATTCATAGAGTCCAGAGCTTTAACTATGATATCACCACTAATAGAGAAGATGTTGGTTTAATAGGTAAGTCTTCTTTTGACTCTCACACTCTTTCTAGCCCGCCCGATGTAAACGGGAGCATTTCTTATTTTATCGAAGGTTTAAGTAATGAGAGAAAAATGGGCTTCAATGTTCTTACGAGTGGGGCAAGCAGTTTTCCCAATAAAGAGTTTACTTATAACTTCGTAGATGGAAACAAAAAGCAAAACATTTATTTGGCCGTAAATAAAAAAGCAGAAGATGCAAGAACAACTCCTCCTTTCGAGCCAAATGAGATACCTAATTTAATCGCCTCTGGTCAAGCTTTACAAATGACTGCGCCCGCAGTTGAGGATTTAGGCTTGCTCGTCTTTCAGAACTCTTACATAAATAATTACAACCTCGACATTACAGTTGGTAACTACCCAAAAGTTGACGTTGGCTTCGTGGCTGACAATGTAATATTTTTAAACTCTGGATCAGGAATCAATACACCCCTGATTAATAGTCAAGACGCTGAAGTAGAATACGGTAATAAAGAAATAATTATACCTAAAAACTACGGAAGAAGAAACGCGAACTTTGATGTAAACCACACTTTCAGGCCAGGTGATGTTGAGATTGCAATATCTAAGCGAGCAGCGGACGAAGATATTTTAGTTCAAAATGACATGGAAAGCTCCACCGACTTTGTTGGCTTTCATGGAGCCACAGTGGCTTTAACTTCTTCTGAGCAATACCAAGGCTTGCAGTCTTTGCGGGTCGATCAAGCTTCTTCAATTACTAATGGTAACTATGGTGGGGCAATGATAAGAGTCCCAATACAGCAAATGGTGGTTGGGGAATATTATACCTACGAATTTTTTGTTAAAGCTAACACTACCAAAACAGAAGGAGAGCTACTACAAGTAAGCCAAGATGGAATAGCGGGTACATTTAGTTTGACCCAGTTTGTAACAAATGCTTGGACTAAAATACAGATTAGAAATAAACTGACTTCCACCCCTTCTAGTAGTAACAAAGTTTTTAATATTTATTTTCCTAGCGCACCCAGCTTAATTTTTTACGTTGATTCGTTTAAGGTTTATAAAGACGCAGAAAACGAGCCCGTTCAATTTTACAGAGATATCTTTCAGTCGGTTAAGATGAGCATACCAATGAGTAGAGAGAACCTATCTTGCATTGGTCATAAATACCATGTAGACAGAAACTTAACTTTACCTCTTAAATCCACGGTTACAATCGACATGATTGAAAGTGGGTCAAATTATGAAATCTCTGGTAACTTCTTAGACAATCTGCGTAGAGACGAAAAGTACGACATGAGTTTAACCTTTAGAGACGGTCAAGGTAATCAGGGCATGAAGTTTAATATATTCGGCAGTAAATTTGAGGGTGCAGCTTACAACTCTGATATTGGATCAAATAAAACAGTATCAACTACTTTTACAATGTCTAATGATTATGACTTTGCTAGAAGTGTAATATCTGCTGAAGGCCAAGGCTTGTTTATCCTTGATCATTTGGTGGACGATAATTTAAACATATTAACCACAGACGGTGGCGATCCGCTTACTGACGAAACCCCATTCTTGTTCTAATGGCTACTAAGATTAGAAATGTCGAATTGCTAACGCTCGCTAGAAGCGATGCGGGTACTCCTGTGTTGGGGCATGTGGGTGTTGGTATCGATGCTAATTTGATTCAAGATTTCGAGATGGGTCTTTCAAGGGTTAGCTCTGCGGCTCAATTTAACTTAGCATTAAACACGGAAGGGGCTACGACTAACACTGCTCATTTTGGTGGCATTGCGTTTACTCAAGGCGCTAGCGCTGACACAGTGATGGCTTCTATCAAGGCGGTTAATACTAGTGCTGATGGTTATATTGATCTTTCTTTTAACACTAGAGGCGTAAGTAATGTGTTGTACATTAAAGCTGATGGTAAAATTGGCATAAAAAAAATACCTACGACTTACGCTTTAGAGGTAGACGGGGATGTTCAAGCTACAAACTTCAGGGGAGCATTCATTGGTAATCTTACTGGAAACGTAACAGGTACTGTTTCAAGTTTATCAAATCACGACACAGATAATTTATCAGAGGGCTCTACTAATTTATACTTCACGAATGAAAGAGCTCAAGACGCTATTGGGACCATGCTTTCTGGTAACACAGAAACACTTATTAGCGTAACCTATGATGACGTTAATAATGAGATTGACTTTGTTGTAGATAACGATTTATCGAATTACTCAAATACTAATTCAGCTTTTATAACTTTAAGTAGTATTTCGGTAACAGATAGTGGCGGAGACGGCTCTCTTGCTTACAATAACTCAACAGGTGTTATAACTTACACTGGCCCTTCCGCCTCTGATGTTAGGGCTCACTTTTCTGCGGGAACTGGAATAGGTATAAGTAGTGGAGAAATTTCTATCGGTCAAGCGGTAGCTACAGGCAGTAATGTAGTATTTAATCAAGTAACCGCAGCTTTAGTTGGTAATGCGAGCACAGCTACGACTTTAGAAACCGCAAGAGATATAGTTGTAGGGAAATCCTCCGCAGGGGCTGGCGACATTGACGCTATTACTCAATCATTCGATGGCGGTGCAAACATTAGTTTTGACTCAGAACTTAATTCTCATTTACCGAGCAATCTCAGAGCAACCGCTAGTAGCAATATAGCCGACGAGCCTAGCAATAACGCTGTTAAAATTATTGGCAGTGACATTAATACGCCAAGATTAAAAATAAACAGGCAAGGCTTGATAGTAGGATTTGAAGAGGTGGCTACTTCAGGTGGTGGTGGATCAGGTGGAATTTCAGCTTTGACGCTAAATACAAATGGACTGCTGTACTTAAACTCAGGTTTTACCTCTCAAACTGAGACCACAAGCACTTCGACTCCAGCTTTAAATTTATACTTAAATGCTGGAGGTTTATTTACAGCTTTAACAGAATCAACTGGTACAATGTCGATGACAATCGGCGGTACAACCAAAACTCTAACCTTACCAGACGCTAGCTTTACTCAGCTTGATTTAAGTGGAAGCACTCTGCGGGCTACGGTTGGCAGTACACAAAGAACTGTTGGTTTAAGTAGCATAAGCGTAGCCAACGCCACGAACGCTACTAACGCAGACAACATTGCGATAAGCTCAGAAAACACTAACGCCACAAGATATTTAAGTTTTGTAAACGGCACGAGTGGCGACAAGGCTTTAAAGGTGGATGCAGGATTAAT
>Ga0209232_1001153_pt1 | contig 14670 bp, 40 predicted proteins | sample ETNvirenome_2_60_FD_184066 | JGI IMG/M metagenome (GOLD analysis project Ga0209232, IMG submission 184066) | Marine viral communities from the Pacific Ocean - ETNP_2_60 (SPAdes) (version 2) | ecosystem: Environmental > Aquatic > Marine > Oceanic | place: Pacific Ocean | collected 2013-06-22
TGACTCTACCGGCTCCACCTCGGGAATATGGTTTGCAAGTCGCGATAACGGCAAGATATACCGCAGCACCGATGGTGCTTCGTCGTTCTCTGAAGTTTCGTTATCCAGTCTTTCTGGACATAATACTCAACCTATAGTTTCGATAGTTGGAAATGGGACAGGTCACTGGATCTGTGGTCAAGACGACAGGCTTTACCGAAGTACGAATGACGGCCTCTCTTTTTCAGTCTCGACTCCGCTGGGGTCCGATGTTGAAGATATTGTAGGAGTTAGTTATACGAGTAATTCTTGGATAGTAGCCTACACCAAATCGGGCGCCAGCAATCTTTATGTTAGGATTGCCGACGTCTCAGATTTTACAATTTGGAGCGAAGAAGTTGATCTAAGCATTCCCAAGCCAGCCACAGCGAGCAACCTCACAGCCCGGGCTAACATCGCGGCGTATAAAGGCAGAGTGGTCATCGCCTCTGGCGACAAGGAGGGTCTTGCTGTTATGGATGTTAACGGGACCGAGATTTCTAATTTTTTCCTGCCAACAATAACGATGCCTGACGCTAGGGATATCACAACGGATGGCACAACTTGGATGCTTGTCACAGAGGATGGTGAGATTTTCGAGAGTACAGATTCTGGGGCGACTTGGGCCAAAACTGTTGATAATGTTCAAGGAAACGGAGATCATATGAACTGTGTTGCGGCGAGCGTCTATTTACCATTATAAGGAGAATTTAAATGGCCTATAAATATTCAGTTGGAAGAAGAGATTTCGGAGATATTGATTATGAAGCTGATGAAAACACTCAGATAGACTTTGATCTTGACTATATCGGTCTTGTAACAAATGGCGCCCGTATTCTTTCGGTTTCCGGCTCAAGGGTTGGCGTAGGAACAGACACACCGGGTGAAATTTTGACTATTAACGGATTGGAGTCCCAGTCTGATGAAACATTTGTCCACTTTCAGGAAGACGGATCAGATCGAGCAAAGATCGGCATCAACACATCGAACAACTTAGTGATTCATCAGCAGTATGTGAACAAGCATATTGTATTTAAAGTAAATGATCAGGGCGTGACCCGCGAAGGACTGCGAATAAATGGCGCCGTCCCAGAGGTGGTGGTCAACGAAGGATCAGAATCCTTGGTCGACTTTAGAGTAGAGGGCAACGGCCAAACCCATCTGCTCTTCACGGACGGAGCCAACGACCGAGTAGGCATTAGCACAGGCACTCCGCACAGTGGATTGCAAATTGACAACTCCGTAGCGTTTGCTGCACGCAATGTCACGCAGAACCACACGGCGACGGCGGCCGATCACACTATCTTTGCAAATGCCACCAGCACCAATATCACCGTAACATTACCAACCGCCGCAAACATCATTGGGCGCCAATATATTATTAAGCGCGTTGATTCCAGTGGCAACAGTGTGACGATAGATCCAGATGGCTCAGAGACTATTGAGGGAGCCTCATCAAAGAGTTTAACCGATCAGCGTTCTATCGTCATTCAATCAGATAATAGCAATTGGTGGATTGTTGCAGAGTATATTAACCCGCCGTGATGTATATAGCGGATTAGAGACTAATTATTAGTATGGACAAGTGGTTAAAATATATTGATGAAGCACGCCGGCATCGTTCTCGCCGGCCCACAAAAAACAGACAAACATCGAACGAGCCATACCAGCAGGCAGTTAAGAGAGGTTATGTTAAAGATCGCAACAAATATTTGAAAGGTGGCCGGATCTCTACGAGTGCTGGCGGCTCCGGCTACACGCAAAAGCCGGCGAATAGTCGTTCGATGAGCGCCCCGCCCATAGGCGAAGATGTTGAGCCTGAGAGCTTTGAGAAGAACAGTACCTTAGAACCCCGCTTGTGGCAAAATGATAAACTAGATCCGAAAGCGCGCCAACGCATGCTTGAAATAGCTGAAGACTTTATAGAAAATCTCGATATACCGGTTACCACCGAAGACGTGAGACTAACAGGATCCTTGGCTAATTATAACTGGTCTAAATATTCGGATGTAGATTTGCATATTGTTGTGGACTTTTCTGTTTTAGACGATGACTTGGATTTGGTAAAGGGATATTTTGACGGCGCCAGAATGCGATGGAATAACGACCACAACATTAAAATTATGGGGTATGACGTTGAAATCTATGTAGAAGATAAGATAGAAAAACACGAGTCTTCAGGCATATACTCGGTTACAGACGACGATTGGGTAGTGATACCAGATGCATCTGATGTTAGTATTGATTTTGATACCGCGCGTAAAAAAAGCAACAGTATTGCAACTAAGATAAACCTTTTAACACATATTATAGATAATGGTGAGTATCGAGCTGCATTTCGAGCATCAGACACGATTAAAAAAGAAATAAGACGTTTACGTAAGGCCGGCCTAAGTAGCCCTGCCCGCGAATTTTCTGCTGAGAATGTCGCTTTTAAAATACTTCGTCGAGAAAATGCGTTGGAAAAACTTAACAATTTAAAAAAACAAGCATACGATGGTATGATGTCAATGGAGTCTAACAACGAGAGGCAGACATGAAGTATGCAAAAATACAAGAAACAGACACAGTATCGCCCGGCGAATACCTCTTGCACGAACCTACGCAACAGATAGTGCTGTGTGGTTCAGTAATGCTCGAAAGTAAAACTATAAAGGCACTTGGTAACACGGGCATGCTTGTGGATAATTTTGAAAACTACAAAAAAATACGAATGTCAAGAGAAGAAAGAGTTGAGGCTCAAAAATCTACATGCAAGGGGTGTGGTGGATGAACAGCACTCTCAAATCTGTATTAGAATTTTGTATTATTCAACTTCAAGTATTAAAAGAACGTGAGACGGATTTGAGAAAACAGCTATTAAATTGTAAAATACAAAAAGAATATTTAGAATCGGTAATCAACGATTTAAAAATAGACGAGGATCACTCAAAGGAATGATTATATGACCCGCAAAAAAAGAGGCCTTGAAGTCGGCATATTCGCTGAGTCAGCGAACAACCTTGAAGATTTCGCCAGTAACCTTTACATGGCTCAATATTTTCAAGAGGTAGTCGAGGGCCACATTAAGTTAGAAAAAGAATACAACGAGGCGCTTTTGTCTAAAGATGAGGACATAATCGCTGAAAAAATAGCCGAGATGGAAATATACAATAATTCTATTGCCTTGACTTACCACCTATTTGACGGAACAGAAATAGTGCAATGACGAAAATTTATACCTATTGCTTGTTTGATAACAAGGATGTTTTCTATGGAGTATATTCCTCACTAAAAGCGGTCCATCGCGATGCATTAAAAATTTGTAACAAGGGCGCCACCAAAGTTATAATGGAGCATGACAATGGTCGAACCGAGGCGACGTTAACAGAGTTGAGAAATACATTAAAAGGTATATGCGATGTTTATGTTTACTACAAATCTAATGCGGCTTACGCTAAGATAATAAAAACCAAATTGAGAGAATAATGGATTTAGAGATATTTTTAGTTTACGGTATCACAGATTGCCCAGCATGCTTGAGGGCCTGTGCCGATCTAATGGAGCAGAACAGACAATATGTTTTTATTGAAACTGATTTCTCTGCTGACTATCGAAAATTTATCAAAAAGCTATTTGAATGGGATTCGTTTCCAGTGATAGTTCGCACTTCAAGTGACGGTGACACGCTAATAGGTGGCTACACAGAGCTAAAAGATTTGCTCGGAAAGTGTCCACCAGCACCAGATTGAAGCATATAAGTAGTTTAAGCAGGTGCTTAAAATAGTTGCCCTATATTTACTATATGGCTATTAAACGCGGTGATTTGGTTCGGTGGGTGGCAGATCACGATATATATGAAGCCTCCGGTGACGTTTTGGTTGGTATCAACCCTAATTATAGGCATGGGATCATCATAGAGGTTTCTGTGAAAGATACCGACGCAGTGATGGTTTACTGCTACGACTGTAAAAAAAGAAGGGAGGGCAGTTGGATGATACTCAACTTAAAACTTGATGAGCTTGACATTTTGAGTGGACAGTCCGATGGCTAATATCTTTTTTAATGGAGAAAAACTACCCAAGCAAGATGCTATCAACACTTTAACAGTGGAGATTTCTAATTACTATGATGGCCGGTACGAAGTAAAGGCTGGCTCTGATGACGGAGGCTCAGTGTTGGAAGTATTTGTCGAAGTGCCAAATCCGTCACAAGCAATCTTGGAACAGTGTTCTGATTTTCCACTTTTTGACATTATACCAAAATGGGCCGGATGGAGATGCCAAGTCGTTAAAGTACCTCCGGGATATATCGACGCTATCTTGATGGCTCCCGAGGTTGATGACTACTAACATTTGATTGACAGAAAATGCTTGATTTTATTTATATCTGTGCTATATTATAATGGTAAGCACGGAGACACCAATGAGTTACCAACAGAAAATAGAAGAAACTCTTTCGCGATCAGTTTGCGGCGGCTGGGATCGCGGATTCCTTGAATCCATTTTATCGCAAATGTCTAAAAACAAGAAACTGTCTGTCAAACAAAAGCAGACACTCGGCAAAGTATTGGCGCGAAATACAGCCGAGGCTCAAAAGTTTCATGATGGTTGGAGTGAAACCTACAACAATGTTTATAAGGTAGACGCCCGAGCTTTGGCCGCATACCACAAGCAGCAGCCATACTACCGAAACATGGCAGAAGATATATTGAATGATCGGGTGCCTGAACGCAGCCGATTTCTACGCATGTACGAGAACAAATACTCTAAGAAAGTCCTGTCACAGTACCGGGCAAAGCCAAAATATGAGGCGGGTGAATATGTTGTACCTCGCGCTGGACTGGATTCATACAAACACATCGAGTATCAGGGCGACATGGTGTGGACTAATAAAAACCGTATTGTCACTAACTTTAAAAAGCGCGGCGGTTTTATTCTGGAGATTTGTGAAGAAATCAAAAATGCTGCTAAAGGCGCTAAAAGATACAAGTTGCTGACCATCGGTGAAACTGAGCCGATTATTGTTGAAGAAAGGCACATCAAACGCGCCCCCAAAGTATCAAAATAATCCTTGACACCGGCGATTGAATGGATTATAATAATAACATGGCTGATTGGTGGAACTGGTATACACACGAGACTTAAAATCTCGCGCCCTTTGGGCTTGCGGGTTCGAGTCCCGCATCAGCTACCATTATAGGAATAAAATGAGTACAGTGATAAAATACATCGTTATGTGTGCAGCGTTATACTTTGGGGTTAACTGGATTGCCGATAATCCCAAAAAGTTTAGTCAGATTCGCGAACAAATGAATAAGTTAGTTACAACAGGCTTTGAAAAAGCCACCGATTTTATGGGCCAATAGCTCAACGGTAGAGCACCGGGCTTTTAACCCGTAGGCTCTGGGTTCGAATCCCAGTTGGCCCACCACCCACAAGGAGAAAGAATGATCGACTACACGATTATGGAATATAATATCGAAACAAGACAATACACCACTATCGGTATTGCCGAAGGCATAGACGGTAAAGCAGCTAAACAAGACTATATTAAAAAGAATGGCTGGGAGGCCCGAGAAAACATTTTGTTGTTCGCGAAGCCCCCCTTGTGTCGTTAAACTTTCGGGCTCTTAGCTCAGTTGGTCAGAGCACCCCGCTCATAACGGGATGGTCCTCGGTTCAAGCCCGAGAGAGCCCACCATTTTAAAAAGGAGAAGCCAAATGGCAAGCAAAAAAAACACATCCACCGGTTCAACGAGCCACAAAAAGAAAACATCTATTGGTCATGGCACTAATACAAAACACAAACAGCCCGGCCCACACGGAGGCAACAAGGGTTATAAAAAAAGATACCGAGGGCAAGGCAAGTGATCTATACGGCAGTTTTTCAAGATAGCGAGGGTCTATATAGCTTTGAAACTCATGTCGCGGTACATGATCGCTCGTTAGCATGGCATGAGGTCCACGAAAAGCGAGAGAACAAAGATGTGTGCCTTGTTCTCTTGATCGATGGTCAAGCAAATGTCAAGACATTCAGCGATGTCATTGACAGTCCGTGATAACTACGTTATAATATATACATGCGTCAGTAGCTCAGTTGGATAGAGCATCGGCCTTCTAAGCCGAGGGTCGCAGGTTCAAGTCCTGCCTGACGTGCCACATGCGGGCGTAGCTCAGTGGTAAGAGCAGTCGTCTTATATGCGATTGGTCGCAGGTTCAAATCCTGCCGTCCGTACCATCCACAATAAAACAAGAGGAAATCAATGTCATATCACGGTTATCCCCCGCCTGAATACGACAAGACCGGAATAGCGGTCGTCAACCCACTGAGGCAAATGCAAAAGCGCCTTGACAAGATTCAAAAAGTTATACATAGTTTGCCCGAAAAAGCTATGACGGTTGTTGAGTTATCTGAGGCGATACAAAAAATACTTAACGGTGAACAATATGAATGATTTTTATTTTAACAAGGCTACGATACCAAGAGAATGTAAAAGCGCATCGGATTTACGCAATGCTTTGCGAACATACGCTACAAAAAGACTTTTGCATGTATCGGATGTTTGTCTTGAAAACTCTCATGACAAGTTTAGAGAAGAGTTTGGTCAATGGCACACGCGCTATGCAAACATGGTCTTTGTTGTAACCGAGGCTGTCCAAGATGTTGACTACCTCATCCGCTCAGTCATAACTTGGATTGAACAAGATTTTGAGAACGCAGCGACCGGCGCCTCCCGCGAAGCTGCCGGACTGTGCGGCGCAGAACTTACAAAAATAGTAGAGCTTTATGGGGCAAGCAAGTGAAAACTGGAGACTTGGTAAAATATATCCCAAGCCCATCGTCAAGTTTCAAATGGGAAAGCTATATAAATACTGAGGCTCGCAACCCCGGTATTATCATGCGCGAAGTGGAGTCGAAAGGTGTGGCAACTAAAAGATTCCAAGTACGTTGGCACAATGGTAAAATAACCGAAGAATGGTTATCCAGCTTGGAGCCGCTGACGTTTCTTTGACTTGACTGCAAGAAATCTCGGTGTTATAATATGAATATAGGGAGTAAAAATGATTGAAACAGTGTTGACCACATTTATTTTATTAGGAATGGTTGATTCGCATGACGAGCATTTTGCAACCGTCGAACTAAATACTAATCCAGCGTCTAATGGTGGACCCGCGACAGCGGTGATGCCGGTCAACGCCTTTCCATGCGAGATTTACGAGGGTAAAGTTTTTTACATCGTCAAACTTCACGATAACGAAGATGCGGTGATTATTTGTCAGGAGGATGCAAAGAGTGAGTGATTACGAAAAGAACCTGATTGACAGATGTATTGAATCACACTATAATATGATCAGGATGCACCGAAGGGCGATAATCGAACTGTCTCGCAAGACTATCAAAGAAAGAGAGTTGTGTGAGGAATGTTTTGATTTTGACATTATAAATGCAAGAACAGGCAGTCGAACTGGAGGCTCTAAGTGAAGGTCGGGGATTTGGTAAAATATGAAGCTGCTATGGAGGATAGCATGGATAAGTATGCAGTCGCCGTTGGGCTGATTGTACAACTGTCGCGCACCGGCCACACTACGAAGTCGGCTCAGATTTTATTTCAAGATGGAACTATGGCATGGTTTGATTCACAAGCATTGGAGGTTATAAGTGCAGGTAGGAACTAAAGTAAGAATGTCTCCGATGTGGAAGTACGAAGAAGCTACGGGGAAGGTTATTAAAATCGGACGTGAAGGTGAAGTTGTCGTCAAGTGGGCTGGAGTCCCCGGCGATTGGCACTATACAGCAGAGCAAACCGAAAGACTTGAGATTATCGAAGAAGATGAGCAAGGATAATCAAAGAGAGTGGTTAAACATAAATCGACTTTGCAAAGAGGTCCGATGGCTGTCCTATGATCCAGATTACAAGGACATTGATTTAACTTCCGCACTTAAAATCTTAGAAGAACTTAAAGAAAAGGTTGGAGAAAAGCTAAATGAAAATAGGTGATTTAGTGAAGGGCAGACAAGTAAGTGGCAGGCCCAGACGTGTCGGATTGATTGTCGATATTATTCAAAAAAAATGCTGGAGAACACACGAGAATGGCCCAAAGGTTCGCTGGGGCGATATAGATCCAGAACCACACGCGGTCATCTTGGTCAGCAACTCTAAGCTGACGATACCGATCGTAGATTTAGAGCCACTGGATGAGGAATAGTAGCGCATTAAATATCGGAGATATTGTAGAAGTGGCATACGATAAGCGCCGTATGGGTTTTGTGGTGGATACAAGGCTGACACAAGTGGGTATACGTTATTTTAAGCCATCAGTAATACAAGGTACTCCCACTAACTTTGTCTGGTGGATTCACCGGTCGCATGTCAGGATTATTAGTGCAGCTTAAAGTAGGCGATCTTATTTCATTCAAGCCTGTTGGTTTTGGCAACGAGGATTGGTCAAACCCTGCTATTGTTCTGGAACAGTATGAGGCTCCAAACGAAGGTTTATGGGTTGTTTGGGTTGATGGCGAGAAGTATGTTGTTATGGATGACGGTAACTATGAGATCACGCACTTGACAACTACTTGACAGTATAAACCTTGACCGACAGCATTTTCGGTGCTATATTTATAGTATAGAAAGGAGAGAAAATGATTGAAGTTGGATCATTACTTAGAATGTGGGGTAATCATAGTAAATGGATTGCTCTTGATGTTATCGCAGATCAAGTGCTGGTTGTTAGCCAGAAGCATAACCACAAGATGTGGCAAACCAAGTGTGCTTTTGAGGTGATCGGATGAAGCTGTGGGTTTTACACGGAACATATGAGTCTGAGTTATTTACCTCGATCCACTTGACGGAGAAGGGTTGTGCATTGGCGGCTATAGCTGATGTGATGGATTTTTTGAGTGTCAGCGATGAGGAGTCAGCCCTGCAAGTGATGAACGAATGTTATGCGTATCGTGATACAGACGGAGAGCAAACGGAAGCGTTTGAGTGGGATCACGACAAGATGAAAGAAATGAGTAGCAAGGATCTTTGGAAGATTTTTGGTGACTGGACTGAGTTGTGCTGGGAACGTATGTCAGATCGCTCATACTACATCGACGCAACCCCACAGATGGTGCAAGCATGAACATATATATTGCGATGACAGAGTATCTATATGACAATGATGTTGATATGACAACTCATTTAACAAAGAAAGGCGCACTGATCAACCTCATTGAACGCATGACTACGGATCTATGTAGCGGCATTGATGAGGATGAAATGGAGGATTTTCGACCCGACATGCCTCACAATCCCGAAGAAGATTTGATGTGTTATTCTTCCGAGCAACTTGAACGAAAGTTTAGCGACTGGTTGGAATACTCGCACGATATGATGGAACACATGAGTTATGATTGGTACGAAACGGAGGTTAGGGCATGAGGATCGGAAGTTTGGTACAGGTGGCTCAGAACCCCGGTCATCAGGGTGTTGTGATGGAGATTGGTCCGCAAGAAACGCGCACCGATCACGGTAATCGCGCATGCCGAGTACAGTGGTTTGATGGCGAGATTACGTTTGAGTTCGTTAAACTTTTGGAGGTGTTAAGTGAACCTGCACGTTAAAATGACGGAGTGCGTTGCGATCACAACAAGTACATTAGGAATGATAGTATCTATTGCTTATATTTTTATGAAAATAAAGGGACTGTTATGAAAGTTGGTGATTTGGTTACTCTTTCGTCATATTGTCTACAATCTGCGCCCATGTGGTCGTGGAGACAAAAGATTTGGTTTGAAAAAAAACCGCTGGTTGGTTTGGTTGTGAGAGTTGAAGACAATCCTTGGAAAGCATCGAAGAAGTTTGTGTCAGCTAATGAAAAAGTTTTCTATTACATTAAGTGGGTGCAGGAAGGCCCCGGAAGTCGCTATGGTCGTACTTTCCATCAGACGGACGGCTACTTTCTCAGGAACGATTTGAAGTTTGTTAAAAAAGGAGATTTTAAGGAATGAGCAATGTCAATGATTTTTTTAAGGAAGCAGGTGCCACCCGCAACAAGCGCGTGATTTGTGCCGATGGTTTTGAGATGAGCGTGCAGGCGCACTTTGGGGCTTATTGTTCGCCGCGTATCGACAACGCAGAAAAATATACCTCTGTTGAGATTGGTTTTCCAAGCAAAAAAGAGCCGATGTTGATGGAATACTGCGATGAACCCAGCACCCCACTTGACACGGTGTATGGTTACGTTCCGGTGCAGGTTGTTAATATGCTGCTGGCAAAGCATGGTGGCATTGTCGAAGGTGACGTGCCACGCGGAGTGGCACCAATATCAGCGTTGACATTTAGTTGACAGAATAATGCTTGCAAACCATCGGTGGCTTCGTTATAATATATAAGAACAAGGAGAAAGAAATGAGTTGGAATCTCAATCAAAATCAATATGCTGAGTTTATTAGGATTTGGCAAAGCAGTAACACCTCTAATGAGGCCCTGAACCGACTAAAGGATAGCGATATTTTTCCGTCTACTTTTGTGCCTAACACCTCATGGCCCCGTGGGTGCGGACGGAAAGAGATTACGCTTTCGTATATTCAGGGGATCGCGAACGCATTTCGGGATGATTGGGGCGCTGCCAAGATTCCACTAAAGAGGCTCTATTCATCAAAAACATTGATTCGCGATGCTGGTCGCGACCATCTTGACTTTACTTGCTTAAAAGCCTTGGCAGAAAAAAGTCTACTTGACACTTAGTTGACAAGTTAGGGGTTGCACTTGTACCATCGGGTGTTATATTATAAGAATAGAAAGGAGAAAATACACATGGGTTATCGTTCAGAAGTTATTTTAGCAGTCGGAGCAGAGGTTATGCCTCAGTTTATGGTCACAATGGCAAAGTCGGAGGAAGCGCGTAAACTTTGCTGGTCCGATCATTGTGAAATGATCAAAGACTATGCTGGCGAGAAGGGTGCGTTCCTGTTTCGTTGGGGCGGCATCAAGTGGTATGATTCGTATGAAGAAATACAAGCCATTCAAGACTTTATTCAATGGTGCGATTGCGAAACCATTGAAGTTGAGGGAAAGGAAGTCGATGCGTCAGAGTATTACCGCTTCGTCCGCATCGGCGAGGAAATGGATGACAACGAGGCTCAAGGTTGGGGGTTTGACATCCACATCGAGCGCCACGCAACGTATTAGTACCAGCCCGATCCGCGATTTTTTCTCGCTATTTTTTTCGCCTAAAAATCTCTTTTTTGAAAACACAAGGAAAGCACAATGAAAATGACATTAGTAGTAGACTCAAGCGACCGTGAGGGCTTGGCTGACGCATTAAAAATGGTGCGTATTATGCATCAAAAGTATTCGGGGAACCACACAGCACACAAAGAGTCGTTCGGCAAGATTGAGTTCATTAAGCTGCTTCGCAAGTTTATGCGCGAGTCTATTGCCCACATGGAGAACGGAGAAGACGGGCAAGTCAAGGATGTAAAAGATTTGGCTAATCTTCGCAACGCAAAGCGGTTTGCTGATAGGATTTTTACAGGTGAACGATAAAAAGGCTTGACTATTAAAATCTGGTGGATATATTATAAGATGGAAGGGAGAACAATCAACAATCAACACAAAGGAGGGCAAAATGGTAGGTGATCACGTTATCGACTTGCGTACAAATAAGCTGGCGCATGTTATTGATCGACCAACTGAAACCGAAGTGGTTTTGGAAATGGTACTGCCGAAGGCGTCTGGTGGAGGCACCATTATTTCGCATGTAACGCGAAAGTATTGGGAAGTTTCACGGCTACCTTCGTTCCAGCGACGACGACAAACAGGCCGTCGTTAATAAAGGTCAGCCCGCAACCTTAATGCGGGCTTTTTACATTCGCTTAACAAGAAAAAACTTGCCGTAACCGCTTCGCGGTGTTATAATATAGATATGAAATCAAGAGTAAAAATAGGCGATCTGGTGACGATGTATACCCATGACACGGGCCTGATCGGGGTTGTACTGGATAGGGAGCCTAAAGCTATATCCACAACCCCCGCGCAGATATGCATAAAATGGTTTAATACCGGCGGTAGCGTTGAGTGGGAACCCGAAGGCTGGTTGGAGGTGGTAAGTGAGGCTGTATAGCTGGGTCAAACAAAGGATCGGACACAAACTCTCACATTTTAAGTGGGAGAATATCAAAAAAACAATGCGCGAAAACGGGCTTGCGCTGGTGGTTATTATCATCGGTTGGGAGATTGTTGAAGATGTTGTTTTTCCAGCAATCTTCGCGGTGCTTGGTAAATACATTCACCCTGCGTTTTATACCGGCATACCCGTTGCGTGGATTGTTTGCCTTCACTGGTTTATGGTGCCAGTATTGTGGGGAGTCTGGATCAAGATTAAAGGCACTGACGAAAAGATCGAACATGACTGTGGAGGTTGTGATGAAGACCGGTAGTTTAGTGAGACATAAACAAACCGGCAAAATCAGCTTTGTAACTTGGGTTTTCAACGCATGCGGCACTCATTTTAGAGTGTGGGGATACCCGCGCAATCAACTGTTTACGTCCGTATCATGGGAGGTTTTAAGTGAAGGTAGGTGAGCTATATACATTGAGCAGTCGATGTACACACAACACATTTAACGCATGGAAGGGCAAGGTTGCGTTATATTTGGGGGAGAGCGTCATCAACCGATCCGATGGTGTGACCATCATCAACCATGCATTTATGCTCGGAGGTGAACGAAGGATAACCGATGCGTCGTTTTTGAAATCGCTGGAACCCTTGACATTTCCTTGACAATAAAAAACTTGCCATGACTGCTTTACGGCGTTATATTATATACATAAGGAGAAAAAATGGCTAAAGTTGGAGACTTAGTAAGGGTTCGCACAAAACAATACGGCGAGAAGCTGGGCGTGGTGATTGAAGTTGGCAAGGATGGCATACGCATTAAACCACAGGGTCATCCTCGTGACATCTTGGCAGCGGAAAGTGACGTTAAAGTTTTGGTAAGCGTATGAAAGTCGGTGATTTAGTTAGATGCATGACGGTAGACGGCAAGCCTGTGGGCTTGGTGGTGGAGGAGTTTCGGTTTGCAATGAAACCAACCAATGAAACAGAGATATTCTATGTGCTGATCCCCGGCTACGAAGATCCCTTTCCGATCAGGACCAGTCAAATGGAGTTAGTCAATGCAAGTCGGTGATTTGGTAAAGATTAAATATGATGGCGTTGTGGCTCTCGTCACACGAATAGAAACTGTGGATAACTACTACAAGTCTAAGCCACAGATTGAATGGGTTTTTTTGCATGGTCAAGATATGCCAATCAAGGCAGGCAAACTGGTGTTAATCAGTGAAAGTCGGTGATCTGGTGCGCCGAAGACGGGGAGCCGAGCGTGGTAGGCTTGGCATCGTCGCCAAGCGAGGCGTTGGCAAATGTTTTATTGCATGGCTCGACGGCTGGCAAAACTGGTGCGTTCTTTCTATGTTGGAGGTAGTAAATGCTTCTTGACATTCTCCTGACACGATCACCCTTGCAGACACGGTTGCCCTGTGTTATATTTTATATATGAAGATTGGTGATTTAGTAAAGCGAGTTCATGGCGCATGGTCAAATGGTGGGAGGATCGGGCTGGTGCTTAGTCAGCTTCCAAAAGATTTCACACGCGGCAGAAATACAGGCGATTGGTTCTCTATCCAGTGGAATGATGGGGAGCGTGAAACGGTTCGCTCGATGTTTTTGGAGATAGTCAATGCAAGCGGGTGATCTGGTACGTTGGAGGCGCGATCTATTCCGCGAGTCGGCTCCTGTGGGTGTCGCTCTCACGAATATCGACAAGACTACTGGCATCCGTACCGTTTGGTGGTCGATCCTGTGGTCGAACGGTAAAACTGAGATCGTTAGTGAACGAAACTTGACGGTGATCAATGCAAGTCGGTGATCTGGTAACATTTCCTAACTCTGTCGCAGCGCCGCAAACAGGCATTGTTTTGCAAACGAAGCCCGATGGTATCAATCGCGGTACGAGACACATCCGCGTTAAAGTTTACTGGATTGAAGATGCAGAGTCATCGTGGGAACCTGTCAAATGGCTGGAGGTTATAAGCCGTTCTTGACATTTCCCTGACACAATCCTGATTGACTTTACCTCACAGGGCGTTATATTATATGTATGAAAGGGAGAGATATGATAGAAGTCGGAAGCATTGTAAGAAGCAAAAAAGCGATGTTCGAACATCGCGCTCGTATCGGTATTGTCAGGCAACTGCGTGATGGTGCCTTTGAAAACCAGCCGCTTGCACAAGTATACTGGCCGCACAGTAGAACACTTGACTGGGTAGAGGCTAAGGATATGGAGGTTGTAAGTGCTTAAAGCTGGAACATTAGTAGGTTGGAGAGGATCTATCGGTTTTGTTATGGGCGCATGCAAAAAGCGTTGGGCAAAGCCTGCCGATGTATGGGTGATGTGGACAGATGAATCTAAGCCACGAATCGAGTGTGGTTTGCGATTGGAGGTGTTAAATGCAAGTCGGTGATCTGGTAAAAGTCAGGCGCATGTCAGGACTATACGCGCCCTTGTTTGGTATGATCGTGGAGATCAAAAAAGATGATTATAACTGCGTGGCTATCGTTAAACCTTTTTCTGGACCGATACAGCCCGCCTCATCGTGCGATGTGGAGGTGATCAGTGCAA
>Ga0209232_1001155_pt1 | contig 14664 bp, 15 predicted proteins | sample ETNvirenome_2_60_FD_184066 | JGI IMG/M metagenome (GOLD analysis project Ga0209232, IMG submission 184066) | Marine viral communities from the Pacific Ocean - ETNP_2_60 (SPAdes) (version 2) | ecosystem: Environmental > Aquatic > Marine > Oceanic | place: Pacific Ocean | collected 2013-06-22
AGACAACTTGCACAATTGGCATTAGATGCACAAAGACAATCTACATTACAACAACAATATGAACCTTATCAAAGAGCTGAATTTTTAGCTAACTTATATGCTTCAGGTCCTAAATCGTCATCACAAGTTACGATGGGAACGCAACCTTCAACTAGTCCATTAGCTCAATCTATTGGAACTGGAATCGGTGCATTTGCAGCATATCAAGGGGCTAAAACAAACTAGTGGAGGTTTAAATGTTAAACAAAATATTAAATCGCCCAATGTTCAGAAATGTAGCATTACGAAAAGGACATTTAAAAACTATAAATGCTAGAACGGGTGTTATGGTTGGTCCATCATATAGTCCTCCTCCAACACCCGCTGTAGTTCCAGGACAAGGAACTTTTTCTCCTGTTAATACACAAAGATTTGGTCCACCTAGACCAACAATGTTACAAAATATTGCAAGAAATCCTATAGTGAGATTTGGTAAAGGTATAGCAAATATACCCGCAGTAGTTGGATTTGATGCAACAGGAAAAGTTTTAGATGCTTTTGACGTACAAGAACCTATGAGCAGATTAGCTTTACAATCTGCAGGTGCATATGGAGCAACAAGAGCATTACCTGCTTTAGCAGGTTTAGGCTTTCTACCAAGTGCAGTAGGTCTAGGTACAATTTATGGAATAAAAAATAGAGTTGATGCAGGTATTGAATTAAGAAAAAAAATTAATGCAATGTCTCCAAAAGAAAGAGCTGAGTTTGCAAAACAGAATAGATTAAAAGCAACAGATGTTATGAGTGAAGGTGTATCGGAGACTGATCTGTTTGGTAAATTTGTGCCAAAACCTATTGAAGAAAAAGTTGCAGAGGATAGAAAAATTATGGAAGGAAAACCTGGTTCTGGAAGACCTAGTTTTCAAAACAAATCAAAAGAATTAAAAGCGGAAGGCGATCCACTATTGCAGGACAATGTAACAACATCTGATGATGTGGCTAATTTAGATTCAGTGCAAGAAAATTCTATAGGTAATGTTGCACCTGTTCCACCAGGAGATGAAGGAGTTGTTCCTACAACATCTGTAGAAAAAGAAGATAAGGATACGACTACAACTACAACTAAAAATCAAACTGATGTTCAAGGTAGTAATGAAATAAATGTAGGCGGACCATCAAATGATCCGGAATTTAATAAAACATTAGCTCTTGCAAAAAAATATCAAGAAGAAATATTTAAAAACGAAGGTTCACAAGCAGGTTTAGTTTTCTTAGCTAATTTAGCATCTGGATTAATGACAGGAACTACAAGAAAAGGTGGCCTTGCTGGAGCTATGGAAGTGTTTGGCCAAGCAATAGGACCTGCGGTTAATAATTATGCTACTATTAAATTAAAAGAAGGGGAACTTAGAGCAAATAATAGAGAAGCATCATTGAATGCTGCTCTTGATCATATGAAGTTTGTAAATGAAAATGCTACAGCAGAAAGACCTAAACAAACTGGAGGTATAGTTCAAATTAGAGGAGCTGATGGTAGATTAAGAAATTACAAAGCTTATCAAATGGAAGATGGTACAGTTACAATGGCTGCAGGTGTTGCAAACGGAAGAGAACAATTTGTACCGATAGCACAAGGTGTTCCTATTTCAGATAGTTCAGGAAACGTAATTGGAAATTTTGAAAACTTCTTACCACAAAACACTGTAGATAAAAGATTGTTTGATATTCAAGATGTACTTGGAAATAGATACAACGCATTATCTGTTACAAGAGATGTGTTAAAAACTTTAGGACAGATGGATGCTTCAGGTGAAACTGTTAAAGCCGGTGCTGCATTATCAATTGATGCCTTTACAAGAAGATTAAGTGGAGTTGCAAAAGAAGTATTAGGTTTTGAAGTATCGGGAATGTCATTAGATGCTTTAGAAAGAAAAGTAGCTGAGTTACAAGCAGATGAATACGCTGCAATTGATAGAGATCCTGATTTAGATGAAAAAGGTAAAAAGGAAGCTAAAAAACAATTAGACAGTAAAAATTTAATTAAAGAAGCAAGAAAAAGACTTAACAAAAGAGGATTATTATCTGGTCTAGATAGAGATGAACAAGAAAAACTTGCTGTACAAGAGGTAACTTTAACATATGCACTTGCAAACACATTTAAAGATCAAGATAGATTAACACAAAGAGACGTAAACGCTGCTAAAGAAATTGTAAATATTTTCTCATTGTCTAGATCTTCAAAAGATGTCAAATCTTCAATTGAGGCAATTGGAAGACAACTTGAGTCTGATATCAGAAGACAAGAAGCCTTATACACAACCGCAGGTGGATTAGAAACTACATTAAAAGATTTAAGAAGACTTAAAAACTTTGAAATATTTGAAGGAGAAGGTGGTGTTCCTTCACAACTTGCAGAAGATTTAAGTATAGAAGAAATAGAAAAAGTTATTGAGGGGATATAATGGCTACTTTACAAGATATTCAAAAGCAAATTGATAACAATACTTTTGATCCAAGTAAATTAAATTCAAGACAAAGACAAGCTGTCGATGAAGCTATAAAAAGAGGTTTAATTACTGGCCCTTCAATGGATGAATTACAATCAAAAAGAACAGGAGCAGCACAAGATGTTGCAACCATAGATGCTGCTGTAAAAAATCCTATTGGTGTAAGATTACAACAACAAGGAAGTTCATTAGATGGAAGATCAGAGGCCGTTCTTGCAGGGGATTTGATTGGATCTATTACTCCATATGTTTCAATGAGAAAAAAAATATTTAGTGCAGCTAAATCAAAAGTACCTGGAGATAAAACTACAGGATTATTTGCTAGAACAAAAATGTTTAATAATTTTGCTGATAAACTTACAACAAGATTACCAGGGAGATTTAAACTTTTAGGTGGTTTAGCAAAATTAGTAGCAAAAGTAGCTGACCCTACTGTTGGTAGAGTATTAGCAAGTCCACTTGGAAGAGCAGAAGTATATTCTGTATTAGGAGGAACTGCAGGTGCAGGAGCAGGTTCAGTAACTTATGACATGTTAAATGAAACTGTTGGAGTTGCTACAATGGATGCAATAGCATCTGACATGGAAAATATGAGTCCGAAAGAAGTTAATACAGATATGATGGCTAACGCAGCGGATTCTATGTTTACAGCTTTAGCATGGAACGCTGGTGCTGCAACACTAACACCAGTAATTACAAAAGGTTTAGGTAAAGTTGGAAGATTAATGATTGGTGCTAAATCAAAAGATGCAAAAGAGTTAGTTAACATTGCAAGAGATAAAGGTTTACCACTTCCCATGGTAATGACGGCAAGAGAAGGAACAGGTCTTCTTGGTGGCTTTGCAAGTAAATATTTTAAAGTACTTGGTATCATGCCTTTCATTAATGGTATTGGTAAAGAAGCTTTACAAGGTGCAGAACAAAAAGCAGGTAGAGAATATTTAAATAATTCTGTTTTAAATTATGGACCACTTGTAAAAACAGGAATGTTATCAGCTACTATTTGGAAGCAAGCAGATGAAGCATTTAAACAAAATTCAAATTTAATAAATGCTAGTTATAAAGCTTTTGATACTTTAGCAGATACAATAGGTAACCCAAAAGTTATCCCTACAAACAATGTAAAAAAAATGGCAAAAGAATATATTGATGAATTATCTGCTCAATTTCCTGCCATAAGAGGTTATTCTGATGCTATGGGAGATATCCCAATAAAAGACATAGCAAAACTTCAAGGAACAGGAGATCCATTAGCTTTATTTTTTAGATATATGAATAATATTGAAGATTTTGTTACTCCTAAAGAATATAAAGGTATAATTACAACTCTTAATAGAGCTATTGAAGGAACAGCATATCAAAATATAAGACCTACGTTGTGGTCTATACGAGAAGCTTTAGAAAATGATTTAAATTCATTTGGAGCAAAAATAACAAAAGAAACATTTTTAAAAGATGATGCAGTTAAAGCTGCTTATGAAACATTAAAGAAAACAAATCCTGCTGCTGCAGAAGCAGATATGGCATTAAAAATTAAATCAACTGAGGGTCTTAGAGATAAATTATATGGAGCTAATGATACATTTTCTACATTAATGAACTTCTATCAAAGAGCTAATGCTACAAAAGTATTTAGAGATTACAATGCAACAACATTCACAAGTAAAGCTTTAGCTGGAATTGGAGGAATGGAAAAGAAAAAAGCACAAAGATTTTTCAACGATGTGGCTAATGATGTATTTACGCGTGGAGATCCTACAGCAATTAAACAATTTAGACAATTATTAGGTGCTGATAAAATTATTTCAAAAAAAACAGGTGAAGCTATTGGTATTACAAAAGGTGGTGGAGAAGCATTATTTAATGCTGCAAAAGCAAGATGGATGTTTAATTCTTTTTACAAAGGTTTTGATTCAGCTGCATCTCCTGCAGGTAGAACAATGATTGATGAAATTATGAATGAGTCTACTGTAAGGGCAGGTATTAATGGAACTGTAGATGTAATGGAATCTATGGTGCAAAAAGGAGATGTTGTTGATTTTAGTTTAAGTAAAGTTAAAACAGGTAACAATGTATTTGATGCAACTAAAATAAAATTTAGTCCAAAAGATACATCTGGATTTAATATTAATAAATTTATGAGAGAGCTTGGTATTGCTGATCCAACAGACGATGTGGCTAAAGAAAAAATGATATCTATCCTTGGTGGCAGAGCACAATCTAAAGAATTCGAAAAGTTTTTAACTTACATGAAAGCAGTATCTGATACTCCTATTGCTGACACTTCTACTTTTATGCAAAGAAGACTACAGTTAGGTGGTTTAAACTCATTCACAGGAGCTCTAGTTTTAGGAGGTTCTGCAGCTGTAAATCCATTTGCACCAGCATTATTTATCTTACTTGGTAGACGTGCAGGCCAAATACTTACTGACCCTATAGCCATGAGAGCTTTTAACGATGCATTAAACCCTGATGAACAAATTAGATTATTAATGGGTAAAAAGGTAGGTGAAGGTGTACCAGGAGTTTTAGGTATTGGTAGACGTTACTTCAAAGGCAGAGATATTCAAACAGCAGCTAATGTATTAAAATCACCAAAAGTTATAGGGAGACTTGGTCTTACACAAAAAAGAGAAGCTTTTGCAAGACTTGTTAATTATTTAAATGAAAGTGATGCTGATGTTCCAAGAGTAGATCCTAAAACTGTAACACCAGAAGAAATAACTGAAAGATTGGGACAACTAGAAGCAAAAGTTCCAGCACCTATTTATGATGAAAACACTATTCCTAAACAAAATTTTGAAACTATGTTTGCACAAGATTATTCAGGAACTTCTGGAAACTTACAAACTGATACAAATGCTGTAGAAATGTTATCTACGGCCACTCAAAACGAAGCTATGGTTGAAGCTGAAGAAACACCAATAGAACAAGAAGAAAAAATGTCTGTTATGGCTGATTTACAACTTGAAAGCCCTGTCTTACAAGCTCCAACAGCACCAACACCACCGGCTACCGGACAAGTAAACCCACAACAATTTCAAGCTCTGTTTCCTAATGATCCAACAGGTGCAGCAATAGCACAAAGAGGAGTTAGACGTGGCTAAAAAATCAGCGATAGATAGAATTGATAATCACGAAAAAATTTGCAGATTAATGCAAAGACAAACATTTGATCGAATAGATCGTATGGAAGCACGTATTGCTAGAATGGAAAAGTTTATTATTGGTGGACTAGGTGCAATTCTTTTAGCTGTACTTTCAAATCATATGTAGTATTAACTACACATGAAGTTACTGAAAAAGTATCCTTACAAGCATTATAACAGATTCTCAGACACAACAGGAAGAAAATATTTGGTTGATAATATCAAAGTACCATCAGTCACAACTATTTTAAGTGCAACAAAAGACACAAGATTTTTAGATAATTGGAGAAGAAAAGTTGGTGATAAAGAAGCAGATAGAATTATGAGACAAGCATCAACAATAGGAACTGAAATGCACCAGGTATTAGAATATCATCTTACAGGACAAGGTTATTATAATGCTATGGATGAGGGAGCTAAACCAAGAATGATGGCCAAAACAATTTTAGATAATATAAAATTAGATGAAGTATGGGGAAACGAAATAAGCTTAGAGTATGAAAATAAATTTGCTGGTACTTGTGATTTAACTGCTATTGCATATGGTAAACCTAGCATTGTTGATTGGAAACAATCTAATAGACCAAAAAAAGAAGAGTGGGTAGACGATTATAAACATCAACTAGGTGCTTATTATTTAGCTCATACTAAAAATTATGGACCAATAGAACAGGGTGTAATATCTATTTGCACTAGAGATTTGCAATACCAAGAATTCCGACTAAATGAGTCAGAATTAAAAGAGTATGGAGATAAGTTTTTAGAGAGAGTAGAGAAGTATAATAAAATTATAGAAGCCAACTCTTAAGATCTTCTTCGCCTAAAGTTTTTGCTGCTAACTTACCTTTGCTAGTAAGTGATTTCATAATGGCTTCATCTAACGTATGACGTGCAACTATATCAATATAAACAACAGTACCTTTTTGTCCAAGTCTGTGTGCTCTATCTTCTGATTGCATTCTAACTTCTAGGTTATATGAGTTAGAATAATAGATGACAGTATTACAAGCGGTAAGAGTAAGACCAAAGCCACCAGTAGTAGGATTAGCAACGAGGAAACGACAACTGTCATCGTTTTGTATACGATCCACAGCATTTTTTCTATCTTCAACGCTAACTTCTCCATAGATACTCACTGTAGATTTTTTGCCATATTTATCAATAAGAAAATTTTTTATTTCATGTATGTTATATAAATAATTTGCCCAAATAATAACTTTACCATCTGTTTCTTCTAAAGTTTCTTCTAAAGCATTTAATTTTGATTTATGTAAATCTAGTATTTTACCACTGTCATCTTTTGTGAAACCATTACAAACTTGATGTAGTTTGATTATTTCTGTTAGTTTATTTGAAAAAGATATAGTGCTATCTTCTACAATAGCCAGAGCTCTTGTTCTAAGAGTTTCATATATTTTTTTACCTTCACCATCTAGTTCAATATACCTTTTGAGTCTAACTTTAGGTTTAAGATCTAAACATTGATCTTTTCTTATTCTGGTTGCAAATTTTTTCATTTTCTCTTCAAGTTCATCTAATTTTTTGTAATATTTAGGCACAGAAATAAACCTCCCAGAACCAACTTGAATATCAGTCATTTCTGCATATCTATTTCTAAAAGCTAAATAACTATTGAATCCTAATAATTCTGGACTTAAGAACTGACATTGTGTAAACAGATCCAATGGAGATTTTGTTATTGGGGATCCTGTTAGTATACGCTTTATATGGGATAATTTGGATAGTTTTAAAATGTTTTTTGTTCTTTTTGCTTGTCTGTTTTTTATTGTGGTTGATTCATCCATTACTACAAAATTTAGTTTATTTTTAGCTAAATAATCTACACATCCTTCAAATCCCCTTCTAGTTGACAAAGCTTCAACGTTAATTAGAAAGATTCTAAGGTGCGAAAATTCATTTAATTTGTAATAATCTTTAGGTTTATCTATATTCCATTTAAATATTTTATATTTTATTACATCTGGCATATGAGTTTCAATTTCAGATTGCCAATTAGTGTAAACAGATTTAGGAGCAATAATTAAACAAGCATTAATTTTCCTTTGTAAAAATAAAAAAGCAATATTATCTATAGTTACTTTTGTTTTACCTGTTCCCATTTCCATAAAATAAGCCCAATTATTTTTTTCAGCAGATTGCTTAAGAGCATTTCTTTGATGTTCGTAAGGTTTAGTCTTATAGGGGTAAATCCACATTCCGAAAACTTTTTATATTTTTTTCTTGCAAAGATCAAATGAATAATTTAAGACCCCAACAGGAGGAAATATGGATAAAATTGATATCGAAAAGATGTCTAGTATAGACATAAGTCAAGATAACGTTAAATCAATTAGTGATAAATGTAACGAACTTAAAAAGTTAAAAAATAATATACAATTAGAAGAAGAAAAATTATCTCTTTTAAAACACAAATCAAGAGATTTAGAAGAGAGAATAATTCCAGAGATGATGCAGGAAGCCGGTGTATCTTTGCTTAAATTAAGTGATGGTTCTACTGTAGAAGTAAAACCGTTTTATGCAGCAAAAATTCCTGAATCACGTGTTGAGGAGGCCTTCAGTTGGTTAAGAGGTAAGGGGTTCGAAGATATAATCAAGAACACCGTTACAGCTTCATTCAATAGAGGACAAGACAACCAAGTCTCTGAATTAATAAAGGTCTGTGAAGAAAATGGATTTAACTATAATAAAAAAGAAAAAGTTGAACCAATGACTTTAAAGGCATTTGTTAAAGAACAAGTTGAAGGTGGTAAAGAACTACCTTTTGATTTGTTCGGAGTGTACATCGCAAATAAAACGAAAATAACAACGAAGGAGTAACAATGTCGATAAAGAACAACGTAAAGTTCAAAGACGAACAATCGAACCAAGTATCGGTTAAACAACAAGCAGGAGCAGTTGCTGCTATTAACATAGAGCAATTTGCTGACTCTGGATTTGATAATGTAGACTCAAAAAGTTTAGCATTACCATTTCTAAAAGTTTTAGGTCAACTATCTCCACAAGTAACACAAGGAGATAGTCAGTTTAATGCAAACGCAAGACCTGGAATGATATATAACACAGTAACAGATGAGCTTTATGATGGTGTAAAAGGTATCACAGTTATACCTTGCTATTATAAATTAGAATACATTGAATGGAGAGATAGAGGCCAAGAAGGCAGCTCTGCTCCAATAAATGTTTATCCATCTGATTCAGATATCATAAGTAAAACCACTCGAGGTGATGATGGTAAAGATCGTCTTGAGAATGGTAATTACATAGAAGAAACTGCTTCTCACTACGTAATGGTGGTGGAGGAACAAAAATCTTCTACAGCAATGATTACTATGAAATCGACTCAAAGAAAGAAATCTAAGAAATGGAATTCTATGATGATGTCTTTGAGGCAGAAGAAAAAGGATGGTAAAGGTTTTTTTAGACCTGCACCATTTACTCAGCAGTATCTACTTAAAACTGTTTTAGAAAAAAACAATTTAGGTTCTTGGTATGGTTGGGAAATAGAGCATACTGGTACTGTGGCCAACGAAGAAACTATCAAAGCAGCCTTAGATTTTTATGAATCATGTAAAAAAGGTTCTGTAAGAGTTAACCACGGAAAAGAAGAACAAGTAGAAAAAACTCCATTCTAGTATGGACATACTTGACAACACCCTGGAGGAGTTTATAGAACTCTTCCAGGGCTCTACTACATATTTTGGTGCTTCCAAGCCATTAGGACAAACTCGAGGTCGTGATGGTAAGCAAGAATTTAAACATTGGGTTGAACCTAGACCAATGACTAAAGAAGATTGGTTACAACATTTAAAAGGAGAAAAATATTATGGAAGCGTACCCATTCGAGATGATAATACATGCAGTTGGGGGGTCATCGATGTTGATCGTTATAATATACAGCATAAGGAAGTTATATCGATTATACGGAAAAGGAAATACCCACTCATCCCATTCAGATCAAAGTCCAACGGACTCCATTTAGTTTTATTTATTGATGGAGTTGTTGCTGCATCAGTAATGCGAAAAAAATTAATTGAGCTAGCATCAGATTTAGGAATTAACGATACAACTACGGACATCTATCCTGCACAAGATGAAGTTGATTTAACACCAGAAGATTGGAATAAAAAAAGAAAAGGTAATTTTGTAAATTTACCGTATCAAAAAGCACACATGACAACAAGAGTTGCTATGGATAACGATGGTAACTCTGTTAAATTAGAAAATTTATATAAGTTTGTATCTAACTATAGATTAAGTCCAAAAGAATTTAACAAATTAAAAATTTTTCAAGATGATGATACAAAAGATTATCCACCTTGTGTAATTAATTTTATGAAAAACAAAGTTCAAAAAGGTGAAGGTCGTAATGATGCAATGTTTAATGTTGCAGTATTAGCAAAAAAAATAAATCCAGATCCTGTAATGTATGAAGATTGGACTAGAAATTTAATGACGAAGGTATGTTCTGAACCTTTACATCCAAAAGAGTTACAAAATATTTTTAAAGGTGTAGAGAACAAGGAATATGCATACAAATGTAAAACTTCAATAGCTAGGATGCATTGCGTATCATCCACTTGCATCAAACGTAAATTTGGTATTGGAGCTAATGAAGCATTACCAGAAGTAGGAAAACTTTTAAAAGTTAATTCATATCCGGAACCTTATTGGATTCTTCCAATTCAAGGCAAATCAATTCGATTAAGCACAAAACAATTATACCAACAGCAGCTGTTGGGAGAACAACTATTAAATTATGATATTGTTTGGAGATCACTTAAACCAAGCAAAAGAGATCCAGATCCGTATAGAGATTGGCTAGATGAATTAATATCTAATAAACAAGACATGGAGGGATTTGATGCTGCTGAAGAAATGGGTGACGTATTTAATTCTAGGATGACTAAATTTATTGAAGATGTAGAAGATACAACTGAGTTTGATCAAATAGACTCTGGTAATATTTGGAAAGATGAACATGAGATGAGATTTAAATTGGAAACGTTTAGATCTTTTATGAAAAAAATGGGTTATAATTGGAATGAAAAAGAATGCACTAGATTTTTAGAACAAGGTAAAGCACTTCCTAAAGCTAAATTTAAAGGAATTCAAACTCGACATTGGGTTGTGACTTTACCAAAACAAATGGAACACAAAAATAAAGATGTCAAATTTACTAAGACAAAAGCTGCGTGGGAAGACAATTAAAATATTTGGACCACCAGGAACTGGAAAAACAGAAAATTTACTTAAGAGAGTCAAAAGATATCTTGAGAGAGGATATTCTCCAGACGAAATCTGTTACGTATCCTTTACTAACAAAGCTGTTAATGAATGTGTTTCAAGAGTTAGACAAAAATTTAAAGGTTATGATGAAGATGCCTTCTCATATTTTAGAACACTACATTCTTTGGCAAGACAACAGTTTGCTGAAATTCCCGTACTAGATCCAAAAGCAGATTTGTTAACGTTTCATACACAATATGGGACTGTTAAACTTGGTTACAAAGATACTTGGGATGATCAGAAAGTTTATAATAATTGGTCTCTTCAAATTTATGATAGGGCAAGAAACATGAAGGTAGATCCTGTGTGGTTGTATAAACAACAGCCAAGAAAATCAGTTAGATTACAACAATTCAAATCTATTATAGCTGGTTATGAAGAGTTTAAAACCATGGAGATGGAGAACGGACAACGGACACCGGACAGATTAGATTTTACGGATATGGTTGAAAAATTTATTGAGGACGGTCTTATAATTCCTTTTAAAGTTTTAATGGTTGATGAAGCTCAAGATCTAACACCTTTACAATGGGACATGGTAGTTAAAATATCTAGTGCAGTAGAAAGAGTTTACATAGCTGGTGATGATGACCAGGCAATATATGAATGGAATGGTGCAGATGTTGACCTATTTCAAAGTTTTCCAGGTAAATCTTTAGTGTTAAAAAAATCAGTAAGATTAAACAAAAACATACATTTCTTTTCCAAATGTTTACTAAATAGCATGGGAGAGAATAGAGTTCAGAAAGCATTTCATTCTAATGGCAAGGATGGTGCTATTTATAGATGGAACGGATTAAAAAAAGTTCCTTGGGATATGGAAGGAAATTGGATGGTGTTGGCTAGAATAAATGATGTAAAGAGAGAACTCCAGCAGGAGGCAAAGAATTTAGGTTTGTATTATCAAGATCAAAAAAATAATAAATCATTTGATCCGAATCAATTCTCAGCAATAAAATATTGGGAAAAAATATGTGAAGGTGGGAGTATCACTAGAGAAGAAGCTGTAACCATGTATGAATATTTATTAAACATAGACCACGGATACCGGTCATCGGACAGTAAAAAATGGAGCTTTGCACATCCAAATCAAGTCTTTACTTTTGACGAATTACACCTAAGGTGTGGTATGCGAGATGAAAGAGGTATATGGAATCAAGTGTTTAAAAGAAAATTCAAAGATAAAGACAAACAATATTTTAAAAAACTTATGAGTGAAGGTGTAGATCTTAATCAACCACCAAAAATAATAATAGATACAATACATCAAGTCAAAGGTGGTGAAGCTGATAACGTTGTATTAGCCAGCAAATGTAATTTTCCTTCACATTTTGAAAAAAAAAATTTAACGGATAAAGTAAAAGAACTTAGAGTTTGGTATACAGGAGCTACTAGATCTAAAAGTACATTACATCTGTTAGGTACATATCATCAATACAACTTTCCATTAGGAAAATATTACAAACAATACGAGGCTAATTATGTTTAGAAAAGTAATACTTGATGCGTTAGAAGATAGATATCATGCACAGATATCAGAATCAGAAGCTACAATTAAAATTTATTTAGAAAAACCTGTTGGCATTGGAGAACATCCACAACACTTAGATGAAATAGATAAATTAATAGATAAAATTGCACAAGCAGAAGAAAAATTAGAAATTTTAAGGACGTTAAGACTATGACAGATAAAGATATGTTTGAAGAAGCTTTTCCAGAAGATAAACAAATTGGAGGATCTCATTATAAATTTTTTGACATACAGCCCTACGAATTTATATCAAGAAATAAATTATCTTTTTTTCAAGGTAACGTAGTAAAATATGTTTGCAGATACTTATTCAAAAATAAAGTAGAAGATCTAGAAAAAATAAAACATTATTGTGATTTAGAAATCAAGAGGTTGAAGAGTAAAAAATAAATGTTTAAAATGATAAACTTTAAAAGTGAGCCAAAAAAAACTTTTTTTGCACCTGAGTGGGATTATTATTTATTTGAAAGAAATATAGATAAGATAGATTTTGTAAATTTAGCAAATTTTATTTTAGATAAAGAAGATGAAATATTAAAATTACCAGTAAGAAAAGACAACAACAACAAATTTACTGATGGATATACTGGTTTAGGTAAAAAAAGCACGACAGCTAGATTTAGTGAGTATAATGTTTTTAATTGGAATAATGAAAATATAAAAAAAATAAAAAAAGAAATTTTAAGTTTTCATGAAGATGTTTTAAAATATTTTAAACAACCGTTGCCTAACGAATTATATATTAATTGTTGGACAAATATCATGAGAAAAGGAGAAAAAATTAAACCACATATACATGGTATTACACCAACAACTTATTTGGGCGGCCATATTTGTGTGCAATGTGATGGTACATCTACTCACTATTTAAATCCAATAAACCAAATAAATGATCCTTTTAAATATAGTAGTAAAAATGAAGTTGGAAAAATAACTTTGTTTCAAAATAATATACCACATTATACAGATATGCATGAATCAGATAAAGAAAGAATTACGATTGCTTTCGATTTACATACAATTATGTTTAATAAAGTTCATATAAGGTTAATATGAAAAAAATTATTATTATGTGTAGTATTGTAATTCTAACTTCATGTGCAAAAGATTTAGAAATAAACCCATATACAACTTTATATAAAATGTTAAATGCCCAACAAAAAAAATAAATTAATTATGTGTGAAAATTGTAATGTAGTCACAGCTGTAATAATACACAATTACACTTATTATTGTGCAGATTGTGCTTTGTTCGAAATGGGTATTCCATTTAAAAAAATTATGACAATTGAAGACAAAGGTTTAAGCAGGAAAAAACAATGACAAAAGCTTCATTTTTTTATTGGGGGCCATTGCTGCTACAAACAAAAGTGGAGGAGCAAGATTTATTTGAAGTTGGAAAATTATGTGAAAGACAAAATTCTTTAAACCATAGATTAGCAGGTCATTTAAATGATCAATTTTTAATTGATAATACAAAATTAGAAAAAATTTTAGAAAAATATTTAAATATATACAAACAAGTTTTTTCTGAATACTATGCGGGTACTGTAGATTTTTATATTCAAAGCTCCTGGGTAAATTTTATGAAACGAGCTGAATTTAATCCACCGCACTCTCACGAAGGTGACTTCTCAGCAGTTTTGTTTTTATCTATGCCAGACGAAATAAAAAAAGAAAATCAAAATTTTAAAGGTAGTGGAGGTGTAAATAGTGGACCTGGTGAATTAAGATTCTTTACTGGTGTTGAAGTACAAGATTTTATTAATGAAGCAAGTTTTTTACCTGACAGAGGAGATTTATTTATTTTCCCTGCAAAATTATCTCATATGGTTGCACCTTTTAAATCAGATGTAGAAAGAATATCAGTTGCTTTTAACATGAAAAGGAAACCAAAATAATGACACATCAATTAAATTTTATATATAATGACAGTGATTGGATTGCTCCAGCAGAGTATCCTGATTTATCGAAAGCATCTGAAATAGCAATCGACCTTGAAACAAAAGATCCAAACATTAAAACAAAAGGGCCAGGTTGGGCTACGTTTGATGGACACATCGTAGGCTTTGCCGTTGCTGCTCTTGGACAGCAATGGTATTTTCCAATTGCACATGATGCTGGTGGTAATATGGATTTATCTATTACCTGTGCATGGATGCAAGATGTTTTAAAAACTCCTGCTACAAAA
>Ga0209232_1001156_pt1 | contig 14656 bp, 21 predicted proteins | sample ETNvirenome_2_60_FD_184066 | JGI IMG/M metagenome (GOLD analysis project Ga0209232, IMG submission 184066) | Marine viral communities from the Pacific Ocean - ETNP_2_60 (SPAdes) (version 2) | ecosystem: Environmental > Aquatic > Marine > Oceanic | place: Pacific Ocean | collected 2013-06-22
TAAGTTTAACGTTTAAATGTTTAGGGCCAGTTTTGTCAGCAGTAATAAATGGCAAGTTTATATCTGTTTGCGTTGCAGATGATAATTCACATTTTGCTTTTTCTGCCGCTTCTTTTACTCTTTGCATTGCCAGGTTATCGCCTTTAATATCCATGCCTGTATCTTTTTTAAAATCACTTAATCTATCTTCTCCAAATTGATATGCTCCCATAAAACCTTCTGGATTAACTACATCAGTTCTTCCAGAGCTTTCTGATTGAGCCATCTGCTCTTTGAAATCTGAATTTTTATCTTGACCAACGGCTGATTTAACTGCCTGCACAAGATTCATAAGTGCCTCAATACCCGCCATCCCATATCCTTTCGGTTTCTGTATCGTCGTGCTCACAGTTAGAGCATTCACATTGACCGCCCATACAAGAACCGCCATTGCTACAGTGACACGCATGACCACAGTTAATACACTCAGGCATTAGAGGGTATCCCTAGTTTCATATCTTCAAACATTTCTATTGGATATGAGTCCACTTCAAAACATATAGAATCAAAGTGAGCATTGTAATCTCCTTGACTCTTGGCATACTCTTTAAAATTTTCTATATACATTTCAGTGGACATTAAACACGTATCCATATCTGGATATAAATATCCTTGATACTTTACTGACGGCCAGTTTGGCATTGATGTAATTATTATTGCCATAAATACTTTTATCATTAGTCTCCTATTGACTTTTCAATCTGTGCTGCAGTCTTAGCTGGCTTCAAAGGTTGTTCCATTTTAGCTAGTTTAACTTTATAAGGCACAGGTCTTTTATTATTTCTATTACCTTGTCGCTTACCGAAAGTAACTTTATGTTCTAAATGTCTAGGCGGAGTCTTACGTCTACCTTCTAGTTGTTTACTAATCCCCGCTCTGCTGATCGCCATTGTCTTCCTCCTTAGGTTCTTCTACTTTAACAGCATCTCCCCCAACTTTAACAATACCCATCTGAAACATTTGATCATCTGTCCATGGTTGATTATTCATAATTTCCTCCAATCAATCCTACATTATATCAGACAAAGGGGGCACTTTCAAGCCCCCAATGAATCGGATTTATGCGGCCCATTGAAGCCATTGTTTACCACGTTTTTTAACAGGTGCTTCTTCGCAAATGATAGGTACTTGAAAAGTTACACCATGTTGTGGGTGTGTAAACCATAAAGCCTGTTTAGGTGTTTCAAAAGCAAAACGATTACTCATAGCGTATTCATCATAGCCTTTAAGTGAACCATTTACAATGGCTCCTTTGATAGATATATACTGATGGAAGTGCCCCATGATAACATAGTCAATGGACTTACCAAGGTTTGTATATTCTGATCTAACCTTCTGAACTCCCCTCGCAATAGGCCCAAGCATTCCAACAATACCTGTACCCCCACGCACACCAAGCCTATCGCCGTGTGTTAGAAGATATGTAGTGTCGTATACTTTATAATACGTATCGAATCCAGTTGGTATCTGAAATTTAATTCTGTTGTCGTTAACAGATTTAAAATGTTTCTCTAATAAATTATACAGCATCCAGTCAAAACTAAGATGTGCTGCTTCTTTATTTCTGTATTGTTGATAAGCACGAGAGTGATTACCGTAACACGTAGGTACAAATACCTTACCAAACTTATCAGCTAATGTAGTGATTGTCCAGATCAGTTGATCAAATAATTCTAACACATGATCTATAGTTGTGCCATCATTTGATTCTGTCAACTCATCGTGTATGTTACCAGACATCATATCACCACCCAAAGCCAGTACTATTCCTGGATACTTGGGATTCACCATGTGATTGTGACATAAGTCTATGGCATTCTCTACTGTAGTTTTTAATCTAGTTTGTGAAATCTTTTTATTAAAACTATTTAGATTATTAACTGCATCTTTCTTAACGACTTCCCCATAATGAAAATCAGATAAGAATAATGTAGGTACACCTGGTGTATTTTTAGATGGAGTAGATTTGATTGTCCACTTGGGTGGCTTAGGATCATACTCACCTAATTTAAATACATGCTTTCGTATGTAACTAGCTGTAACATTTTGTAATGTTGCTTCTTCTAATTGACTTTTAAGATCTCGTATCTGTATGTCATGCGTCATCTTCTGTTCTGCTAAAGCAACCTCCAGGTCAGGAGACTTAACTGTCGGTGTTATGTTATGTCTCTTGGCTTTGGCTACTCTATCACAAAGAGTGGGTCTTGGAATACCCAAACTTCTAGCCGCTTCGGATTTATTTCCTTTGGCTAACACTAAAGCGTTCACCGCTTTTTGTAATTTTGTGTCCATGTTTTATCTCCTGTTTTCTAATTTCTTTTCGTTCTCTCTTTAAAGCCTGGGCTATGCCACGCCATTCGTCTCTATCTTTGAAATCTAATCTTTCCCAAATAGGAACCTTACCTCTTTTAGTTCTTCTAAAATCATAAAATAATTTCTTAGCATAACCATCATATTTAGTTTCCTTTTCTTGGTACATCGTACTCCCTTCCAAATCCATCTATCAATTTACCTACCCTGTTTGGATCGCCAGATGCCATAACTCTAAAGTGTTTTACAAAATGACCATTGGGTAAGTCATCATACAACCACGTATCTTTTGTCATCTTGTAATTTATATTACGTATCATAGCTTGGCAATTTAAATATTCTCTGTGATATTTTACCCTTTCTTTTGGATCGACACGCATAGAACGAGATCTAGAATACGCATCTTTACTGCGCTTTTGATATTCTTTGATATACTTTTTTAATTCTTCTTGTGTAAAATTATTCATTAAATGAATACCATCCTGTTATAATATACTTATCGTTAGTCGGACTAATCTGCCCCACATGAGCATGAGTCCATTCCGCAGGCCATATCAATGTCAAACCTTTTTCTGCAGGTGCTGTAAATGATTGGCTTGGAAACTGTGTACCTCCGCCTGGCACGTCATTAAGATATGTCATAAATACTAAAACTCTTTTAGACATTTTAACGCCAGTTCTTTCGGCATGTAATTGTTTGAAACCTTGGGTCGGGGCATAGTGTTGTAAATTAAAAGCTTCGTTTATATTAAACGCATCTAGCAAATTGTTAGAGTCTGGATACTCTCTTATGTATGCATCTAAAACTCTTTGTTGCCAGACTCTGTATTGATTGATCGGATAGTCTCCGTTCTCATGTGATATGCCTATCTCAGTTGATTCTTTATAACTAGGATCAATAGCAAAACCACCTTCAAAGTTTTGATTATAAACTACACCATCAACTTGATACTTTTTATTATCGTGATACCATTCTATTAACTTATCACAGATGTCATGTGATATATACCAACCACCAATAAACTTATCTTTACTTATACCTTCAAATTTTTTCACACACTTCTCCTTAAAAAGCTAAAGGCAAACCAACCTAAATCAGCTTGCCTTTCTGCCCCCCTTATTCTGTAATAATAGCACACTTTCGATTTCGTGTCAAGCTAAAAAGCATCTGCCCAACTCCCTTGAAGTGTACCTTTTGCATACTCCGTAGATCTATTTTCAAAAAAGTTTGTATGCTCTACGCCATTGACTACCCAGTCTACCCACTCTAAAGGATTATCTTTGACACCAAAGTTAGGTTTTAATCCTAGTTGTAGTAGTCTGCGGTCAGCTATATGTCGTATATATTGTTTAACTTCGTGAGGTTCTAGTCCTTCAACAGGACCTAACTCAAAAGCCAAGTCAATAAACCTATCTTCTAGAGTCACCATATCTCTACAGATATCATATAAACTCTTTTTAAAAGTATCATTCCAAACGTGTGGCTTCTCATCTAGCAGACAATGAAATAATTTTATCATACTTTCTACATGATGTGACTCGTCACGAATAGACCATGCGACAATCTGCCCCATGCCTTTCATCTTACCATGACGTTGGAAGTTCAGCAACATGACGAAACTTGCAAACAGTTGCAAGCCTTCGCCAAATGCTGAGAACACAGCCATGTCACGAACAAGCTGTTCATCTCTCGTGCCCCCCTTATTTTGCCAGAGATATTCATGCTTGTCGTTCATGGCTGCGTATTCTTGAAACGCTTTATATTCTTTGTCATCCATACCTATTGTATCATTCAACAAAGAGTAAGAGTGTGCGTGGTTTGCTTCGCTAGTTGCGATAGCAGACAACATCATTCTTATCTCTGGTTGTTTAAACATAGGCATATAGACATCCATATAAGCTTGTGCGATATCGACATCTCCTTGTGTAAAGAAAGTTAATATCTGTTTAACTAAATTTTTTTCTGCATTGTCCATACGATTGTTCCAATCGTTTACATCTTCGTGTAACGGTACTTCACTAGGAAGCCAATGCATTTTCTGTTGCATATCATAAGCTTCAAAGGCCCATGGATATTTAAATGGTTTGTAATAATCTCGTGCTTCAAATACTGACATGTTTCCTCCTTACGCTTGACACATTACACATTCATCTTCATCGCTATCTGCTCTGACTTGTCTCTCTACTTTCATAGATACATTCTCTGCCCTCTTGATAGCTTCACTTCGTAGGTAATACAAAGTCTTTAATCCTTTTGTCCACGCTCTTTTGTGAACACTATTTAATCTTTTAACATCTGCGTCTGGCGCAAAAAATAAATTTAACGACTGCGCTTGACAGATGTATTTTTGTCTTTCTGCCGCGAGGTCAACCAACCAGGCTTGGTCGATTTCAATTGCGGTTTTGTATACATTCTTTTCGTGTGCATTGAGGAAGTCCAAATGCTGAACACTCCCTCCAGAAGTAATAATGCTGGACCAAACATCTTTTGTATTCATCCCTTTCTTTTCTAATAGTTGTTCTAAATATTTATTCTTCAACAAGAAAGAACCACTCAAAGTTTTTTGAGAGAATGCATTCGCACGTAACGGTTCTATACTTGGTGATGTATTGCCACAGATAACAGAACTACTTGCATTAGGCGCAATAGCTGTCATGTGTGAGAATCTTTTACCAGTGCCCTTCATATCTGGTGCTTCACCTTTTTCTTTTCCAAGAAGATAGTTAGCGTTATCACATTTCTTTTTTATGTGTTTAAATATTTTTAAGTTAGGCCCCATAGACATAGGACTTTGTAATGCTATGCCAATCTTTTGTAAGTAAGAATGAAAACCCATTGTACCTAAACCAATAGACCGTTCTGATTGAGCACTCTTCACTGCTCTCCACATGGTAGAGGGGGCAGATTTGATGAATGAATCTAAAGTATTGTCTAACATTCTAACAATATCTTCTATAAACATTTCATCCTGTGACCACTCGTCAAAGTATTCTAAATTTAAACTAGACAAACAACACACTGCTGTTCTGTCTTCTGCTGTAGGTAACGTAATCTCACTACATAAATTAGATTGATGCACCTTTAAACCTTTTGCTCTCAGTTCTTTTGGTAATCCTTTTTGTACCGTGTCACCAAACATAATGTATGGTTCTCCAGTTGCTACCCTTGTCTCTAATAACTTTATCCACAGGGTTCTAGCTTTTACAGTCTTGACTACATCTTTGCTGTTAGGATCTACCAGATCCCAATCTAAGTCCCCTTCTACTGACTTCATAAACTTATCTGATATGACTACACCGTGGTGTAGATTTAGATTCTTTCTGTTAACGTCACCACCACTAGGCTTTCTCATCTCCATAAACTCTATGATCTCTGGGTGAGAGATGTCCATGTAACTGGCGTACGATCCACGTCTCGTAGATCCCTGGTTGAATGCTACCATTTGTGAGTCCACTACGTGCATAAATGGAATGACCCCTGTGGTTTTATTACCTTTACTAGTTGACTGTCCCTGTGAGCGAATATGGCCCCAATAACCCCCTATTCCGCCCCCCATGCTAGATAGCCAGATGTTTTCTGTATAGTGTTCAGCCAGTCCTGTTCTGCTATCGGGTACGTAGTTTAAGAAACATGATATAGGTAAACCCCTGTCTGTACCACCATTGGATAACAGCGGTGAGGCAAACATAAACCACAGATTAGATACATATTTGTATAGTCTCTCGGCATGTGCCTTGTTATCTGCGAAAGCCATGCAGGCTCTGGCAAATGATTCTTGTGGGCTTATTTCTTCTGGTAGCATGTACCTGTCACGCAAGATATCCACAGCATTCTTGGGCAACATTTCGTCTTTACTTATATCAATGTTTAATTTCATATTTCCTCTCTATTTACACACAAGGTGCGCAGTATAACATTTTTTATTTCAGCACGCAATTACTTTTTTGGAAAAATTAAATTCCCCTCCAACTTTATGTATCCAGAATCTTGCATAGCTTTGATAGTCTGATCTAACTCACCAGGATTCTGTATCTTTCTCAGCAGTTCTCGCTTGAAGAAACGTAACTGCATGTGGTTCTTGTTACCAGATAGAAGTGTGGCATCTAGCCACACCTTCATATCATGAGCAATCCTACCTGTCTTCGCCATACCGAAACCTTCCAAAGCTTTAGGCATATACTTCTCCATGTCAAACATAATCTCTTTTGTAGTTTCCCAATCATCAATTGTAATCTTACGACTAGAAGATCGTGAAGCTGACACAGACATGGCAACTTTTAAAAAGTGTGACACACGTCTTTGACAATACTCCGACAGATGTGGATCAGTAGGTTCTGGTTGTACACCATCAAAGATATCTGCATTAGCTAAGTCAAACGCATCTCTTTCAAACTCCATAGGTCCATACATTTTAGCCACACTACTTAAATCATTTCGCAGTTCATTGATAGTATGTTCACTAATAACTTTTTGTCTAAGATCTTGTGGTATCTTTTCCCCTTCATAAAACACAGGTATGATTCTAGATAATAAACCTTGTGACTTAGCATCTTCTGGTAAGTTATCTACAAACTGTGTAGGCGTAGCACAAGCTATCCAATTTAAACACGGACCTTGTATTATATATTCACCAGCAGTTTTTGTTTTGTGACTGTAAGAATCTTTAGCATCCCACATGTCTGTTAAAAACATTTGTAAATATCTTTCGTTACGACCCATGAATGTACCAAACTCAGATGTAACTAAAGTTAAAGATGAATCATAGAACTCTGGGTTCTCTTCATTCATTAGACGCATATCCATACGTGTAATTTTAGTCATGTCTACTGCCAACTTCTCTGGTGTTATCCTATCTTGGATAGTATACAACGGAAACTTACGCAACCCATAGTCATCTAAAGATGTGTTAAAATTGTGATCGTCTTCTGTTGCACCAACAGGTGAAGTCAATCTGCTAAACACCTTTGAGAATGGCAGTATCAAACTGACAGATTTATTTCTGCCAGGAGAAGCTATGAGTATTACAAATAAATTAGAACCGATGTTGTAGTTAGGCATAGGAAACCATACCTTCCTACCCAGAGCACCTGCTACAGCAGACAAGGCTGTCCACTTAGCAAACGGCTTTGGTATCGGACTATCTTTTACAGCGTCAACACATGCCTCAACAAAATCTTTGTGTTTTCGTGGCATTAATTAGCATTAGCCGTACGAATATTATCTGGATGTATCCTCACGATTTTCTCCAGGTCTGCTGTTGTCTCAATCCAAATGTTTCCATCTTCATCTGATTTCATTTCACTTGGTCCTTTGATATCCAGTCCGTGACATTTAGTATGTGTGTCTTTTTCTTTGACCACAATCATGCCATCTTCTACATATATCTTTTTTATTTCTTCCATGTTATCATGTCCTTCCAGTTATCACCCACTTCTACAGAGGATGGTATTATCATTTCACGCCCATTGACCGTCAATGGATTGTGCATTTTCTCAAGCACCATTGGCATGAGTTCATCTATCTTATCTTTATGACACTGGCCTAGTATCGCATCATGCACTTGACCTAACACTTCTATACCAGAGTCCTTCAGTTCATCGTATACTCTCCACAATCCTAGATTAAGTAAGTCACCTATCGTAGACTGTGGGACAAAAGCTATCGCCGCACGTAAAGTAGAAGCATCTTTAAGTCTATCCCAAAAGTGTCTACGTCTACCCATAGGTGTGACAAGACTACCTTTCTCAAGCAACTCTCTTTGTATAGCTGAATGCCACACTCGTATGCCTGGGAATGCCCCCTTTATCTTTAGTGTATCTTTTCCTATCTTCTCTCCTTGATCTATTAATTCTTTGTATCCACCTTGTGGATCTTGTTTATGCCATCTTTCTAAAGATGTGGATGATACCACACCACCAAAATAAAGCAACTGAAATCGTGTAGCCTGCGACACTTTGATCTTTATTTGTCTAGCCAAAGAGTGAGGTGACACTCCATAGTTAGTTCCATGTCCTGCTCGTTTGCATATGTCACGGTAGGTATGATGTAAATAATATTTTTTATCAGCTAACGCTCTGTCTTGAACGGGATCATCTGACCAACCTAGATTGGGCCATACCATTTTCACAACTTCGGTATGCAAATCTGTACTCTCACATACATCTATATAGTTTTGATCGGCAGCCAAATATGCAACGGCGCGAGACTCAGCTTGTTCTAAGTCAGCATAAAACATTTTGTTACCTTCATCAGGTATAAATACTTCTCGTAAATCTTTTGTTATGTTCTGTAAGTTTGTGCCAGTACGCCACGGTGATTCTCTTGAAGACCATCTACCTGTCTCTGTACCTGCCACGTTGTATGAACATCTTATTCTCCCATCCGTGTCACGCTTAGAGCTAAGAACTGAAAGGTTTTTATCTATGTCACGCAACGCCAGGATAGTTCTGCAAAAAGGTCTTGCTCTTGGATAGGATTCTGCTAACGATTCTAGAGCATCACGATCCGTAGATATTTTTTGTTTACCTTTCTTGTATGAAACTACAGGTGGTAAGTTAAGATCTTCGTATAATAATTTTTTAAGTTGCACTGGACTATTGTGATTTAAGTCTTTGCCATTTACAGATCTTGAAAACAAATGTAACATTCTTTCTAGTTGTAATCTTTTTTCTTGTAAAGGTTTTCTAATTGCTTTTACTTTGTCTTCATCAACACGTAAGCCACGCAAGGTCATAGCCATGGCTGGCTTTAAACTTTTTATTTCAAAATCATATGTGCCCCTTGTCGTATCATCAAAGTCTTCAGATATTTTTTCCCATATCTCTTGAGTCAAAGCACAATCTAATGCACAATATATCCAGTTGATCTGATCATCGTTGTAAGGTGATAGATCTAAATTATTATTACTTACTTTTATCATCTAATAATTCTCCTGCTATAGCTGAATATCCTACCATGTCTACGTAAGTATCTTTTGTTGGGTTAGGTGATTTAGTCCTTGCGACTTTTAATAATAACATCATGACTGCCACATCGTGTGCCGTAATAGTAGGTCCTAAATACGCTGTCCACAGTGTAGCTATGTTATCATGATTTTCTTTTTTGTCTCCATACTCTTTCTCCCTTGGACCTTTTAATATCTTCAAGGCTTCTTTCAAGTTTTCTTCTATACTTACTACCATAAAATTTCTCCATTAGTTTATAAATTTCTTTACGAGTTGTTCTTCCATCTAGATCTGCTAAGTCACAGATAAAATTAAAATCACTGTCCTCGTTGTCATCATTCACCCACTCCCATGCAGATAAATGAGCCTTCTTATCTTCTTTTCCTTTACCTTCGTAAACTAAATCTTGCAGTGTCTGATCTAATACAGCACGCCATAAACGTATTGTATTTATTTGTTCTTCCCACTTCTCGTCTACATCTTTGGCAGAGAAATAATTTGGTCGCTTCACTATTCATCGGCTTTCGTGCTGTGAGAAAACTTGGCTAGAGTTTTCCATGCACCCTCGTTAGTGTATATGGAGCCTAAGAAGCCTAAACCTTTTTCCATTTCTGGTTGCAACGAATGCTGTGCATGCATCGTGTCATGCACTATACCTTTAACTTCTATGTCCTGTTTATATTTTAACCATGATACATCGTAAGATTGATTCTGTGCTACCTTTGCAATTTGTTTATCTTCTAATAAATCTTTAACCCAATTCCACGCTTTTGTTTCATCATCTTTCTTCCAGTATCCATATGTGAATGGTACTACAATGGCATGGGTAGATGAGGGGGCAAACCCTATACATGTTATTCGCCCACCTGCTGTTTCAATATCAAATGCCAAAGGATGATCTGCGTTATCTCTTCTTATGAAGTCTTCTTTAAATTTATCTAGGTCGTTTATACTCGGCTCGATCCAGAGTTCTCTTTCGATGTTTTTTATTTCTTTTGTTTCGGATTCTTGTTTTGCTTTTTTGAAATCAGAATATAATATAGATCTCAATGCATAATTTTTTGACACACTAGACAGGGCGTAAGAAGGAACTATTTTTATATCATCATTGATGTGTGAGGTGTTAGAGGAGATGAGCGCCCCTCTATAAGTTCCAATCTTATCGTACCCTGTTAGTGCCCACAATGATACTGCCCCCAGTGCTATTACAACATTAGGTTTAGCGTCATTGATTTCCTTGTACAATCTTTCTAGATGTGGTTGCGTCTCCTGTTTAAGAAACCCCATCGTCGAAGACGGATAGGGTGATCGCCACTCAGTTGTCTTGCACAAAGCCTTGTATTCACTTCTCTTGTGAAAAAAGTTTTGTAAGTTTTCTTGTGCTGGTCGTCTTTGAAAGACGTGGGTGAGCATGCACTCTTCCAGCTGTATCCCTGCTAGTTTACACACCTTGCCTAGAATGTAATCTCCTGCAAGTATTTTATTTAAACGAACTTCGTTAACTGTTGGATAGTCCATGACAATTGCAATCTTTGCACCGTCAATTAATTTAGAAGTTACATTCTTGTGTACCGCATACTCACCCATATTACTACGCCGCCTTATTAATTATTCGTTTAATAGAAGCTTGTAGTATGTCTTTGTTTCGGCCCACCATTTCGTGCTTCACAACACCAGAAAATGTTTGACCTATGCTTTGCTCTAGCATCTCGCCAAAGTTAGCACCACCCATACCGAGTGTTTTGGTTAGGAATTTCTTAATAGAAATCACAGGGTTGCCCTGTCCTAACGCTCTTGAAGTTGCCCAGAACTCCATTCTGGTTGGCTCACAGTGATCCAAGTCCGCGTCGGTGATCTCAGATTCCAAGACAGCATTCGCCTTGACATTGATCCTTACGATCTCGTTTTGGTTTTCACCTACCTTATCCGTACGATAAGATGTGATAACGAAGTCATAGCTACCTTCTGGTAAAGGCATCTGTTCCTGTACGTCATCTGGATTCATTGATAAAAAGTCTGATATTTCAGCCATTAATTACCTCCTTTATTTAAGTTGATTACATTGTCTGCTGACAATTTCTTGCGAGCATTTTGCTGTATTGCACTGAACAATTTAGCTAGATCTAATTCAGTTGTCTGACCAATAAGACTTGGTGCAGTAACTTTGAGATCCATCCTGTGATCAGACACAGTACGCAAAGTCCTCTCGGTTCCTTTGCTAGAAGAACGTGTATCAATTCTGCACACACAGTTGAAGTATCTGCCTAGCTTTGTAGATAGTTTAGAACCTACGCTAGTTGGGTACGCTTTGGACACGCCCATGTCTCCTTCCATGTATTGCATATGCGTTGTAACAACCACGTTACAAGGCACTTCCGATCCTGTTATGTACTGTATGATATGTTGCACATCACGAGCCGCCGTTCCCCATTCTGGTTGCGACGCTTGATCAGTTGACTTCTTGTTATTGAAAACAAGAGCAGCACGAAGTGCAGCCTCGCCCATCAATGTCAAGCTGTCAATAACTAACACATCTTTATTAGTCCATTTAGAAACAGGACCGTATTCTTCATCTTCATCTTTCCAATTAGAAATTAAAGTTGCACCCTTACGAAACGCCTCCGCTTTGCCCATAGGATCTTTCAACGAAACATAAGAAACGTTGTTGACACCTGTGTCTGTTAAGAACTCGGGCAAAATGTCTAAGCCGTTGTCAAAATCTAAGATACGTAACTTGTATCCTGCGTTCGCAAGGGTAGCTAATGAAGCCGTCTTACCAGAGCCACTATCCCCTACGAGTAGTAACTTGGTTACATCTACTGATGTATGATTTTTTATACTTGCCATATTTATCTCCTGTATTTTGTAATATTAGCATAATTAAAATTTTTGTCAAGAAGTTTTTTTACCAAATAAATTTTCTGCGTGTATGACTTCTGCTTCTCTGATCAGGTCATCGTGTAACGCAACTTCAAAGTCTTCTCTCAACAACGTGACACGGTGGTCAGGTGATTCGGCACACACTTCCCTGAACTTACAACCACCATAGTTTCCACATGATGTAAAGTTAGCAGGATAATATTGACTATCCCAGTAAGCCTCAGATATATTTAAACTGTGTATCGTATCAGCGTACCACTCATCGATGGATAAGTTAGATACATTAAATACTGAACGATTGAATCTACAAAAGTGTACACCAGTTTGAACTGCATCTATAATAAATCCACGCACAGGTAAATTTAATATGTGTCTCGCCGCCCACAAATATGCATACACTTGATTGTTTGGTTGATAGTTTCTAAAATACATATCACTTAAAGAAGCCTTTGTTGTTTTTGTATCGCACAGATACAAGCCACCTTCAAACTCTACGATCTTATCTATCCTACCAGAAAATCTTTTACCTGTGTCGCCAAAAGGTACTTCAAATCTTTTCTCAAGACACGGTTCACCATTAGGCATAGACGCTATCTTTATGTTATCATCCCAGTATTCATCCACTCTCCATACTATTGCACGCAGTGCGGCTTCCAATCCCCTGGCTTTATCTTCTGATAAGGATAAGTCTGCTCCATAATTTTTAAGTGTAAACTCAATTGCTTCACGCAATGTATCTTGTTTACTTTTGTTATGAAACCTACCCCTATCTAAGATCTCGTATGCGTCGTGTACCGCAGAGCCAAAGCCCGTAACCGTGCCATAACTTTTTAGTTTATACCCACGCAAGTTTGTTAGATTATATAGACGGGGGCACGCCAAGAAAGTTGAAAGACTTGACGTATCCCACACCACTTGTTTAGGTTTATCATCTACATAAACATACTTTGGAATCCTATCTGGTTTAGACATCTTTAACTAACACATCTAATATGCTACCTTCTGTCACAGGTTTAGCTTTAGTTCTTGCCGCCTTGCCTGTTATTCTTTTACCAGATTTCTCTGCCGCTCTAATATTCTCACGAGTCTTTTGTAGATACTCAATGATTGTATCAATATCTTTCTGGCTGTCTGCAAGTTCCATAGGATCTTTCTCTAATAGTTCTGTTGGTATCTCTAGTTCTTCACTCATTCTGGATCTGTTCCTCCATAACTAATTGTATCTATTTGTGGTTCATCTAAGCCTGCCGTATCATACGGTTCAACTGACATAATCTTTGCGTCTGGTATTGTAACCAAACCCATAGGTAATTTATTAGATACATATTTACGAGTAACTTTATCAAACTTCATGTTGGATTCCATTACTTGTTTCGCCGCATCTTCTTTAGTCTTAGCTTCTACTGTCCAGTGTTGCGTATACATGTGGCTAGTTGTAACATCATACTTCATCTTGTCTCCCTCCTCTCATATATCTTTTATGAGGTTTATACTTATCACGTTTAAAAAATTTGTCAATAAGTTTTTTTATTAAATTAAAAATTAGGTTCATACTCCACTCCTTCTTCACTTAGTTTTTTATAGCGAAGGTAGAGTGACTTTGCTTCGTGGTATTGCCGCCACCTACCTTCGAACTCTGCGTCATACATTTTATCTGCCCAATACTTAAGTTGTGTGGGCACATGATCAATGTATGGTCTTTCCTGTAATGTTTGCATTGTATAGCCAATCCTCCAATGCGTCTGGTTCTTGCCCCTCTTCCCTCATGGAAGCCAGGTCCTTTTCAATTAAATGTCCTATCGAAGTTGCATTCTGTACACACACTGATAACATATGCAACGCGGGCAAACTACCTGCTGATGTTAGTATCATTCGCATACCCATTTCAATCAGTGCTGATTCAACAACTGCCATGGGATACTTCATACATAAATCTGCAATAGGTTTTCTTAAGTCTTCCAAACAATCAGTAAACAATTTTTGTTGGACTTTATTTAAGTCATTGCTCATAGTTTATTTCCTTCCTCATCTGTCATGTCAAATGATTTTGATTCTAATGAAGATGTAATTGTAACACAATCATTTTTAATGTCAAACACTAAATGATCATATCGCATTTCATCTACACTGTCTTTGCTTTTCATTTGTGTACGATATGCTTTGACATATCTATACAATCTCATCTTCAAAGCAAATGGTTTGTCATGCCTTAGATATATACAAGGCTCGTCGCTCTCACTATTATCCAGATGATCGACGGCTTTTTCCAATGCGTTCGATAAATCTGTCGAGTGCAATAGGTTGTATGTCTTCGGATTGTACGCCATATTCCTCCTGTATATGTTCATAGTCATTGTGATCTAAACTTAAATCGTCGTTATGTTTAGATGTGTCTTCGATATTAACTGTGTATCCATCTAATACAAAGTCACCATCTTCTAAGATGTCATCGTCTTGTTCTATTTTTTTCTTGTAGGGTTCC
>Ga0209232_1001157_pt1 | contig 14642 bp, 7 predicted proteins | sample ETNvirenome_2_60_FD_184066 | JGI IMG/M metagenome (GOLD analysis project Ga0209232, IMG submission 184066) | Marine viral communities from the Pacific Ocean - ETNP_2_60 (SPAdes) (version 2) | ecosystem: Environmental > Aquatic > Marine > Oceanic | place: Pacific Ocean | collected 2013-06-22
GAGAAAAAGCTAAAATAACATGTAACAATAGTATAGGGCTCGTTCACTCGGGCCCTTATACTTAAAAAAAATATAAATGGCAATAAACGTAGATACAGTATATAAAACCGTTTTGCTAATACTCAACAAAGAACAGCGGGGTTATATAACTCCTGATGAGTTTAATAAAACAGCTACACAAGTTCAATTAGATGTATTTGAACAATACTTTGATGATTTAAATCAACAGCTACGTGTGCCACAGGCTGATTACGATTATACAGATCGGCAAATGAACATAGATGAAAAAATATCTTTTTTTAAAGCTGTAGGTGATTGTGCTTATAATACCTCAGGAGGTTTTTGGGAACTTCCTGCTTCTGCTATAGGAAGTGAATCGTTTAGTTTGATTGTGTACAATACAAGCAGTCTAACAAATAGTCAAGCTTATTTTTATAGATTAGGCACTATAACGTATACGCCTATAACTGGTTATCCAGTAGAATTGCAAAGACTTCAACGCAATGATTTTTACAATATAGATAAATCCCCGCTTACGAGACCTACAAAAAATTTTCCTTGTTATCTTTACGAAGGTAATAGACTTTACGTTAAGCCCACTGAGATACAAAACGGAGTTGGAACAATAGAAGCTTCTATAATTAGAAAACCTTTTGATATTGTTTGGGCGTACTCTGTAGGTAATCAAGGCCAATATATTCAAGATATAGCTAATTCTTCAGATTTTGAACTAGAACAGTCAGAGCAAGTTAATGTAATAATTAGAATACTACAATACTCTGGTATAGTTATACGTGATCCTCAAATAATACAAGCTGCATCTGCTGAACTAGCGCAGAACGAAGCAAATAAAAAAAGTTAATAGATGTCACTACTTACAGAAAACAATCGGCAGTATTACGAAGGCGCTCAAGGCTTTAGAGGTAATGGAGTTTTAGTAGATTTTACAACTACATTTAACACCGATTTAATATTTGGTTCAGCATCACCATCTGATGTAGATTATCAAAAAAATAATTTTAAACTATACACTAGCACAACTGGTGTTCCAAGTAGTTGGTCTGAAACCACGACTGGATATTCTGTTAGTGGTAATGTAATTACGTTTGTAGCGCCACCAGCAATTGGACTATATATTGTTGTTCAACTTAAGAAACTCGATGGTGGCGAATATGGAGCAACACCGCAAGAAAAAGCTTATGGTGATGAAGTAGAAAAAAACTACGGGTCATATGCTTACACTAAATTAGACGACGTTATAAATAACTTTTTAGTCGCGTATGTTGGCGCTGGTAAACTTATACCCAGCGTTAAACGAACTGATGTAATGTTTCATGCTAAGCGAGCTATGCAAGAGTTTAGTTATGATACATTAAAAAGTGTAAATAAATTAGAAGTTAGCGTGCCTCATAATCTTAGTATACCTATGCCTCAAGATTATGTTAACTATGTTAATTTATACTGGATAGATAACTCAGGTGTTAAAAGAGTTATTATGCCTGGTGATATGTTAACTACAAATCCAACGGATTTATTTTTACAAAATACTAAAGGTGTTCCAGTTCAAGATCAATTTAATAACAACATCGATACCACTTCAGTAACAGAAGATCGTTGGGAAAACAATATATTAAAAGAAAGAACTAATCCTGATTTTATAGATGATACAATACTAGGTTGGGAATATTATTATGGTTGGCCTGAGTTCGGTTATGGACAGCTTTATGGATTAGATCCACAGTTTGCAAACTCAAGTGGGTATTATACTATTAACGAAAGAGAAAATAAATTTTCATTTTCAGCAAATTTAGTAGATAAAATTGTAGTTATAGAATATATCTCTGACGGACTTTCTACTGACTTAGATACAAGAATACCTAAGATGGCTGAAGAAGCTCTCTATGCTTATTTAAAGCATGCTATATTAGCTTCTAGGATTAATCAACCCGAGTACATAATACAAAGACTCAAAAGAGAAGCAAGTGCTCAACTAAGAAATACAAAAATACGTTTATCTAATATCAAATTAGATCAAATAGTACAAGTAATGCGTGGAAAATCTAAACAGATAAAACACTAAAATTAAATGGCGGAAGTTAAAAACGCGTTCATTAAATCAAAAATGAACAAAGACCTTGATGCTAGACTTATACCACAAGGTGAATATCGCGACGCTGTAAATATACAGGTTAGTAAATCAGAAGGTGATGATGTCGGTGCTTTAGAAAATGTACTTGGTAACGTTAGTAGAGCTGAGTTTGAAGTAGATTCAGGTGTTTCTAACTTAACTTGTATAGGTTATTTTGCGAGTGAATCTAATAGCGCGGTGTATTTGTTTTTTACAGATTATACAGATCCTTATAACACGCCAACACCTACTTATAGTCCATCTGCTAATAACTTTATATACCAATGTGATTTAAGTTCTAATCCAAACCCTACAACTCCGGCTACAATAACAAAATTAGTTGAAGGCGCTTTTCTTAATTTTTCAACTAATCGCCCTGTAATAGGTGTTAATCTTTTAGAAGAATTTTTATTTTTTACTGACAATAGAAATCAGCCTAGAAAAATAAATGTTAATCTTGCAAATCCTAACGAATCACCTACACCTACATATTACACAACAGAAGATAATATATCTATAGCTAAATACTATCCATACGAACCTATACTGTTAATAAAAGAATCAGCATTATCTCCAGGCGATGATGAGTGTGCTATGTACGACGCTTTTAGTGAATTTATACCTTTAAATCAAGGTAGTGCTGGTGTTCCTACTGCACCTAACGTAACAAATCCTTATTACAATTCTAACTTTCCAGGTGATCCTAGATTTTTAGAAGACAAATTTGTTAGGTTTAGTTATAGATTTAAATTTGTAGATGGTGAATACTCTTTAATAGCGCCGTTTACTCAACCGTGTTTTATACCTAAACAAGACGGTTATTTTTTAGAAGGAGATGAAGAACAAACTTTTGCTAGCACTATTGTTGGTTTTATGGAAAATAAAGTTAACAAGATCGACTTGCAAATACCATTACCTTCGACTGCGGATAATTTATCTAATGATTTTCATGTAGCTGAAATAGATATAATATATAAAGAATCAGATGCTTTAGCTTTGCAAGTTGTAGAAACAATACCTATAATTGATATTACAGGTACAGATTCTGTTTTTGAATATACTTATTTATCTCAAAAACCATATAAAACTTTACCAGAAAACGAAATAACTAGAGTGTATGATAAAATACCTGTTAAAGCTTTAGGTCAAGAAGTGATATCAAATAGGGTTGTATATAGTAATTTTCAAGATAAACACACTCCACCAAACTTTATAAAATATCAAGTTGGAGCTAATGAAAAATATTTACCAACCGACACAACTCCATATCCTGCTGGCAGATCAAAAACTACTATAGAATATCCTAACCAAACTTTAAAGCAAAATAGAAACTATCAAGTTGGTGTAGTTTTATCAGACAGATACGGAAGACAATCTACTGTAATACTTTCAAATGATCAAAATCCATCAGCAGGTGGATTTGGTGCAGATACAATATACTTACCATATAGAGATGTAAATGATTCTGTTACTTACTTAGGCGATTCACTAAAATTATCATTTAATGATCCTATACAGAGTAATAAAAACGAGTCTTTTTTAACTCCAGGTTTATATAGCAGTGACTCTAATGATCCAGGTTATAATCCACTAGGTTGGCAAACTTTTAAAATTGTTGTAAAGCAAATACAGCAAGAGTATTATAACGTTTATAGTGCTGGTGCTATGAAAGATGTTCCTTACGACTACGATACTTCTAGCCCTCCTTCGGTTGGAAATGAAGTATCACCTAATACTTCTTTTATAACTTTAATAAATGATAACATTAATAAAGTACCTAGAGATTTAACAGAAATTGGACCTCAAGATAAAAGTTTTAGAAGTTCAGTTGTGTTATTTGGTAGAGTTGATAATACTACTAATAATTTTAGTAATACTGGTAACAAACAATACATACCAACAAACGAAAGACTTTCTTTTACGACAAACGTAATAGAAGATTTATTTGATTTATTTGATGTGCTTCAATTTTTAGATAACAGCGGAAACGTTGTACCTATAACAAGCCCCGAAAATGCTTATCATGGATTTTATAAATCAGACTCAAATCCTTTTATATCTGAATTTATAACAACACAAACTACTGCAGATCAATTTGGTGTGTTTAATCAAGACACTGGTGGTGGTACTTCAGATTTTAAAGATATAGAAAACTTAGCTGTATTCGAAACAGCACCTACTGTGTCTAGACTTGATTTGTATTATGAAACTAGTACAACAGGGTTGGTGGAAGATTTAAACGCGGCGGTTGGAAGTCAGAGTGGTGGCGCTACTAGTATTGGTAGTTTTTCATATTTTCAAGATGAAAGCTTTCAAGTAGGTGATGCTGTTGCAAGTGGTTTTGAATTTTTAAATTTTGGAAATGTTGCTCTTACCGGAACAGCTGTTTTAGTCTCTGCTATAACTGACTCAGGTTCTAATGTTACTAATAAATTTTCTTTAGTTAGTTTAAGTGGAACAGAATGGGAACTAAGAACAAACGCTTTTTTTTATTATGGAGCTAATTCAGGTGTTAATGAATCTTATACATTTACATTTGAATTTACCGTTGGAACAACTGTTACTACACTTCCTTCAGAAAGTGGTAATCTAGAAAATATAAACCCAACAATAAATAATTCTAACGCAAACCCTATACAAAAAGAAATAGGTGATCAATCTGTTTTACTAAATTTAAGTGGTGTTAATGGTTCTAACCCATCAGGAGGTCAATCTACTGCAGGTTTAACATTTTCTATAGATTCTTCTACAGGTGCTGGTACTTATGTTGTTGTTAATAATAATGAAGTTCAAAACACTGACACTTCAGCCGCCGGATCAGGTACATTTACACTAAGACTTACAGATGCAGGTAGTCCTCAGGTTGGAACTGTAACTAAAACTTTTAATGTTAATTTTGATGAAGCAACATCTAACTTTCCTCAAATATCTACAACACAATTTATAAATGATGGATCTGGAGGTGCTTGGTATTTTACATCAAATTACACAGGTTTAGTAAATAATATACCTTCAACTACATTTAATAGTCCTAGTTATAATTCTAATGGGTATAATACTAATAAATACTTAATAGGTTTAGATAGCAACTTATCAACTACAAGTAATACAAGAAGTGTTTGCAACCCTAACAACGCAGCATCAAATCCATTCCCTACAGCACCTCCTGCATTTTATAATTTAAGACCTAGCAATGCGCAAGGTTTAACCGCGGGTACTTTTTATATTTATATAAATCCATACAACGAACACCAGCGGATTAATTTTGGTGATTCCCAAACAAATCTTAGGTATCAAATAGCGTACAGAGCTAATTCTAGTAGCGCATGGACAACAGCTATTGATGTAAATGGCCAAAGCGCTAGTCAGTCTGGAACTTGGCGCTACGACGGCTCGAGAGAAGGTTACTTTGCTACAACTGTTTTTAGTCCATGGTCAAACAGTGCTTTACCAAGTATAACAATACAAAAAGAAGAATCTAATACAAATAGAAGATACGCTGGTTTAGTTTATGCGTTTAATACGCCTGGTGAATATAGAATATTGCATGGCAACTACACCTCTTCGTTTGGTTCTTTTACAATCAATTCTTTTCCAGCCAGTGGATTTTCTTGCACACAACCTCCTTATACTAGTACAGAAATGTCAAGTTATGTTGAGTATGGTGATTTTTACTACCCTTCAAGTAACGCTGGCGGGACGAACGATGAGATAGGTCCTGGGTCTGGAGATACAAACACCGTTTATAGATATCAAATAATGCAGAGTAGTTGCACGTCAAGCTTTTCAGGTATAAATGTTTACGCTAGAGAACCTGTTGCTAAGTATGTAACTCAAGTTTATACTAATCTTAGTTTAACAACAAAGTATGGAACTTCAACATCAGGAACACCGTATTTACTTAGACGTATGGAAAGTTTAGGTACTTCTGGCGGTAATAATGTATTAAACCCTGAATACACTAGAAATGGTGCTTATCAAGTTTTCTTTCAAAATACTACAGGTCTTGTAAACCCTGGTAGTCAATCACTTTGTTTATATCCATAGTTATGGGAGCAATATTAGAAGTAAAATATTTTAATTCTTTTCAACTGAAAAAGACACACACTGGAGAGCCAACTTCTACAGATCCACCAGTATGGGACGGTAGTACAGGTATACCAGTTGGTAGTGGAGCAACAGCTATTAATGGATCTTACCCTCAAACCGTAAGACCTGTTGATTCAGACGCGCAAAATGTTAGTTGGGTAATTGAAGAAGCTAGAATACAAGGTGGTTATAATAATACTAATGTAGATTATGGAGTACGAGCATATCTTGTAGATGAAGAACCTAACGGAAGCACAAGAGGTAATGCGCTTATATATTCAGGTATATTCAATTCAAGAACTGGTATTAATAATACAAACGTGTTTAATGTAGCTGAAGATATTACAAAAGCTGCAGACCCTGCAAATGGTAGCATACAAAAATTATACGCTGAAGATACAAACTTAATTATACTTCAAGAAAACAAAGTTAGCAGAGCCCTTATAGACAAAGACGCTATATACACTGCAGAGGGTGGAGGTACAGCTGTTAGTCAATTAAATTTAGTTATAGGTCAAATAGTACCTTACGCTGGTAACTTTGGTATTAGTACAAACCCAGAAAGTTTTGCTGTATATGGATATAGAAAATATTTTGTAGATAAAAACAGAAATGCTATATTGCGTTTGTCACAAGACGGTATAACTGAAATATCTAATTATAGCATGTATGATTATTTTAGAGATGAACTTTCCAATTTAAGTATAAATGATAAAGCCATAGGCGCCTGGGATATATATACAAAACAATACATAGTTAGTCTGCAGGGTTCTAATATAACACCCACGACATCAGGTGCTGATAATGAATTTACAGACAATTATCAAACACTAGCGTTTGATGAGTCTGTTCTTGGCTGGACAAGTAGATTTACATATAAACCAGAACAAGCTTTTAGTATTAAAGCTAGATACTACACTATAAATGAAGGTGTTTTATATGAGCACAATTATCAAGAAGTTGGTAACGACGACAATAGATGTAGGTTTTATGATGTTTATTCTGATTCTAATATTACGTTTATATTTAATCCAAACGCAAGCGCTTCTAAAGTATTTAAAACTATAAACTATGAAGGGTCCTCAGGTTGGGAAGTTGTAAGTTTTAACTCCGCTAGAAGTTTTGAGCTAAATGACACCGCTAATCTTATTTATAGTTACGACGAAGGTAGTTACATGCAAGATGGTGTACAATATTATTCTGGGTTTTATAAAAAAGAAGGTAAGTATTTTGCTAATATTGTCAATAACAGTCCAGCTACATCTCAAGAGATTGTGTATGGTGCAAGTATTTCAGGTGTAAAAGGTTATTATTCTACTGTAACTATAAGAACAGATGATAGCACACAAGTAGTAGGTAACGGTGGTAAAACCCGCGAGCTATTTGCTGTATCATCAGAATATGTAGAATCAAGTTATTAAATTATATGAAATTAACAACTCGTAATATTACAGAAAAAGATTGGAGCATGCTTTGCTCTTGGTGGGAAGGTCATAAATGGCCTATACCAAACAATGATGCTTTGCCAGAAAATGGTACAGGCGGTATAATTGTAGAAGAAAATAATATACCAGTTATAGCTGGGTTTGTATTTAAAACAAATTCAAAAGGTTGTTGGTTAGAATTTATTATATCAGATCCTAATTATAAAAATGATAGATCTCATATTATAGATAAACTAATTGACGACGCAGAAAAAATAGCAATAGACATGGGATTTAAGTATATGTTGTTTATAGGTAAAAGCAATGGTATACGCAAGTCTATGAGAAATAAAGGTTGGATAGAAGATCCGCAACCTTCACATGAACTAATGAAAAGATTAAATTAATTATGGGAATAGTAACAACAGGTGCGATAGTTGCTGCTGCAGCAATAGGAGCCGCGGCGACAGTTGGTGGCGCTGCTATTTCAAACGCAGCAGATAAAAAGCGGGAGAAAAGAGCTAGAACTGATAAGGGACGACTTATGGACGAATTGGACGAGCTAGAAAAAAATCGCCAAGACGTTATTAATCCTTATGAAGATGTTGTTTCTTTAGACTCTATGATTGTTGATAACTCTGGTATGATTTCAAATCCTTTTGAAAATATAGGGGTTGCCACGCAAGCCGCTGAGTTTCAAGCTGAAGAAGCAGATATTGCTTTAGCTAATACATTAGATCTTTTAGCATCTACAGGTGCTAGTGCTGGTGGAGCTACAGCTCTTGCTCAAGCCGCGTTGCAAAGTAAACGAGGTATATCAGCTGATATAGAAAAACAAGAAGCTAAAAACCAACAATTAATAGCTCAAGGTGAGCAATATCTACAAGCACAGCAAATGGGCGAAGCACAAAGAGTTCAACAAGCTCAAATGACTGAAGCTCAACGAATTCAACAAGCTGATGTGCTTGGTAAAGAGTTTGTGTACGGTGAAACAGAGCGAAGACAAACAGAAGCTTTAAACAGAAAACAAGCTCAAATAACAGGCAAAGAACAAGCTCAATATGCTGCGCAACAATCAAGAGCAAACACTAATGCCGCTACTGTATCAGCCGTAGGTAATATTGCTAGTAGCGCAGTAATGGCGTCGGATAGAAGGTTGAAAAAGAATATAAAACTTATAGGTAAATCTTCTAACGGTATTAATATATATGTATTTGAATATATAAATAAGATGTTTGGCGAAGGCGTTTGGCAAGGAGCTATGTCTGACGAGGTTCCTAATCACGCTGTAATTAAAAACATATTTAAAAACTACGACGGTATAGATTATTCTAAAATAGATGTAGAGTTTAAACAAATTAATTGATATGGCTACATTACCAAGATTTTCAAGAAATTACACCCGACAAGGAGAGTATGCTAATCCTAAAACTATTATAGATACATCTGGTGATGTGTGGGCTAGCACTATTTCTAACTTAGGGCAAACAATATCTCAAGGCTTACTTAATGCTAGAAAAAGTTTATCTAAACCAACTCAAGAAACACAAACATATTTAGACGACAATGCTAAGTTTATCATGGAAAATTACGATGAATTTAGTGATAATTTAAATACATCAGGTGTTAGAAATCCTAGTTTAAATGGAGCTGGTGTTTATGCTATACGCATGAAAGGTGAAGCTGCTATGGGTATGAAAAAGTCTACAACTAGAGAACAGCAAGCTGAATTTTCAAAACAATATGCTTTTTGGGATAATAAATTAAATGAGCTTATTGCTTTAGTGCAACAAGGTACTGAAGCTGATCAAAGTTATACTGAAAGCTACGTAGATGGTTATGCTAATGCTAACACTCCAGGTGGTATGGGTACTATTGGTATGAATGATGGTTTGTCTAAGCAATATCAACTTGCAATGCCTGTTAGACTTGGTGGTACTAGAAACCCTAGAGAACAATGGTTTTTCGATCCAAATGATGGATATAAAATTAAAACAATGTATACTAGTGATCAAATAGATAAAGCACATAAAGACGGTAATATAGAAAACCCGTATGTAATTGCTGATCCTAAGGTGTTATTTGGCCACGAAAATGTACGTATAGATCCTATAGATCAACAGTTTAGAGAGTTTGTATCACAAACATTTTATGATAAAGATAAAAAACCATTAGAACAGTTTTTACAAAAACAAGAAGAAACTGTAGAGTACACAGATGCTAATGGTAATAAAATGCAAAAAGTAGTTAAAAAATGGAACGAAGGATCTGTACTAGCCGCATGGACAAACTACGTTAGTGCTAAATCTAAAAGTTATAGCAAACACCCTTTACAAGCTAAATCTTTATGGGACACTGTATTAGAGCAAGGTAGAAATATAATAAACACAGATATTAAAGGTAACCCTGTAAGTGTTTATCCAGATGGTTATTCTCTTAGCGCGTCAGATGGTACACCTGGAACTGCTTTAGGTGCTATTGACTCTGGTGTTTTTGCTGAGTCAATGCTTAGCTATGCTGGTCAATTTATGCCACCTGAAGGTGAAGTTATCAGTAAGTCTAAAGTTATTAAGCCACAGCAAGCGACTGAAGGTGATAAAAAAGAAAGTATACGTACCCGTACAGCTGCTAATGATTTTAAAGCGGTTGAAATATATTTAGAATCAGAGGGTCAATTGCCACAACTACCTACGTTACCATTGTTTGCACAAGGCATACTTACTAACGAAGGTGAAAAATTTAAAGAAGATATTCAGACTTTATTAGATAGAACTGGTGGTGAACTTATTGGATTTAGAGAATCTGATAGAACTGGTAGAAACGTAATTGCTATAGTTAAATATGATGGTAACCCTAATGAAGTTAGAATAAGTGAAGATGAAATGAAATCACCAAAATTATTTAAAGCAAAACTTAAAAGAGCAACTGGTGTTGATTTAACTGGAGAAGATATAGTTTCGGCTATGCAAGAAGGTGAAAATCAAACTTCATATTTCGATCAATTTAAAGATAATAAATAAAATATAATTATGCCTAAATATAAACTTGGTGATGATACCTTTACTCTACCTAAACATGAGGTTCAAGGTTTTTTAGCAGAATTTCCTGATGCAATTTTAATTGAAGAAGAAGAGGGAAAGACAAACGGTGTTGCGGAAACGGGTGCAACTGTAACACCGCAACCGGAGCAAGCATCCGAGAGTACGGAATCAGATTTGGTGGATACTTTGTCGGTATCACAGCCAAAACAAATTAATTTAGACGAACTAAAGAAAACTTTACCTCCCTTACCAGAGGAAGGAGCATCTAGATTACAGCAAGAGCAATTTGCTAGAGACGTACAAACTGTTAGTGCTAAATCTCAAGCTGCTGAAGAAACTCAAAACATAGAAAATATTGGCGCTAATACACCTGCTAGTGACATTACAGCTCAAGAAGCTATGGATATGTATGGTTTTGTTGAGCCAAGAGAAGCTAAAGTTTCTAAACCTGGATATCAAGTACCAGGACAAATGGCGCCAACTGTTTCGTACGTACCTATGTTTAATAGTGATCAAGAATATGATAACTATTTAAAGAAAACACTAGGTGATAAATATGAATCATATGTTAATTATGTTGACACAGGCGAAATAGATATATCAGACAAACAAAGTAGATTAGACGCTAGAAAGCAGGTTGTTCAAAGACAAGCTGAGTTATATACTATAGCTAACGATATACCTGAAGAGGTGCAAAAGTACATGATGTTTGAGCCTCAGTTTGCTACTGGTAATTCTAAAGAAGAACAAGAATTTGCTGTAAACGAATTAAAGAAAAGCTACGATACTAATCTTGCAAATTACCAAACTGGTATAAAAGAATGGGAATCTAGTGCAATTCCGCTTACAGAAAAAATAAACGAAATACAAGGTCAACTACAAAATTTTACGTATGATGACAATGATCAACCTATATTAGCTAGCGAAGATCAAGTTAATCAATACAACTCTTTAGTAGAGCAAAATAACGATGCCATACAGCAATGGGAAAAGCAAGGTTTTGGTGTTCTTTATAATACATTAGTAAAACAAGAGGAGGTTTTACAGGTAGAATTAGACAACTACAACAGTATGTTAGATGATTCTAGACGAGCTCTAGTAGATGCAGAAGCTTATAACAATTCTACAGCTAAAGATTACACTAGAAGTGCTAGAATAGGTCAATCTTGGGATACTTTTTTCGTGCAAAGCACTAGGAATTTTCTTGCCTTAGGACAGCAAGTTGCATTTAAAGGTTTGGACTGGTTAACTGGCGGGAAGTACAGCGTGGCATTTGATAGTTTAATAGACGTTGTTAGTGAAAATAATAAAAACTACAATCTTGAAATGTCTAAAAAAGCAGAGAACATACCTGCTGCACCTACGCTAGACGAAATAGATCAACAAGGTGTAGACTATTGGGATTGGTTTAGTATATCATTTCAAGATAACTCACCTGTTATAGCAACTACTTTTATACCAGGCGCAGCTAGTTTAAAAGGCACTTCATTAGTTAAGTCCGCTGTAGGTACTGCAGCTAAAAAAACAGCATTACAACAACAGAAACGATTGTTATTAGCTGGCAAACGCACTGCTCAATCAGTTTTCTTTACAGCAGAAACTGGCGGTAAGTTTGGCGAGTTGCAATTAGAAAACGAAGATTATTCTTTGTTTCAAAAAGCACTTACATCGTATTTGTACGGCACAGCAGCTACATATGCCGAAACATTAGGTTCTATTAGATTAGTATCTGGAGGTAGAAACATAGCTAAAAATATCGGTACTAAAGCCGCTAGAAAAGAATTTTATACAAGACCAAGTAGATTCGCTTTTAATGTTGTAGGAAATACATTAAGAGGTTTAAAAACTTTACCTAAAGGAATAGCTATAGAGCAAATAGAAGAAACTGCAACTCAACTAAGTCATAACTATTTTGATATTATAGTTTTAAATAAAGATAAATCTTTAATTGATGGTTTAAATAAAGACTTTTTTGCTAATGTAGCTGTTACTAGTTTTGGTATTATGTCTCCAACAACTGGTGGTAATATTATTAACGGTGTTAAAAACGAATTTAGAACTAGATCTGAAATACTTAATAATCAAAAGCTAACTAAAGAATTAATAAGTTTAAATGAAGGTCCAGCTACTGCAAACACTAGAGCTGCAAAGCGAGATATATTAGAAGAGTTGGCTCTTAGTGACGCAATAAGTTTACACAAACTTAGATACATGTCTGCACCTGATATAGAGCGTGTTGCAGATTTAAATAGACAAATGCGTCAGCTACAAGGTCAAATGAATATGCTTGGTAAAACAGGTGAAAGATCTGAAACTGCCAAACGTAGAAAAGCAGAAATAAAAACAGAGTATGATAAACTTGTAACTGCTCAGCAAGAAATACTAAACTCTAAAGAACGTAACTTAAAACAAAGAGAAAAAAACTTAAATGAATCTCTTGGCGTTGCTGCTCAAAACACTGAAGCTGCATACTGGCTAGGTGTTACAGACTTTTATGAAGAAATTGCGATGACTCAAATGGGTGATGGTGATTACATAGACGTGCAAGGTGATTATATATTAAATGATTTTGGTCAAGTAGTGGGAATTAACTACGATAATTTAGATGAAAAATTATTAAAATATAAGGGTCAAAATATATTAATAAAAGACGAGCAAACAAAAGAAGAAACTGTAGTTGATGCATTTGATTATTTTAAATCATCAATAGAAAAAGGAGAAAATTTTGGTATTAAGTTCGGTAAAGATATTATAATAAATAGAGCCCTTATTAATAAAGCAATTGGCGAATCCCCAACATCAAAAGAAGCTCAATGGGCGGCTACAGCTCCACTAGAAGAGTTGTTTCACATAACTGTAGCAGGTAAAAAAATAAATTTTAAGGACAAAGAAGCTGAGGCTGCTATTGAAGAAGTTATTCAAGTTCTAGACGAAAAACTAGATTTAAACGAAATATCTGAAGAAGTTTATAATGACTTTATGCAGAGAATATCTTTGTATAGAGACGGCAAAAAAATAGATGTAGAGGAATTTATAGCTCAGCTAAACAATATGGTTGCTTTAGGTGATATTAATTTATCTGATATAGATCAAACCCCTAGTCTTAAAACGTTTTTAAATAATACTATACGTGGTGCGTTTGGTGATATGAGCTGGATGCTTAATTTAAAAACATCTGGTGACGTATTTAACTTAATTAAAAACTTCCGTAGCGACGTTGACAAGCAAGTTATACAAACTGCACCTGAAGACGAAGAGATAAAAGAGTCTAGAGCTTTATCACCGCGTGGCCAAGAGTTTATAAAATTAGCAAAACAAAATGTACTTACTAATGAAAGTTTAGTAGAAACTATTAAATCTCCATCGTCAAAAGCTGAAGATAAGTTTGGAGCTATAGAAGCTATTGTAGAAAACAATTTTCCTGTTATAAGTAAAGCTATTAAGTTTAATCCTACTGGTAGCATACCTATGGATGCGGTAAAAGAAGCTGTTACAGAACAAATTCAAGGAATATTTCCAGGTAGAAACACCGCTTTGTTTGATAATTATAATCCTGAAACATCTAAAGTAACTACTTTTATAGACACCAGACTTGGCCCTAGACAAGCAGAGATATTAGAAAGAGCTCAAGCTATAGGCGGAACAACACAAGCGGTTGACATAACAGAAGCTAAAGGTATTGCTGTTGAAGAAACAACACCTGTTAGCACTAGAGGCAAAGCTTTAGCTAAAAAACCTACTGAAACTGTAGTATATAGTGACGAAGTTTTAAGCAATGTAGGCGCTGCTAACACTGAAGCTTTAGAAACTAGAATTACAGATGAAATACAAACTGCATTTAAAGGTAAAGATATATCTAGGTTTAAAGAGTTAAAAGATATACCTAAAAACATAACACAGTTATATGCTGATATGTTTGGGCTTTCAACTGTAGATGGTATTGTTGATTTTAAAAGAAAC
>Ga0209232_1001159_pt1 | contig 14629 bp, 16 predicted proteins | sample ETNvirenome_2_60_FD_184066 | JGI IMG/M metagenome (GOLD analysis project Ga0209232, IMG submission 184066) | Marine viral communities from the Pacific Ocean - ETNP_2_60 (SPAdes) (version 2) | ecosystem: Environmental > Aquatic > Marine > Oceanic | place: Pacific Ocean | collected 2013-06-22
GGATTCGAGGTTTTTCATCATGTTATACATAACTTCTGCGCCTTTGTCCACATCTCCCTCACCAGCGTTTCTAACAGCATCAGCTGTAAATACAAATTCATTTTTAGATAATCTAGCCGGCACGTCATCTGCCTTTTCCATTCTACCTATTGGCACGAACCCACCATCATCTCTAAGATCCATTTCTTTGCCGTCCATATCTAATAGTGGCATTGTCTTACTAGCTACAGGTTCTTTAGATCCTTCTTGATAACCCATTCTACCACCTTCAGCTGCAAACGTAGTGCCAGTAAATCTAGGTGCTAAAAAATTATATGGATTAGCTCTAATATTAGCTATGTCTATATCAGGTCCTCTGTATGGATCATCTTCCTCTTCTTCTTGTGGCATTAAACCAGCTAAAGCAGATATACCTGCAATACCTAACATTGCTCCACTACCTGTTAAATTTTTAAAAGCTAAATCTTTACCACCGGTAAATAAATTTTTCATTAAATTACCTTTTAAAAAACCCGCACCTTTCATTCCGCCAAATAAACCTTTTCCTAGTCCATAACTACCTAACCCATATAACAATGCAGCTTTACCTATTGGTGATTTAACAACCTTCTTAACAGCTCTTGTTGCTTTCTTAACTAGTTTACCTAGGAAATACATTTGTCTTCCTGTTTCAAGGTCCATGATCCCACCTTCTTGAGCCATAATTCTTTGTTCGCCTTTGTCTTTTTTAGAATAAGGCACATCGATATCTAATTGATCTAGATACTCATCAAATTCCATATCTGCAGGAATTTCTTTTATTTTTTTAAGACGTAAAAATTCTTCAAAAGCTTCTCCCATTGCATCGTCGTAACCATAAGAAGCTTTCATTATACCACCTTCGTCAGCACCTATTCGTCCACCGTCTGCTGCAGACTGCTCTTCTGCTAATAGTCTTCTTAATGCATCAAAATCAAATTTAGAACCAGCGAATCTTGGAGCAATTCCAGAAAATATATCTGTTGTTTGATTTGGATCTGTAGGGTCAGTTGGATCAGTTATGTTTTTAGCTGTTATTACTGGAGCGTTGTCTCCTCTTTCAAAACCCATTTCTCTATTATATTTACCTATGTCTCCTGAATATTTAACAGTTGGATTACCAAATTCTTTTAATAAAAAATCTCCATAATTTAAAATTTCTTCCGCTTTAGTACCTTCTCTACCTATTTCTGGATTAAAAATACCTATGTCTCCTGGATTAGGTTCATAGTCAGGACTACTTTTATCATAAGATCTTTTTTTATCAAAAGCTTTTTTTTCAAAAAAACGAAAAAGATCATCTGTATCTTCTAGTTCTTCACTAGGATCTATTCCCCTGTCTCTTAAATATTTTGCATACTCTAATCTTTGTTTAGTAATACTTTTTCTAGCTCCAGGTATTAATAAACTTCTATTAAAAAGATTTCTTCTATTTGGAATAAGTAGTTCAAAAATACTTGGACCTTTAGCTTCTTTATTTCTATCTTCAATAGTTTCAATTGTACGATCTCTTTGATCTCTTATTCTTTGTCTATTTATTTGTTGGTCTGCAGTTATGTTATCCTTTGTTCCAAAAGCATCTTGCATACTTTTAATATTAGTTGCAGCTGCTACTCTGTTTACACTTGGAACATTAGAACTACTTACACTCAGACTACCTTTTCCACCTCCTCTTCTTACACTTTCTGGAGGTCCACCTTGTTGTAACATCTGTCTTACCTGTTGTGCTCTAGTTATTGCCATCGTACCATTCTATTTTGTTTTAGGGAAAATATCAAGTTTAGGCATGACCACAGTTACGTCTTTTCTAATCTCAGACTCTGGTATACCCTTTGATTTCCACTCGTTATCGTCTTTGTATTGCTCACCTGTTTTCAGGTTTGTTATCTTTTCTATTATCTCTTTTGGATAAATTTTTGGTAAGTCTTTCATTACGTTGTTACCTCTCTAGGCTGTATTTCTAATATTGAAGCTATGACGTGCAGCTCATTCGCGTCACTTGCTTGTACCTTTAGTATCTCACTTTCCTCCATAACAAGAGGTTGAGTTAAAAGTTCTGTTGTTGCATTACTGGCTATGGCTTTTGTTTTAAACAAACTAAATATATTGGAATCAGCATCTACCAAAGTCACGGTTATGTTGGCCCCTGATCCTGCATCCTCAGATACCAGTATTGATTTTACTACAGATGTTCTAGCTGAAGGCACAGTGTACAAAGTTGTTAAGTCTGTAGTTGTTAAATCTGCTTTTTTATTAATAAAACTATTAGCCATTATGCAAAAAAGAAAGCCTCAGCTTCCGCCTCCTCTTTTAGTTCTTGTTGATAAGTGGTATTTAATTTTTGAATTATACCATCGAGGTCTCTTGTTTGTGCTTCTGCAACCTCATAATCATATTCACGAGAAGCCCTTGTAACTTCTTGTACTATTTTTGCCATTATCTTCTTCCGTCTGGTTGTATATCTAATCTAAAAGTTCCTAACTTCCAAGATTGATTGCTTGATGTGTTTGCTATTTTTAAAGCTATAGCCCTAGCTCTTGCACGTGTATCAACTTTACTCGTGCCACTTGTTATTGTAAAAGGTCCTAATGAAGAGCTAGCTTGACTATCGTTTGAATAATTACGTAAATTTAAAGTTACTTGTGTGTTTCCTGTTTGAGCTATAAAGTCAGGAACAAATCTTCTTATCTTCATAATAAACTCACCATCTCCTCTAAGATCTGGCATTCCTGTTGTTGCCCCTGTTATAGCTCTTCTTTGTGTAATGTCAAAGTCACCAGACTCAATACTAGATGTAATTGCAGTTGCTGATCCACCTCTAATTTGATCTATACCTGTTTCATGTTCATAATAAGTTGTTCTGCCCTCGGTATTACCAACAACATCAAAAGATGTATCTGTAGATGCATCGTATTCTAAAGCATGTGGTAAACCAAAAACAGCTGAATCTTTCCACATAGTTCTAGCTAACGTTCCATTTGTCCAAACTGGCCTTTGTGGTGAAGAGTCAAAATAGTTGTATGCAACCATTCTGTTTACAACAGAGGATGAGGAAGTTGGATAAAACCACATGACTTCACCAAAAAGATTGTTTAATCCAGCGGATATCATTTGATTACCAGATTCTAAATTTATATCATCATATACATGATCTTCTACCAAACATGGTAACGATTCTAGTTTACCAGCATATCTAAAAAAACCATTCTCTGACATCCAGTAAGCTGCACCATCAACTTCTACACATGCATTCTGTCCAATCAATCCACAGTTAGTTCCAACTTGTGAAAAGGCAAATGTAAAAGGAGACCCTACAAAACGTTGTGTGAATAAAGCGGTATCAGTCCAAACATAAATTGCATCTCTACCTCTAATCGCTCCTCTGATTTGTGATCCGTCGGCCAGTCTCTGTGTACCAGCTGTATTGGTTGCTGTTGGTGTATAAGTATTAATATCCTCTTGGTCAGAGAATCTAATAAACATATCGTCTTGTGTAGTGGGTGTTCCAATAGTTGTTTCTGTTCCAAAAAATACTAAGTGTCTATCCGGTGTAGATACTATCATGTGTCTTGATGCAGTTGGTGCACCACTTATAATTGTTGCTCTATTACCTGTTGGATTTGTAGCTGCAGAGTTCCATTCAAAAACAGCGCTATCGTGAATTAAACAAATTGCTTTATCACCAAAATTATCTAAAGACCACATTCCAGGTTCAACAACTAAGTCTCCAGATGCAGCTTCACCCCATGCTACAAAATCTGATGTGTCAGTAATTGTAGCACCATCACTATGTGATGCAGCTGTAGTATTACGAACCCCTCTAGTAACACCAGTTAAAGTGTTTGTTGATATTCCCGTGTAAGATATTTCTTCTGTTCCAATTTTTATAAAGTTAGTTCCAGTGCTAGGAAATAAAGTTGCATCAGTTAAAACTATAGTTGTTGTAGAAGAGTTTATTCCACCATTCAAAGTGGTTAATGTAGCACCTATTTCTTCTCCACCCCAAGTTCCTAATGACCAACCAAATCCTTTTGCTTGAACAGCAGGTCCAACAGGATAATAGTGTTGTACTCTAACACCTCCTGATGTTGATGCACCAGATCCCGATTCATTAGATGACATTGTTATAGTTAAAGTTGTTGCTGAAGGAACCGAAGTTACCATAAATTTTACATCGTCAAAATCAGAAGCTGAAAAATTTGAATTAGTTGCTGTAGAAAAATTATCTAATAATAGTATGTCTCCCGCATCTATGCCGTGAGAACTACCAAAAGTTATTGTGACAGTGGAAGATCCGTTTGTTGTGGTAAAAGCACTTGTTAATGTTGTTGTAGTTTTAATAGGGTGTATATCATAAAACACACCTCCAGAGTAAGCATACAGTATTCTGTTAGTTCCTATAATAGAGTATTTAATAGATGTACTACTTATGAAATGATGAAGACCTCTACCAGCCCCAGTTAAAAAGTTAGTGCCGCCCAGCTGTTTCCAACCACCTATCTTTTCTGGAGTGCCATATCTAAACCTTACATTATCACAGTCGATCCACTGACCCTCTGCTCCTGTTGATGTAATTTGTTTATTGATACCTGGCTGAAAACCTATCTTTTGTAGCATATAATTCTCCTAAAGTAAAATATACCACCTTTATAGTATAATCAATTAGATTTATATAGTTTTTTATCCTCTACAAAATAGACACCTTCAAAGGATGGATTGTTGCAATTATCTACAAATTTAACCGCATCTTTTTTGGTATGAATTAAAGGATTACCTGCTGTATTGAAACTAGTATTTAATAAAAAAGGGCAACCTGTTTTTTTGTAAAACTCTTTTAAAAGCTCATACAAAAATCCATCTTTTACAGTTTGAACTCTGCATGTATTGTCGACATGAACTATTGATGGAAATTGTTTTTTCATCATGGGTTTGCACTTAAAACTTAAAGTCATGTAAGGTGATTCTTTTAAACCTAATGTTTCAAAATAATCTTGAAATTTTTCTTCTAATATAACTCCTGCAAAAGGTCTGTACCACTCTCTGTTTTTTAAACTGTTTACTATTTTTTTACCCAAACTATTTCGTGGATCAAATAGTAATGATCTATGTCCAAGAGCCCTGGGCCCTGATTCTGGAGCCCCTTCAAACAAAGCTAATATTTTTTGATTATTTAAAATGTTACACAAATCTTTTATTGATTTTTTTACACCGTACTGTTCTTTAGACTTTTTATAATAATGATAAAAATTATTTGGCACATTGTATATATTTTTATCTTTAGTTTCATGTCTATATAAAAGCATGGCCGCACCTAAGCTAGTTCCAGTATCATCAGAAACAGGTTCTATATAAAAGTTACAGTCAGGTAAATTTTTTATAAAGAAACTATTGGCTACAACATTTAAAGCATAGCCACCAACTAAACATATATTTTTTATCCCTGTTTTTTTTACATATTTTTTTATTAAAGAAAGAGCTGCCTTTTGAGTTTCTATTTGAACATGTTTTGCAGCATCTGCATAAAACTGGTAATTTGATAAAGTAATATCTTTTTCTATTTTATCTTTTTGTCCCTTAAATATAGCAGAGCCCCATTCATTATTGGTTTCTTCAAACTTATCGTGTAAAGCTTTGTGTCCTACAAAAAGTTTATCATATTTTTTATTCTTACCATAAGATGCTAGTCCCATGGCTTTTCCATTTTCTAAAGCACCTTGACCCATTAAAGTAGTAGCTGCTTCATAAACTCTAACTATTCCAAACGTAGGATATTGATGACTCCAATAACTTTTGTACAATGTTTGAAAGGTATGCGGATAAGAACATTTAAAAACAGTTTCTGATTCTCTCTCTTTGTTTTCATTCCAAGATCCATTACGGTCAATTACAAATGTTAACGCTTCTTCAAAACCACTATTGTAAAAAGCTAACGCAGCATGATTTAAATGATGACAAGATTGAGGAGGATAAGCCATTGTTAGTTTAAATCTTTTGTATAGGTATGCATGAAAAATTTCAAACCTGTGACAATCATCTGGAAGCCAACTATATGTTGCATGATCTATTTTACCTTTAAATAAATCATATGCTTTTTCTAAAGTTGTAAATGGATAACCATCTCTTTTGTATCCAGTAAATCTTTCTTCTTTGCCAAAGAATTCAATTTGACCGTTTGAATAAACAGCCACACTACTATCATGACTTGGAGATAAGGCTAGTATTCGCATTTCTTCCACCAAAAAATAAGAGTGTATCTATTTTTATCTTTAACTTTACGAACACCATGCATTATTTTTTTTCCATTAAATAATATTAATAAACCAACTTCTGGTTTTATACTTATACCATTGCTAGTATAAAAATCACCACCCTTAAAATCACTGTTGAGATATATAACGGTATTCCACAAAGAGGGATCGCCCTCATGATCATGTAAGTAAGAATGTGTTCCTGGCATCCAGGTTTGAATTTGTGCCCTAGTCAATTTAATTTTTATTTTTAATTGTTTTTCTAAAAGTTTTTTTATTTTAAAAGATAAAGGATCATCGCTAATATCTACTAAACGTTCTTCCCAATATACTGTAGCAACAGAATTAATAGACCATTTTTTACATATATCTTTAGAAGGATGTTTAGCAATTTTAATATATTGATCACACTCTTGTTTTTTTAAAAAATTTTTTTTAAAAAAAATATTATCTTCATTAACAGTTATTTTTTCCATAAATGTTGTTTTTGAAACCAGTTGGGTAGACCAGGAAATCCTCTTCCATCATATTTGTTTTGCATGTTTTCTTTTTTTCTAGAATCATTGTAATGTAAAAAAACTTGACAATAGTCTTCTCCTTCATAAGGTTCTCTCCAATGTTCATTGTGACCATAGTATATAAGTAAATCACCAGGATTTAAATTTATAGCTTTTCCTTTTTGATTTTTTTTACCCTCTGGATCATAAAATATTGGCCACTTTTTATCTCCACCTATATGCAAAGTAACAGATATTTCACAAGAGTATCTATCGGTATGTCTTTTTAATATGTCTCCTTGTTTATATATTCTAGCGTAAGAGTATGTGGGTATTAAACTATAACCAACAGCTTTTTCTATCTTATCTTTAACACCTTCCAACACAGTATCAAAAGCAACATCTCCATAATGAGAGTAAGTATTTGGAGATTGAGGATCGTTCCAATAACCCCATGTAACATCATAAGGAGATAAAAATTTAGTGTTTAACATTATATGTGCTGCTCTTCTTTTATTTAGAAAATAATGATACAAAAAATCTATCAATATTTTTGGTAAAGCTTTTTTAATTACTATGTACTGATCTTTTTTAAAACTCATATTAAATTATCTCCTTTCGTAAAACTAATATTAATAACTTTTCTAGATTTATTTTTAACTGGATTACTAGATGCATGATATATTAAACCATCAAAAAACAATAATTTATTTGGTTCAGGTTTTATCCTTGCCATAATAGAATTATTTTTTTTAAATAAAAAGGTGTCTCCATCTGTATTATCAATGTAATAAATTAATATGTAATGAGGAAACTCAAAATCAATGTGTGGTGTATTGTGTTCATTTTTTTTAAAGTTTTTTACTTGCAGCATTAAATTAGCTCTAGCTCTTAAAATATGTATTTTTTTTATTTTTTCTTTTAATACAAATTGTTTACATATTGTCCAAATTAATCTTAAATGTGGTTCGTGAAATTGTGTTTGATCCATTAATGACCCTTGCTCATCTTGATGAAAATACATCATGTTAAACAATAAAGGATGCTCCTCTATGTTTTTAAATTTTTTACTTTGTTGTTTTTCAACATGTTTTTCAACAGTTGCTCCTGATTTATTTAAAAACCATGGAAAAGAAGAACTATCTTCCAAACAATCTTTAATCATCAAGTATTGTTTTTTTGGTAATAAATTTTTTATCTCTTTATATGTAAAACTCATGTTATTTAAAAGGTTCTCCCAAATGCCAAGTTGGCATTGAATATCTAGTTCCTTTTGTCACAGGTTTAACTCTATGCCATAAAAAAGCAGGGAAACAAATTAAGGTTCCTTTCTCTGCATAATCAACTTTTTTAACTGTGGTGCTTTTCTTTATGTCAGGATCTTCTTGTCTTGTGTCTACTTCAAAGTCTCCACCTTCATATTCTGATTTATCTGACAACATTAACATAGAAGTAATTTTTCTTATCTTACCATAGTCTCCACTTCCAACATTGTTGTAAGCTTTAGGCCAAGAATCAGCATGCCATCCGTAATATTGATTTTTATTATATTTTGTAAATTGAGACGGTTCAGAGTAATCCCATTGAAAATTCCAACCAGCTAGTCTATTTGCTTCATGAACAAACGGCTCTACTAGATTCCACACCCATCTTTCTTTTAGCCAAACAACTTGTGAGTCTCTTTTCTTTTTTAAATCTCTAATATCTTTTTTATTTAATTTCATATCTCTTTTATATTTTCCAACAAGAGCTTGCTCTTCTTGACAAGACTTTCCAAACAAAATTATTTCATTACATATTCTTTCTGGAACTGCTTTAGGAAAAAGCCAGTAATAATTTTCTAAGATCATCTTATTAAAGTATAAGCACAAGTTATAATAAAATTTGTTTTGTGAGAATGATTTGTGTCGATTGCATATTTTAAGTTTGATGGAAACAAAACAAAACTGTTATTATCTAATTGAAAACGACAGCTTTGCCCTTTAACTTTATTATCATCATAATCTACAATTACTTTACAAGAATTTAAACCGACATCTACAGCATATAATAAAGTATAATCTGGAGAGTTTAACAAATCCATTGGATTTATTTGATCTCTTAAATAAGAGTGTTGTTGAGGCAGAAAAGCATTTCCATAAAAATATTTTTCTTGAAGTACAAGTTTGTAGTCTTTTCTTACATGTTCTATTATGTATCTATTTAACATATCAAATTGAACAGAAGTGTGAAGTGTACAATCTTTGTTTTTATAATAAATTAAACCTTCTTCAGTTTTTTGATAACCTTTAGAACCAGCATCTAAAATATCTTGACAAAGTTTTTTTCCATCAATTTCAAACCCTTTAGGCATATCCACTGAACCATAATACAACGGTGTTTCGCTTAAGACTTTCTTATTCATAAGTATGAATGGTATAATATAGGACTAATTTTTATTTGTCAATTAAGTGTTTGCGTTGCACTTTTGCCAAGTTTGATTTTCTTCATCCCACCAATGAATAATACCATCTTGTGCTTCTTCTTCTGATATGTCATCAGGCTCAGGAACAGGCGGTTCCCATTTTCCAGTTGAATTATTTTTTGTCCAAGAATTAAAAGGTTGTGGATTCCAAAAAATTTGATTTGAAGGATCCCATTCCATACCAATACCTGGTCCATTTTTTCTAGCTTCTGTGTCTTGTATCCATTGTGCTGCTGGCCAGTTGTTATTTGTTTCTAAATAAGCTTGACCTATGGATTCTTGAGGATCTCCATTTTCATCTCTCATGTATGATTCTTCTAAAGTTAGAGTATCAAGAACAATATTATCAGAACTAATTTTTGCAAATCTAGCCATTACGGTGTTCCACTCACTCTATATCTTACTATAACAACTCCATCATTTCCAGGATCTCCAAGTTCAGAACTAGCCCATCCTCCGCCATGACCTAAATTTCCTGTTGGTTGTCCAGGGTTTCCACCTCTGCAATAAGTTACATCGGATCCTGAAATACCGTGTGGTGTTCCAGGTCCTGGTTGTGCAGGCCAAGCAGATTGTCCAGCTCCTCCAGCGCCTCCGCCAGATCCAGCTAATGTTCCAGGTGAACCTCCACTACCGCCTCCGTTTTGTCCTTGTGGTGGACTTGTTGAAGGAGAGTTTCCAGTTCCAGGTGAGCCAGCACTTCCGCCTCTTCCACCTCCTCCGCCAGATCCTCCAGATTTTCCATTAGTTCCGACAGGGCCATTGTTATAACCTCCTCCTCCGCCACCAGCTGAGGTAATACTAAATCCTGATGAAGCTCCTCCAGGGTTTCCATCGTTATATCCATCAACTCTAGCCCCTCCACTGCCGACTGATATTGGGTAAGATCCTGGACTTGCTGAAACTGTAAAAGTAGAAACAGGTGCTGCTAATGGTGATTCAGGAGAAAAATCTCCTCCAGCATCATTGTTATTAGCTCTAAATCCGCCTGCGCCTCCACCTCCTGCGCCAGCTCCGTGTCGCCCTCCAGAGCCACCTCCGCCAGCAATAACAGTATAACTTATTTTATCTCTAAAAGTTGATGGGACTGCAGTTTCTCCAATTGATGTTACTGCAAAAGTACCTGGGCTTGTAAAAGTGTGAACTTTGTAATCTCCGTCTGTTGTTACAGTTCCACCACTTGCATTTATATATTCTAAAGGAGGCACACCTCCAGACATAAAACCTAAAGTTTGAAATCCAAAAGACATATATTATACCTCCTACGAGTCGTTGGCTGCATCAGTAGTGAAGAATAATTTAACTCCTAATAGTTTTGCATCAGCAGTTAAATCATCTGCTGAAACGTCTCTATGTATTTCAAAAAATACATATTCATCTGTACTAGGTGAGCCTGCTATTGTAATCGCTCCACTTTCTGCTGTAACCGCTAAGTCATTTGCTGTACCACTCATAGCTTTTGCTGTTGGTCCAACAGCTGTGCCAAAAGCGGTATTTAAATCTCCATTGTCTGCTAAAGCAACACCGGCTAACATCCATGCTGTAGTTCCAGTGTTTGTCGAGTTTGCTGTAAAAAATGCTTGAAAAGTTACTGTGCCTTCATTCCATGATTTAGGAAAGGCAACAGCAAATTGTGCAAACTCATCCGAGTCTTTATCAAAATCTAAAGTTTTAAGTTCAGGGCCATTTCCTAATTCTGTTTGTGCTATTGCAGCACAACCGTTTGTTGTGTTAGGATACATAGCGTTTGCTGGAACCCATATAGTTTCTTTTCCTGCAACTTTTACTGCAGTTCCACCAGCTTGAACAACTCCAGTTCCATTTGGTGCTATGTTAATATTACCATTTGCTCCATCTGTAATTGTGATAGTTCCAGAATTAGTTCCTGAGTTTGTATCTAATATTAAATCATGTGCTCCGCTTGAAGTTACAGTTGCATTTGCAGTTCCAGATCCAACAACCACTTCTCCTGTTCCATTTGGAGTTAAAGCGATGTTTCCGTTAGCTGCGTCTGTAATTGTTATTACAGATGAATCTGTTCCGCTGTTTGTGTTTAAAACTAAATCAGCTGCACCACCTGTTGTAACTGTAAGTGTACCTGCTCCATTTGAAGTTAGCACTGCAGCTGCGCCAGAGTCTCCAACTTTTACTGTATCACCAGCGAGAACCACATCTCCAGTTCCTTTTGGTGTAACGTTAATATCAATGTTAGTGTCACCACCTGTAGAAGACAACGTAGGTCCATTACCAGTTGCTGCGTTTGCAATCGTAAATTCATTTACGGCTGAACTTGTAGCAGTTAAAAGTGCAAGTTCATTTCCATTTGTATCTAAAATTGAAGTTCCAATTTTAGGTGAAGTTAAAGTTTTGTTTGTTAAAGTATCTGTAGATGATGTGGTTATAAGTCCTGTGTCGTCAATGTCAGGATTTGTTCCGTCGTTTGCTGTTGCATAAACTACTTTTACAGCTCCACTTGGAAGTGTAATGCTATCACCTGATCCAGAAGCATATTTAAATACTACATTTTGAGATCCTGAAGTTGAATTTTTTAAAACATACATTTGTTGAACATCAAGAGGAATAGTTACATTTCTTGATGCAGTAAGAGATCCCGTAAATTCAATTACTCTGTGTGCAAGAGTTGCACCAGTTGAACCATCAGATACGGATAAAGTTGTGTCTCCAGAATCTGATACAGCTTGGGTTGTAAATCCAGCAGATATTTGTTCTATAATTTCTAAATTAGTATTGGTTTTAGTTCCCCACGTACCAGCGTTTTCACCAGTTGCTTGTTTCTCTATTCCTAGAGGTGTAAATGTTGAAGCCATTAATTAATCTCCTTATGCAGCATTAGTATAACTTGTATTTGATCCAGTTGCAACATCAGAAATCGTACTATTCGATCCTGTTGAAGGCGCACTATAAGACGTATTTGAACCGGTGTCAAGATTTCCGTAAATAGGAATTGTGGTTACTCTTCCTAAAATAGAGGTTAATGTTAAGCCTGTTAGACCCATGATATTAGCAGGAGATATAGATCCCACTGATGAAGTTGTAGATACACCACTTATTCCTACAACGTCTGCTGGACTAATGGATCCAACAGATAGAGACGTTGACAATCCTGTTGGAACAATAATAGGATTTGTAGTGATTGAAATACTTCCTAAAGTTGATGTTACGGATCTTCCTTCTAATCCCATTACTTGAGCATCAGGACTAATAGAACCTAAAGATGAAGTTATACTTTGACCAGAAACTCCCACAACATCTGCAGGAGTTATTGATCCAACACTAAAAGTAGATTCTTGTCCTGTTACTCCCATGACATCTGCAGGAGTTATTGATCCAATACTGAAAGTAGATGAAACTCCAGTCATTCCAACTACATCTGCTGGAGTAATTGAACCAACACTTAATGTTGTAGAAAGTGAAGTTAATTGAATAAGAGCATTGAAAGAAGCATCCCAAGGTTCTTCTCCCCAACCATTTCTACCCCAACCAACTAAAGTTCCAGAATTAGATAGATCACCAATAGAAGAAGTTATAGAACCAACCGAAGAAATTCCTATTGCATCTGCAGGAGATATTTCTCCCAATGAGGATGTAACTGACAATCCTGTTATTTCTACAGTTTCAACCTCTCTAGCATTAACGGTTCCTAAAGAAGAGGTTATTGATTGACCTGATGGTTCAACAGAATACTCCACACCCCATGCAGAGTTACTCCATTCTTGTCTACCCCATCCCTCTATATTTGCAGCGTTAATAGTTCCTAAAGAAGATGTAATTGCTTGTCCAGTTAAAGACGCAAAAGTTGTATTAGCTACTGTTGGAAAAGTAGCATCTACATTTGTAGATAAACCAGTTAATTCTACTGTCTGTATATTTACTGCTACAACACTACCTACAGCTGAAGTTATTGATTGACCAGATGGTTCAACAGCATATTCAACTCCCCAACCCGAATTGTTCCAAGCTTGTCTACCCCATCCTTCAACATTAAAAGATTGTGATGTTCCTAATGCTGTTACAGAAGCGAGTGAACTTAAAGAAATTGTAACTGTATCAGATTGCCAAGAGTTGGCTCCCCAAGTGTTATTACCCCAGGTTGATGCCATAAGGAGTTCCTCCTTATGCTAATCTTATGATTGCGTCTGTAGCGTTTGCTGTTGGAAACTGTATTGTGAAAGTTCCGCTAGTTACAGTTTTATCTGCTCCGAATGCTATGATAGCAACAGCGTCAGTCGTACCTGTTCCAGTTGCTGTTGTTGTATTATAAATCATTGCACCATTTGCTGTGAAAGTTGCCGAAGTGTAAGAGACATCAGCAAAATCTACAAAAGCAGTTGTAGAATCTAGTGATACTCCAGAATTTGTAAGTGTAGCACCGCCTGCTGTGTAAGCAGTTCCAGATGTGTTTGTAATTTCGTTTGAAGTAGAGTAGTCCGTTGTTGAAGCACCTAATGATGCAGAGCTTGTAAATAAAGCTATTTTAAAAGTGTCTCCACCAGATGATGAGAAATTGTGTTTACCTTGTAAAAGTTCTTGTTTAAAACTTGAAGCTATTGCCGATGTAATTGCCATAATTTAATCTCCTAAGGGTTTGCTGAGTTTATTGGTATTCTAACTGTGCCGTCTGTGTAGTCGTCTCTTCGTCTTCTACCAACTTGCTCGTTAGCAAACTTCTGTACCTCTTGTTTATACTTATTTTCATAAAGTGTCAACATATCTATAGGGCCTTTTAAGAACCCATAAGTTTCTGACAAACAACAGTATAACAAACCATTTGGAAAGTTTAAACTAATATAATTGGTAGTATTATCTGAGGCCAAAGTGCTTGGCATTTTGTTAAAATGCACTCTAAATCTATATGTTGTGTTTGGAACTGGCGATAAAAGTATTCTTCCAGAGTTAGTATCTCCATCTCCTGTTGCCCCACCATACATAGCATAGTATTTAGGTTGTCCTTGAGCTGCAGAGGTTCCTGTTACATCTTGATATTCTTGTAAGTATGTATAATCTTTTTTTTCTAACCATCTGTTAGCTCCTGTGGTTTCAGATCCTGCAGTATCATATACTTGTATACCTCTTATAAACAAAGCTCCTCCTGGAACATTAATACTTTCTTGACCAGCTACCAAATTACCTAACTGTTGTTGTCTATCTGCATCAATTGGAATATCTCTCATTATTCTATATTGTGCATTTAAAATAATATTTTCTAATTGATCTGATGATAAAACATTTGAATCTACTTCTGTGTAGTTTCTAATTTGAGTAACTAATCCTGAATAACTTATTCCAGCCATTATTCTGACCCCTTACCATGTTTTTTATTTATTTTATCTTGTTTACGATTTGTAACTTCTTCGTATAAAACAAGATGTTCATCCTGTTCT
>Ga0209232_1001160_pt1 | contig 14621 bp, 26 predicted proteins | sample ETNvirenome_2_60_FD_184066 | JGI IMG/M metagenome (GOLD analysis project Ga0209232, IMG submission 184066) | Marine viral communities from the Pacific Ocean - ETNP_2_60 (SPAdes) (version 2) | ecosystem: Environmental > Aquatic > Marine > Oceanic | place: Pacific Ocean | collected 2013-06-22
AGCGGTTGCTGTGACCTCTGGTGTAGTCACTGTGCGTCAGCGCCTTGAATATCGGCTGGGGTAGATTGGTGACGTTGGTGTAGTTCATGCTACGCGAAAAACCCTCATGTCATCGCCGTCTCGGATGACACTAAAACGGGATGTCGTCCCACGTTGCCAGCGGCTCACACGCTGTCTCAACGCCCGGACCTCGACCGGATTGTTTGCGTCGATGGGTGCTACAAAGCTGTCGCCCGTCTCCATCGCCTCCAGTGGGAGATCGGGTATCTTCGTCCGCTTCGGAACGGGGATGTGCTTGTCGATCTGAATCTGCATTTGCAGTCTCCTGTAGGTTAAAAACATAACGTCCCATCTTGCTCATGCTAAGCTCCTGAATGACTGGGACAACGAATAATGAGCGAGACAGAACAATATGTCAATCAATATGGTGATTTATGGTGAGCCATGCAGTAAAGCGAATAGCCGGAGACTTGTGAAGAGCAAGGCAGGTAGGCCACTTTTTATTAAGTCGCAGAAGGCGTTGAACTACGTCAAGTCTTTCGGTCAACAGTGTCAATCTGTCGATCCACTTATCACGGAAGATGTCTCTGTCACCATCAAGATTTACTACGCCAGTCGCCGCCCAGACCTCGATGAGTCGTTGATACTGGACTGTATGCAAGGCTTGGTGTATAAAAATGACCGGCAAGTGAAAGAGAAGCACATCATTTGGGGGGGCGTGGATAAAGAAAATCCACGGGCAGAAATCAGTGTCGGACACCTATAGGATCATCTACAGCAAGGTCATCAATCAAGCCATCAAGGACTTGGTTTGCAACCATGCGGATGACCGTGATGCCGCCGCTAAGTATCTGAAATCTCCAGCTTTTACATCACATTGCCACACTGCTGGATACCCTTCCGGCTTGCAGGATGCACTCGACGAGATGCTACTTCTGAGCCTACCTGAGCAGAAAGTTGTCGCCCAGATGGTGATGGATGAGCTGACTGAGCTTGCGTAAAAAAGCCCCTCTCTGGGAGGGGCGAAGCTCAAACAAGGAGTCTATCCATGAACCTAGTAACTTACTAGACCTAGTAACTTACCAAGGTTTAAAACTTAGGAAGATTCTAGTCTAGGAAATTACTAGGGAAGTTAAATATCAGAAAAAAAGGAGGGAGTCAACAACATGAACAGCTTGGAAGAGTTTGTTCTAGGTCACAATCAAGATGCTAGAACACGATGCCCTGATTGCTCGGACGCACGAAAGAAGAAAAACATCAAGACCTTTTCCATCACCATAAAGCCAGAACACGCACTGTATCACTGTCACCACTGTGGCTTGTCAGGCTCATTCCGGCGCAAAAAATTTTACGAGGCTCACATGAACGAACCAAAAAAGGTGGTCAAGCTACCCACCCAGCTCAACAACAACGTAGACCAGATCAAAGATTTTTTCGCAGGCAGGGGCGTTACCCTTGACAATCTTGACTCGCTCCCTGCCATGACGACCGGCACCAAGATGTTTCGGGGCGAGGAGAAGGCCGCTGTAGGCTTTGTGTACGGCCCCAGAGAGAACCCTACCGCAATCAAGTGGCGGAGTATTTACGGCAAGGGATTTACCTGTGACGGCGCTCCTAGAGCCTTCTACGGCATTGAGCAGATAGACGATGGCGAAGAAGAGCTGACCATTGTTGAAGGTGAGTGTGATGTGATTGCGCTGGCATCAGTAGGAATCAAGGCGGTGTCATGCCCGAATGGCGCACCGATCAAGGTGTCATCGCACCGTATCGACCCCGAAGAAGACAAGAAGTTTAACTTCATCTGGAACGAGCGTGAGCGGCTGGAGAACTGCAAGAGGATTGTGCTGGCGACAGATGCGGACGAGGCTGGTGAGGCGTTGGCAGAAGAAATTGCTCGGCGGGTAGGAAGGGCCAAGTGCTGGCGGGTTAAGTTTCCTGAGTCTGTAAAGGATGGCAATGATGCAGTCGAGAAGCTGGGTGCAGAAGAGACCAAGCGGCTGTTCGAGAACCCTGAGCCTGTCCCACTGTCCGGTGTCTACTCCGCTTCAGACTACCTTGATGACGTTAAAAACATCTACGCCAACGGGCATGGACGAGGTGCGTCTACAGGGTTTGACAGCATTGACGAGCTGTTCACGATTGCAGAGGGACAGTTGTCCATAGTAACTGGCATGCCCAGCTCCGGTAAGTCAGAGTTTATCGATCAGATCATGATCAACCTAGCCCAGCGTGATGGCTGGAAGTTTGCGGTCTGCTCGTTTGAGAACCCGCCTGCGATGCACATTGCCAAGCTCGCAGAAAAGATTACAGGCAAGCCGTTCTACAGTGGCATCAAAGAGCGAATGAGTGAAGATGAGCTAAGTGGTGCGATATCATTCATCGAAGACCACTTCATGTTCCTTGAGTCAAAGGACGGTAATCTCAGCACCATTGACTCAATCATCGACCGAACAAAACAGGCGATCATGCGCGGCGCGAACGGCCTCCTGATCGACCCGTACAACTACATTGAAAGCACTGGCGGCGAGGAGCATAGCAGTATTAGCCAGATGCTGACCCGCATCACCAGCTTCGCCAAGGCCCACTCCATCCACGTTTGGTTTGTGGCGCATCCCCAGAAGATGTACCCGAAAGAAGACGGCTCCTACTCTGTACCGAAGGGCATGAACATCTCAGGCTCGGCGGCATGGTTTGCCAAGGCAGACCTTGGGATTACAGTCCACCGTGGCGAAGACGGCGTTGAGGTTCACTGCTGGAAGTCACGCTTCAAGTGGGTGGGACAACAGGGTATGGCTTTGCTCAACTACGACATATCGACAGGCCAATACAGCCAGAAGGAGATTGAAGCTCCAAAGACAAACCTAAGAAAACTGAAGGGAAGGGGCTGGGATGACTTTGATGAGTTCTAAGAACTACAGCGACCTCGGCTCCCCAGAGGTACACCAGCGCCACGCCGTTATGATTGAAGGCGGCACTGTCCCTCGGGCTAGGGTCATGGATCAGACCCTGATCGACAGGTATCTAATCGACGGGTTGCTGACTTTGCAGGAACATCAGGCTGGGGAGTATCTGCTGAGTCAGGCCTCAAAGGCAGGCATCTTCACCAAGCCGCTCAGGTATGAGGCGGGCGCAGGTGAGGCTAACCCTGATTCAATGGCGTCAGAGTCATTGATGCGGTACGGCAGGACATTGTCTCTAGTCAGAAAGCGATATGGTCAAGAGCATCAGCGGCTTGTTGAGGCTGTGGTGATAGACGGGCTGGATGTGTGCAGAGATAAGCGGTTGCTGGTGATGCTGAAAGAGGCGCTCGGTTTGATCTCAGACCGGCGTATGGCGGGAGGTAGAAACCCAGTGAGGCACCTAAGTAAGGGCTGACGGGGTGCGGGAAACTAGGAAACTACAGAAACTGGGAAACTGAAATGGGCGGCATGGATAACAAGACCAGTACAGGTTTTGCCAAGGACAAGCGGCTAGGCGCTCACCGTGCCAGATCATTCTACAAGGGTTGTTACGACGAGTTTCTTGGTGACCCGTCAGCTCAATATTTGATGACGTTCTCGGAGTACAAGCGGAAGTGGGGAAAGGCTAAGAGGGAGGCGCAGAAATGCAGTGCAGTTGTGGAGGTCAAACGGAAGAGAGGCAGGAAGTCAGGAAAAAAGAAGTCGTCACGAAGTATGTGAGATGTGAAGCCTGCGGAAGGGCTCATGTCTATTGGAGGAAAGATGCGGTGGATGACAATCGCGCTTACATGAAAAATGTAGGGGGAACGCGAGAAGTCTGACGATGCCACCGCACACCGTTTAGGAGTCTCCCCCCTGATTCAGTGTATTCGTTTTCAGAGCCGCAGGACACCGTACTATTTCTAGCACTATGCCCTCGGCATTTCGTAATGGCTGGACGCTGAGATCAGACATGATCGCCATATCCTCACCCAGCATCTCAGCCGTTTGCATGGCCGCTTGCACGGCTATTTGTGCGTCATTTGATAACACGCATGGCCTCTTTCTTACCCTGATCAACCTGTAAGCTGGTCAGATGTTTGGATAGATCTTCAGCCAGTTCTACGGCTTTCTCGGCTTGCTCATCTGTTGGGGCTTCGATCGCCAGCACGACCGCCATAACAAAGGCGTCATACGGGGTCACGATAGCAACGCCAGCAGGACAATCAGGAAGGTGCTGAACGAGCAGACCGCACTGGTCAACCCGCCCACCATCGCCAGCCAAATGCGATTGTCATCCGCAATAGCCTTGATCTCTGGCTCCGATGCCTTGATGACAGGCTCTACCCGCCTTACCGCTTTTTTCGGCTTTTCATTGGTCAGCGACGGAATAGCTGGACTTTTGTGTCGCAAATAATAAATTCTCTGGGCAACAGAGGAGGCTGTTCTTCCAAGCTCATCGCCAATCTCCTCGTAGGGCGTTGCGTTTTCTATTCCAGAAGCAAGCACTGCATCTTCTCGGGGCGACCATCTTTTGCTTTTGCGTCGATGTTTTGTCATGTATTACTCCTCGCAATTCACGTTATTGTTGAAGTGAGGCCAGACACCTGACCCCACCATTTCGCAGTAGTGTCGAGCATCAGCAATCTCCTGCTGATACTCATCCTCTCCCACAATTCCAAGTGCCAGTACAATCAGCACTATAAACAAGCCAGCCTTCATGCGATCTCCTCCAATGGCTCAACGAGCCTGTAGATGTTGCCTTCGTATGTGACTTGTTTTTCACCCACAAAACAGGGCTTCACAAAAATCTGCTTTTGATACTGCGGGTGATGCCTGTAAATCGGGTCTCGCAGTGTTTTCCAGTAGCCTCGCCGCTTGTGTGGCTTTGGACTAGCGTGTGTACCTGTAGGCTCCGTCTTTTCTGTCGGCATCCGATCCAACAGCAAGACATGAGGCCCACTCGACTTGGCCCACGGGCGCTTGCGGTTCACGGGGTTGCGTCTTGCTTTTGCTAACCTGTCAGCAGTAGGAGTTACTTCGACAACGTGCTTGTCTCCGTACTTGATGTGAGACATCAGTTTGCAAATAAACAAATACCACTGAGCGGCTTGATTCGTAATACCGCTCATATACTTGTCGAACCCGCCTTCGACAGCATAAGCGCCATTAACCAGACTTTGATACCACGTTCTCATATATTTTTCGTACTCAGGATCCATCACCATGTCTATCTTTCCATCATTTGATTTTGCCCAACCCTCCCAGATTACAATCTGTCTTGGAGCCTCTGGGTATTCGATAAACAATAAAATCGAATCGACAAAGTTCGTGTGATCGTGAGATGCCTTGACAACGCCCCAGTAATTGACAGGTGCCGTCTGAATAGAGGAGTCGTGGAGTTCTAGCTGTACCTCCGTTTTGGCTGACAATACAAACTCGTCATAGACAAACTCTGCGCTATGCGCGTAAGACCTAACCACATCAACACCATTGTGCTTTTTTTCAATTACCTTGACGGGGTTTCCCAACAGTGTGCCGTCAGTTGCGTCGGGAAAATCATCGCCGGTCGTGAAGTCAAATTCCTCCATCTTCTTGTAAGACAGATAAAAATAGGGCAACTCGAAAACTCCTTCGAGCGTCATAGATACAGAGTTAAAGGCTTTGTGCTTAATAAACCGGCGAATCAAGTCAGAATCTGGGCGCTTCATTGTATCCACCCGTCGTCATCGTTGATGTAACACCCGCCAGTGACAACCAGTCCATCCCGCAGGATATCGGCCTCGCCTTCTGACATGACAACCTCAGCGTCAAACCCCAGCTTGCTGGCGGCTCTCCGCATGGCGCTCTCTGATCTGACGACCGTGTCAGGCACCTTGCCCAGTTGCCAGATGGTGAAGGTAAGCTCCGGCATATCTTCAGCCTCGGGGCAGTTGGGGTGGCAGTCGAGCCTGCCGCATTCAATGCAAAACTTTTTCATCATGTCAGAACCTCCCTTGTACCCATAGACTCTCATTCCGAACCTCCGCGCACACTCATAATTGCAATCATAGGTGCCTCGTTAATTATATATTCGACGTTGTCGTCACCTTTCTGCTCAAGAAATTCGCGTAGCGACTCGGCATCTTTGCGGTTACTTAGCACCGCGTAGGTATCGACTGTTTCTACAAACGTGTCTCCGTCTGTTTTGATCTCAATCACAGCGTAGACATCGTGCTGTTTCATATTTACTTTCTGCATGATCTCCTCCTAAAGAGATTGGTGGCCCCGTGAGGGGCCGGTTATTTGAAGTGCTGATGCTACCTGAGACAGCCAGTCTCGTCAAACAAATTCACGGTCACAGCGAGCCTTGTAGTCAAGTTGCGCCTCGTCGCGGGTCATATCGTAGTGACCCTGACCAAAATAACCAGCCGCAAAATGAAACTCTGACGTACCGAAACGATGATCAGAACCGAAAGGGCTGTTGCCCCTGTCGAACAACACGACCGCGTCTGTCTCGTTGGCTTGAACGTCGATGATCTGCCACCCGTTGCGATCAGCGGCTTCTGATAGCGCCACCAGTCTGCCGATGGGTGTGATTGATCGGAGGATGTCTTTTGCTTCTCTCATGATGCGTCCTCCTCAATACAGGTTTGAATTTGGTTGACCAGCTCTTTTCGGGTTCTGGTGGTGCGTATCCACCCACTGAGGCCCTCACACTTCCATACCTCTCGGCTCCCGTAATGACCCCAGCCGTCTCTGCCGTTGTAGTGGTAGCGTTCGCGCACCTTATGGAGCTGGATGTGCTCATGGCCCACTACCGCATACTTAGCGGAAGTGCCAGCCTCCCAGTCCTCCGCTTGAATTTTCTTGAGTTTCATAACAATGACTCCTTGCCATGTTGAGATGTTGATGATAATGCTACCTAATGCCGGTTGCTGTCGTAACAAACTGCGGCTCGTTTACGATGTCCCATATTTCGGCAAGCGTTAGCTCGGCCTCATACCAATCACCGTCGAGGCTTTTGGGACTGAAGTGCAGGGTGTAATACTCCCCGCCCCTCTCTTCATAAATTGCGGTGAGTGAATACCAGTCTGCGCGTAACCCTTGAGACTCAGTCAACAGGGTTGCGTAGGCGTCGATGTAGTCCAGAGTTGAATCACTCATAATCAGCGCCCTCCCATATCGGGATCAACAATGCTGGCGACCAGCAGAACAAAGGCCAGCAGGAACAAGCCTGCCCCAGCGGTTACAGTGTTTGGGTCTAGTTGCGTGATGCCGTGGAGCATCAGGCCAAACCCCGCGATCCAGTAGACGGTTGATAAGATTGCAAACTTCATGGTTGACTCCTCAGTCTCAATGTATTGCAGATGATAATACTATCTGAAGCAGTGGTAAACCCACTCAGAAAGGCACCCTTGCGGATGCCTGACTGGCTGGACTCACGCCTCCCCGTCCATTCGACAGAACTCGTCATAAGACATTTCTTGCACCCGCTCAATGTAGACGCTGATGCCACCTTGACTAATGAAGGTGCCGACCGAGCCGGTGACCACCGCCATGCTTGCGCCGTGCGCGAGTGCTCGCCCGTAGTCGTCGGTTCTGTCTCTGACATTGCTCAGGGAGAAATGCCCGTCAAAACTTGCGCGGTTGACGTTGTGGTCTTCATCCCAGTCGGTATAGATTTTGAATGTGCTCATAATTGACTCCTCAGTCGTTTAGGTTTCGGCCAGCGTCAGGCCATCTTCAGTGACAGTGCTATCTGCCAGACCTTGGGGGCGCGTGGCCCCCAGTTGATTAACCGCGTTTTGATTTGAAGGGTGTCATGTACTTGCGTTCTGACACCTTGACTCGCTTGCGTGAGCCGTCAGTCCAGCGGATGTGCATCCACTTAGGCCCAACCTTCTCGATGCAGGCGACCCGTATCCCTTGGTCAGTGTGATACCAGACCGGCTCCCACCCTCGGTTGAGGGCTTTGCGGTAGGTCAGGGTCTGCATATCGAAACACTCACATAACGATTCTTCGACCCTTCCTTCTGAATCACATAGTGGATGTGATCAGTCTCGGCATCGCGCATGATGCGGTAGATGGCATCATCAATGTCATCATCGGTCACGGTGTCCTTCAGAGTAACGTGATCGGTGTATTCCTCGGGGTCTTCTGCGGTGCTATACCAAAGTGTAGTCATGATTGACTCCTCAGTCAGTGGGTGAAGGCCGCTCATGCGGCCTGTACTTGATTCTCAGGCTGTAGGCTGTACATGTGCTCGACCGCGTCCTGAGCCAGCTTGCCAGCACTGAAGATGTACCGCTTGTCATCATCAAGCGCCTTGAGCCAGCTTGCGATGTACTTGATGTGATCAGGGCGGATGGTTGCAGTGACGCCCAGATCAGCGCAGAGAAGGAGCGCACCGATCTCGGCAACCAGCTCCTCATGAGCGTAGCCGCGCTTTGACTTGTCACCCAGCCGGTCACAGCGTGACTTGTGGCCTGTCCAATGGGTGTGCTCGTGAAACAGAACCCCAAAATATGAGGCAGTAGCTGTGCGGGTTTTCGTTGCGCTGAACATCTCACGCACTGGCATGGTGATGCTGTCATCAGAAGGCCGATAGAATGCGCGGCCCTCGGTAGTGTGGCTGACCTTCGCGCCCAAGTTGGCGATGAACTCCTCAGCTCGCGCCATCGTCTCGACTTCGCTCACCTCTTTGATGGCGGGCGGCGTCCACGGCTTGGCAGGCATGGGGTGACGCGGCTTGCGCTTCATCTCCGCTTCTTCCTCAGCGACTCGTTGCATGACTACGTCATAGCTCCAGACCGCGACAGAATCGAACCCGCCAACGCGCCACTCGTCTTCACCCGTGGGTGACTTGTCCGCGTCAATTTTGAATTTGCGGGGACGTGCCAGATACAGGGTAGCTTCCTGCCCTCGGGGAACCTGATAGCCCAGCTTCTGCCATCCGTCATAGGTGCTGTAGTAGTTGACGCCCAGCAGGAAACAGATCAGCGCGTTTGAGCCTGTCGCGGCGTGACCTGTTGCGGGGTTGTAAGGGCGTCCGCCTGCCTGAAAAGGCAACTCAAATCCGTCGGTATCACCTGCCTCGACGCCGTCCACGACTGCCTGCAATGCTACGCGCACCTGATCATTTAGTCGTGCAGTGTGGTCTATCTTTTCTCTGTTTTGCTTTGCCATGATTTTGACTCCTCAGTCTGTGGTGTGCGTTTAGGCGGCGGTGTAAAAAACCCGCTCGCCCTCTACTGCTGAAAGTGACGCTAGCATTGGCACGATGTACCGCTTGGCGTAGGCGTCGAAATCCAGATTAGTGAAGCTGGATGTGAGGGAAAGGACGATAGAACCGTCCTCAGTGACGATGTCATATTGGTGCTTATCCATTGTGATCACTCCCTAGTGGTTAGTGGGGCTGAGCAGAGTGCTCACGCATACCCAACGCGCTCGACGGTAGGCATGGTGTGAAAACTCTGTGATCAGCCATTCCACCCTACAGCGCAGGCATGGGATAGCTGATGCATCAGTGCGGGGCCAGTGATGCGCTGACTGTCACCCTGCGCCGTGAGTGATTCTCTAGAACTAGAGACTTCCTACACGGGCATGGGGTGCCGCTTGTTTGCTCAGGACAGTGTGGCTTGAATCACACCGACTGCTGGCCGCTCAGGTTGGTAAGGGTTGAGACCCTGCGGGCGTATGGTGCCCCGTATCCCCCAACCTCGTTATCAGGTTGGTGTGATCAAGTTACAGGAAGCAATGACGTAATGCAACACCCTGAGACAAATTATTTTTGAAAAGTCTTATGACTATATATAGCAAATTAAAAGCAGTGAATTGGTGACTACAGCAGGAAGTGTGCCAACGTCTAAAAAAAGATAAGAAAATCAATGCATCTTTGTGAGAGCTTTTAGGGGGGCAAGCAATGCTATGGCATAGGGTAGTGCTAACGTGTCTCAGAGAGCTTCCTGTGGCCTCCTCGACAGTGTTTGCATTTGTCAAGTTTTTTTTGATTCAGTGCGTCATTGCTATTTGTAGAAAGTGCTGGACTTTGGGGACATGGTATGCTGGGGGTATTGAATCAGTGAGGTGAGATCATGAGCAAGACCGAGGACAAAATGACAGGTAAGCAGAGAGCCTTCGCGAGGGCTTTGGCAATGGGTGATGAGCACGGTAAACCGATGAGCATTAGTGACTGTTATAGAGAGTGCTATCAGACCGAGAACATGAGTGATGCCGTCATTCGTAATGAAGCGAGCAAGCTGGCGAGCCACCGTGGCGTCACCATGATGGTGGAGCGGTTGAGGCGGGAAAAGGAACGCAATGCACAGGCTCAGGCAGTCGGGGACAGAGAGAGAGTGCTGGAAGCGTTGCGGTCGTGGATGCTGACAGCGGAGCCAAGCGACAGTGCCAAAATCACTGCGGCCAAGCTACTGGGTGAGACTCAGGGCATGTTCAAACAGCACCAGACCGTCGAGACAGTCAGATCATCGGACGAACTACTGGCCGAGCTGGACTCACTGCTGGATCAGGTCAGCGATCGACCGGAAGATCCCGACGATTCCGCCGATCCTACCATCATGCATTAGCCGACCCCCACCCCCCCTGTGCAGACGGCGTGTCATCATTGTATATACATAGTGATCCGCTCAAAAAATCACTAAAAATTTGACTATGTCACACTGTCACACTGTCTTATCGGGGGGATTTTTCTCAGAAAACGCCCTAGGAGTCCCATACCCCCCTATATTTCTACAAAATTTTCCCAAAATGCCAAAAATTACCAAAAAATCGGTAAAAAATACTGTCTAACTGTAGATTTGTGCTTGTCAAGGGGGTATATTCTGTACAATCCGAGGGGTATTTCTACCTAGTAATTTCCTAGGCCTAGAAATTTCCTAGAACTAGGACTTTTCTGGCCTAGTAAGTACCTAAGTTTTTATTTATAGGAGGTTTCTAGCTAGAAATTTCCTAGGTCTAGTATATTCCTAGGGGATTTGCCCCTTTCCGCGCCTAGATGGGAGACTTCTATGGCTGAGTATGTCAATCCTGCCACCACAAAAGAGACTGACCCGTATCTTTACTCACAGCGCGGTGCGCTTAGTGGATTGATGGCGCTTCCCGGCTCTGGGCAGACCTTGTCGCCAGCAGAGTTTTCCGCGTTGTTGGGCGGCGGCAGAACGTATGACCCCACATTCGGCATTTATCAGCAAGACCCGCGCAACATGTCCGATGTGGAGCGCATCCGCCAAAACATACTGAACAGCACTGGCAATGCGGGCCGCACTGTGACGGACTCGGCAGGCAACTTATACAGACTTCCTCGGAGTTCTCAGACTACGCGGATTGGCGATAAACAGTATTTTGTAAATGAAGACGGTACCGTCACCTCCTATGACGTTCAGGATATTGATTACAACTTCAGACCTAGATTTGACGAGCCGACAAGTACCTCAGGGCCTAGCCAGAGCGCAAATACATTCGGTTCCTATCAAGACATCTACAACACCATTTATGGGGATGCGGGCAATTCCGGCCAAGCGACGCTGGGTCGAAGAAACCGATCAGAAGAGCATGTCAATCAGCTTTTTCAGCAATACCTAGGACGGGACGCGGATAGTGAAGCGATAGATTTCTACGGCGAGAGAATCTTTCAGGCGATCAGTTCTGGTTCGCCAGATGCTTACCAAGCTATCATAAACGAAATAAGAGGATCTGCTGGACAGAGCGGCACCAGTGACACTGGCGGCACTGAGGGAGCAACTGAAACCAAGCCTAGAGCTACCGAAGCAGACATACAGGCACTGTATCAAGAGCTTCTTGGTGGCCCACCAAAACCCGAGGGGGTTGCATATTGGATGGGTCAGGGGTTGGATGTTGATACGTTACGCAACGCGATAGAGCAATCCCCAGAGGGGGTGGCATTTGCGAAAACAAACGAGGTGTCTGAAACAAGACAGGCGTACATTGACAGTCTTTCTGGGGATGCCGAATCAAACACAGCAAATAAATCAAACACAGCAAATTACGACGCCCTGCTAAATCAGTATTACCGAGAGCTTTTCAACAGAGACCCCAGTCAGGCCGGTCTGGACTACTTCAACCAGCGACTGAATGCTGGCGCATACGACCCTGACAACCTCAGGAGCGTTCTGATTAATGAGGCTGGCCCGCTAGATAGTTTGTATTACCAAGGCTCTCAGTCGGGTGACCCTGTGTTTTCGGCGACTCAAGCGTTATTTGGCAGAAGGCCAGCGAGGGGTGTACGAAACCCAGAAACAAGGGAGTTCACAGGCGGCTACGGCCAGTACATGAGGAATCTTGAGTCTGGTCAACTAACAGAAGACCAGCTTAGACGGAACCTCGTGAACCTCGCTTATGAACGTGGCGAGGGGATGGGAACCAGCAGAGACTATCAAAAGTATCTGGACACACTGGGAATCGACAGGGCAAACAGTCCATTTGCCATAGATAACGGCTTTGCAAATGTTCCGTATGGGTCTGATCTAGATGTCTATAGAGATAAGGCGGCAGATACAGGAGGAACAGGAGGAACAGGAGGAACAGGGGGAACAGGAGGAGACACCCCGCCCGGATTGCCCCAATTCCCCGGATTTCCCGGAGGAAATAGGATTCCCGGTCAGTACATTACCGGAAACCAACTTTACTCCGGAATCCCGTATGGCATGACAATGCCGTATGGCATGATGGACTTTACACAACCGATGAGTATGGACTTTACACAGCCGATGGGCATGATGGGACAGCCGATGGGTATGATGGGTTCGCAAATGCCACCGCAACCCTATAACTACGGTTACTCCTCGCAGTACATGCCGAATCGGGGATTGATGTCTGGCTACTCGACTGGTTTTGGCCCTTATGGTGGATATCAAAGACCATACGGGTTTGGTGGCGGTTACGGGTTTGGTGGCGGTAAAGGTGGCCGCAGAATGCGCCCGATGGGCGGTAAAGGTGGTTTCGGCTACTAAAATGCGCCGTAACTACCGCAAGGAATACGACAACTACGACTCCAAGCCCGATCAAAAGAAAAAACGCGCTAAAAGAAACGCGGCTAGGCGCATGATGGAGAGGGAAGGCAAGGTTTCAAAGGGCGACGGCAAGGATGTGGCCCACAAAAAGCCTTTGTCTAAAGGTGGCTCAAACAAGCGGAGCAACCTTAAAGTAACCAGTAAATCTAAGAACAGGTCATTTAAGCGCACGAAAACAGCACGGATGGCGTAATGTCAGACCTAATCACGCCCGAGTTAGCCAAGAAGCTACAGGGCGCACCTGAGCAGGTGCGGCTAAGAGCCGCAGAGATACTCGAAAAGGCCAAGACCGCAAAAGAGGTTGAGGCGGCACAGAACACCTATATGGGTTTTGTGAAGTACATGTGGCCTGCATTTATTGAAGGCAGACACCACAAGATCATGGCGGAGGCGTTTGAGCGCATTGCCAAAGGCGAACTGAAACGCCTGATCGTAAATATGCCGCCACGGCACACCAAGTCTGAGTTTGCTTCTTTTTTATTGCCGGCATGGTTCTTAGGTCAGATGCCTGAGAAGAAAATTATTCAGACGGCGCACACTGCGGAATTGTCTGTCGGTTTTGGCCGGAAGGTCAGAAACCTTGTGGATTCGGATGACTTCAAGAAGGTTTTTCCCAACCTACAGCTAAGAGCAGACTCAAAGGCGGCGGGGCGCTGGAGCACCAACAAGAACGGCGAATACTTCGCTATCGGTGTTGGCGGTGCGGTAACAGGTAAAGGTGCCGACCTTTTGATTATTGACGACCCTCACTCAGAGCAAGAGGGCCAGTCAGCAGACCCATCTGTGTTTGACCGGACGTATGACTGGTACACATCTGGGCCTCGACAGCGACTTCAGCCGGGAGGCGCTATTGTTATCGTGATGACACGCTGGCACATGCGTGATCTGACCGGCAAGATTATTAAGTCCTCTGCTCAACGTGTAGGTTCCGATGAGTGGGAGGTTATAGAGTTTCCAGCAATCATGCCGTCAGGAAAACCCCTGTGGCCTGAGTTCTGGAGTCAAACGGAGCTTGAGGCTCTGCGGAGCGAACTGCCCGCTCCCAAATGGAATGCGCAGTACCAGCAAAACCCAACCGCCGAAGAAGGCGCACTAATCAAGAGAGAATGGTGGAAAAGGTGGGAGCCTGACTATCCGCCGCAGTGTGAGTTCGTGATTCAGTCATGGGACACCGCTTTCTTGAAAACTCAACGGGCAGACTACTCTGCCTGCACGACATGGGGCGTGTTTTATCACCCCGACGATGACGGCATATCACAGCCGAATATCATCCTGCTGGATGCTTACAAAGAACGTCTGGAGTTTCCTGAGCTAAAGAAAACGGCTTATGAGATGTGGAGTGAGATGCAACCAGACGCATTTATTGTTGAAGGAAAGGCGGCAGGGATGCCGCTTATATTCGAGCTACGGGCGATGGGGATTCCGGTTTCGGAATACACCCCCTCGCGTGGTAACGACAAGATAGCAAGGGTCAACGCTGTTGCTGACTTGTTTGCTTCTGGCAACGTATGGGCACCAGAGACACGATTCGCTGAAGAAGTCATAGAAGAGTTTGCCGCGTTCCCTGCTGGGGAGCATGACGACCTTGTGGACTCTTCAACGCAAGCACTTCTTCGTTTCAGGCAGGGCGGCTTTGTATCGCTCCACACT
>Ga0209232_1001163_pt1 | contig 14609 bp, 25 predicted proteins | sample ETNvirenome_2_60_FD_184066 | JGI IMG/M metagenome (GOLD analysis project Ga0209232, IMG submission 184066) | Marine viral communities from the Pacific Ocean - ETNP_2_60 (SPAdes) (version 2) | ecosystem: Environmental > Aquatic > Marine > Oceanic | place: Pacific Ocean | collected 2013-06-22
AACCAACTGTCCAAGCATCTCAAGATGCTGGACTTTGCATAAGGAGTCTGGAACTGCCCCCCTGCCGTGGGTGAGGGGGCAGTTTCCATCCTCTTTACTCAAACAAAGGAGAACACAATGCCGAAGTCGGTACTCAATCAACTTGTCATTATCAATCGACAGCTTGAACAACTGTCTGAGCAACTTCATGCAGAAAACAGCTCGTTCAAATACAGCATCAACATGTATGTCACTGGCCTCAAAAACATGGAGAATCAATTCCATGAAGTGATTGAGCGTGATGCAACTGATGATGAGCCTTATCAAAAGCCAAAACTACAGGAGGTGTAAATGGCTTACCGTGTATCGAAGAAGATATCTGTTCCTGCCACTGGTGCAGGACGCGACCCAAAGTATCCGTTCCCAGAACTAGAGATCGGTGAGTCCTTTGAGGTCACAACAACAACCGAGAAAAATGCAGCGCGTAAGCGTTTTTACAATCGCAATCAACGCATTGTAACTCGCATGACCGACAACGGTTTTCGTATCTGGAGGATTGTATGAAAACACTGATGCAAACACGCCATTTCATATATCTAGCTGACGAGGTTGCCCCGCTCATGGGGTGGCCTTCTCAGATACAAATCATGGCGGACAAACTTGCCAAGACCAATCCACGTTTCGACAAAGAGAAGTTTTTAGAACGTGCAATACAAGCTTGGGAGGAGAAGCATCCGCCGCAGGAGATGGATGATGAGATACCATACTAAACATGTGGCTGAGAAAATTTACGATGAAATGTATGAGTGCCGTGACTGCGGCACTCAACATGAGTCGTACAATTCTTTGTGCCATCCAGACGAACACACAGGAGGATTCTGCACCAACTGCAAATCAGAACTGCTTGATGTACTGGTACTCCAGACCGTCTATCAGGAGGTGTGGGTTCGTGAAAACGATGACGCTATTGAGGTAGCGCATCAATGTGAAGAGTGGAAGGTCACTGACCACACTTACAAAATAGGAGAACGCATCAATGAAAATTGAAAGCAATGTGCCACTGCCAGCAAAGCGTGGCGTACATTCTGAACTCGGCAAGACAGCATCTCACATGGCAGTAGGATACTCGGTGGTTTGCAAAAACTCCAGTGAAGCAATGGCAATGTGCCAAGCCCTGCGGCGCAGAGGCATGACAGGCACCATGCGTAAACTTCCCGATGAAACCTATCGGGTATGGAGGATGAAATGATGGCAGATCTTTTTGATGTCAATGTGAGTGCCATGCATCACAAAGACTACAAGGATACAGAGAAACAAGCGGCAGAACTGATTGCTTCTCGTGTCACAGGACTGCGGCTTGTTGTCTTGCAGATACTGTATGATAACCCAGAAGGAATGACAGGCGAACAGGTCGCAAGCAAATCAGGTGAGTGGCTATACTCAATCAAGCCACGCATCACTGAGCTTTGCAGATACAAACTGGTTGAAGACACAGGATATAGAATCCGCAACAGTCGCAATCGCAACGAGGTTGTCTGGGCTATCACCAAACAAGGCAAGGAGATAATCGATGCAATGTCCCAAGTGCGAGAAGGAGACTGATGTCCTCGACTCGCGCAGGATGGATGGCACGGTAAGGCGCAGACGCAAATGTAAATCCTGCCAGCATCGATTCTCTACAGAGGAGCGATTGTTTGAAGCCCTCAAAAAGCGGAAAACAATCGCGCCTCCAACACGCAAGCCGAGGAAAAGACAGCTAACACCAAGACCACGCAAGCCGGAGATCTCATTTGATGAAATAGATCACATGACTGACGAGGAACTTGAAGCCATGATTACTGGAGACAACTATGATTAATGGATACGAGATCATGGTTGACCAGTTAATCAAACGCAGACAGGAACTTGGGATGTCACAGGAGCAACTTTCGTTTGAGATAGGTTGCGCCAAATCTTTAATTCACAAATGGGAGCAGTACAAGAGAGTGCCATCTGGCTTCATGCTTGGCTGTTGGGTGGAAGCACTTGGCTTACAAATCAAAGTCACAGAGAAACGCACGGAAAGCGAGACGTAAGGTTGCAGAAGATCGCAAAGGCGAACCAGCCTTGTGCGAAAAATGTAACACATTGCAATTGTGGTTTGTTGTACTCGCAAGCGGGTCAACATACTGCGTAGACTGTTGGGAGTATTACGGATGGCAACATCTCAGCGCAGAAAAGGAAGCTACCATGAAACAAAAATCCTTGAGTGGCTCCAAAAAATCGGCTTCAAAGCCAAGAAACAGCCCCTCTCAGGACAGTTGGGAGGCGAGTATCGGGGAGACATCCTCCTCGAAATCGGAGGACACGAACTGGTAGTTGAGGTAAAGTATAGGGACGGCGGCTCTTTCCCCAGCCCTTTCACCGTCTTAGACCAGCGTGACATTGCTATCTACAAGCGGCGAACAGGCGAACCAAAGTCTGTCGTCATCATTGACACTGAAGTATTTGAGGAACACTTCGTGCCGCTGATGCAAGAAGGCTCTGAAAAAAAGCGCAGAACCAGTAGGCAAAAGGTGCCTGTCTATTGGAAACCGACAACAGAGTTAATGGAATCAATCAATGAGGCACTAAAGGAGAACATCGATCATGCCATTGAAACAGGTAGGTTCTGCAATTACCACGTTGGGAAAGGGTCACGGTTCAGCGACATCTCTCTCGCCTACAGAAAGTGGTGTGCTAACGCCGTTAAGTTTAACAAAGAAAGCAACCGCAGTCGCAAGGATGCTAGAGGTAAACAATCCTCATCAACTGGACAAGAATCTAATTTCTTCGCTGGAGTCATTGACAGGCTATCCAGTGATTGAAGACAGCATTGTCAGATACAAACCGCATGGTGCAGAAATACAGGTGCGCGGCTATCAAATACAATGCGATACGGAGGAACAATGCAACAAGGCAATCGAGGTTGTGCAAGCATCGCTTGAGCCTATGCCCATCGATGATATCAAAGGCCAGCTTGTCATCCTGTCTACACTGGTAGTCAAACCATCTGGCGAATCATCTGGCGATATGAGCGTCCGCATCAGTGCCATATCCAATCAGCTTGTCGAGTTCCCTGCTGACATTGTGAACACAGCAATCCAAAATGTTTCTCGTGAAACAACTTTCTGGCCTGCATACGCTGAGTTCTACAAGCACATCGGCTGGAAGCTAACAAAACGCATCAAACTATTGGAGGCTCTGACCGCAAAAAAACTTGCGTTTCTTCAACAAAAACAGTAGTCTATTCATAAGGAGAACAGCATGAACAGACGAGGCTTCATCGGCGGCAGCGATGCGCGTCGAATCATGGAAGGTGATTGGCACACACTATGGCTTGAGAAGACAGGCCGTGCCAAGTCCGCCGATCTTTCAGAAAACATTGCAGTCCAGCTTGGGGTATACACTGAGCAGTTCAACATACTGTGGTTCAAGCGACATCACATTGGCTTCCCATCTGAAGAGCATTGTGACCACATACGCGAACAGAAAGCCTTTGAGGCCACAATCAATAAGGTGCCATGCAAAGGCACTGTTGATGGCTGGATATTCTCAAATGCGTTGCGGAAACAGATTCTTGAGTGCAAGCACACATATGACAGGAACACTATGGAGTCTTGTATCAGGCAGTACATGCCGCAGATACAGTTCTACATGAGGCTTGCAGACGCAACACATTGCTATCTATCTGTCATCTTCGGCAACCGCCGCTGGGAGGCGGTGGCGGTTGCGCGAGATGACACATACACAGACAACATGATGGTACACATTGCAGAGTTCTGGAAGTGTGTGACATCGGACACCGAACCCGCTGTAGGCAAACAGCCTACGTCTTTAACTACAGACCACATTCGGGTGGACGATATGGTCAGGAGGGATGCGAGTGGTGATAACGAGTTCATCAGTCGCGCACATGACTACATCGAAGCCGAAGGAGCGGCGAAGTCGTTTGAGTCTGCAAAGGCAGATCTCAAGGCGATGGTCGCCAATGAAGAGAGGGAAGTGTACTGCGACCTACTCACAATCAAGCGCGACAAGCGAGGCTCGTTGCGTATCAGCGTAAAGGAGAACACTGATGGCTGAAAACAAGAACATGCGAATCTGGAATCAGGTAGACAAATCTGATCCAGCATATCTCAAGACAGTGACTATCGGCAGATCGTTCACTGCAATCGACCCACAGTATCAGGTGATGAAAGCCACCGAGACATTCGGGCCAGTCGGTGAGGGCTGGGGCTGGACATCATCTGTAGATACAGTCGGCGCACAGGACGGACAGATTGCTGTCATGGCGCATGTAACTATCTGGCATGGCTCACGCGAGAACAGCTATGGGCCATTCACAGGATGCCGAACTTTCTTCAAGCAAGACAAGCGCGGCAACTACAAGTTTGCCGAAGATGCGCCAAAGATGGCGGTCACGGATGGGCTGACCAAGGCACTATCCCATCTCGGATTCAACGCCGATGTATTCCTCGGCAAGTATGACGGCAACAAATACGATGCCGACAGTGGCAACACCAAAAACAGCGGAGGCTGGTAATGAGCGAGTATGATGATACCAACAGGGGTGCAGTGTTCACTCCTTTCGATGACCAGAAGTTTATCTTGCAAGGCAAGCTGAACATCGACGGCAAAGAATACCCTGTCGTTATGATGCAGATGACATCAAAGAACGGCAACAAACGCCTTGAGGTCTATCAAAAGATGGGGGCTTTGTTTGAAGACAAAGAGAAGAAGAACGAGAAAGCACCAGACTATTCTGGGCCACTCGACCTTATCTCAGATAAGCTACGCATTGCAGGATGGCGCGGCATGGCTAATGAAAAGCCGTACATGTCATTGCAAGTCAGCGAGAAAATGGCTACAACGGAAGAGTCGTCAACGCCCGAACCTGTGAAGGGCGAGGTGATTGACGACACGATTCCTTTCTAAAACGCCGATGAAAGAAGCGGCGTTGGAATCATACAGCAAGGGTTGCTGTTCTCTTTCCCCTTGCGTGACCCCTCAGTGGCAGTTCCTCCGCCGCTGGGGGGTTTGCTTTTGGGACAACAACGGAGTTAGACATGAACATGATAAAAGCACCAGACCCAATCAAACAGAGGGGCAAGTGGAACTTCATTCCAGATATGGGCTATGATGATTGCCTGTTATTTGAAACTGAGAAAGAGTGCGACAATGCCAGACGCGCAATGCACTGGCATGGTTTCGGCACACGACAGCAGAAGACAAGAGAAGGCTGGAAGATATGGAAGGTCGCAAAGCAATGATACTGGTAGTGCCACGCAATGATGGGCTAAAGATTAGCGTGAACGGCAAGCTGTATCATGCAGACATGAACGCTGAACAAATGCTCAGAATGGGTATGCGCTTCTTAGAAGCGGCTGGCGAAATGCTTAGATCGGAACGGCCAGAAGGCGCATCCTCTCCACCAGACGGCCTGCCCGATTTTGCACCTGACGATACCAGCGGCTCTGCTCCATCTGGTTAGCAGCTTCTTCCCAATTGCTTTCATCTACTGCAGCTTTCATCTTTTTAAACTGAGAGAGTCGCGGCAGACCCATGTTAAACATCATATTCGCAATGATAAGCTGGGCATCGTCTGGCAATTCATTAAAGTTGGGGTACAGTTTGATGCAGTCTAGGCGAACAGTGTCTAGATCGCGCTCAAACGCCTCACGAACGCGATCTTGAGAAACTGGCGTCCCAATAGGCAACTCCCACTCAGGCTCGTCCTCGCGCACCAGATGGCCGATACCGAAGGTTTTGTATCCAAGATGATCGTTGTACAGCTCAAACTTGCAACCCTCATCAACCTCAAGATCTTTAATCAGCTTTTCAATCTTCACTTCTTCAACCCCTTGATACCACGCAATCCAAAACTCGCCGCTATGCTGGCGTACATTGCCCACTGGAACCACTGGGGAGTCGATTGAAGCGCAATGAAGCCACGCTCCACATATGACTGCAACGGCGGTATGAAACACATCGCAATGATAACTATGAATAGTATAGTCCATGCCTCATCCTTCCAGCTATCTTTGCTGGCTTCAGCCATAACCTTTTCCCATCCAGCTTCATGTGTTGCGGCAACCCGCATCACTTCAGCCTCGGCTTCAGCACGAGCAACTTTAACTCTAGATTTAGCGGCCTTCTCGTCAGCCTTTCCTTTCAACCAGCCGCCAGCCAGTTCTCCTACAATTGGTAATAATGCCTGAATCATTTCTCACTCCCAAGCCAGACTGCCAGTGAGCCTGTCATTGCTCCTGTTACTACGCTGATAAGCGAAGCCTGCTGAGTTGACAAATCTGGTTGCGAAAGCGCCCATTCGATGCAACGCACATAAACACCCGTCATTACCAAAATAGAAAATCTTGGCAAAATTTTTAGTTCAAGCATTTTACGAGCTATGTTTTCAACTGTCATTACAGTCTCCCTTGTACATGCAAAACTATGAGAACAACAGAAGCCAAGATGCAAGCAAATACAATCAAAAGAAACGTAATGATAGCAACCTCTAAATGGTGCTTGCGTTTTCTTGTACGCTCCTGTTCTGCTTCTCGTCTTGCTACCCTAGCCTTCGCCTGAAAGCGTTGCCAATCATTCCACAGGCCCGGCCTACCGGCGTAAATCATAAACTGTTTGAGTTCTGCTTCCTGCTGCCGAATTTGCTCGAGAGCCATAAACTCTTCGAGATCAGAGCCGCCTCCCTTTTTCTGCGCTTTCTGCTGTAGCTTTTCTTTTGCGCCAACAAATTGTGCGATTGCACTGCCAGCAGCAGCTATTTCCTTGCCGTTGCTAACGCATTGTTTAATAACGGCAAATGCCGCATTGGCTGCTGCGAGTTCAGCAAGCATCAATAGACCCTAACGCTTTTGTCTACCAGCTTTGGCAAACAATAAGCAGTGATGTTGTTTCCCTGTCTGTGCAACCGTTGCGCAAAGTAAACGCAGTCATCAACACTGCGAAAATACATATCGTTACTAACGAGGCTCTTATCCTTACCGACACCTAAATATACAAACAGCAAGAACACATGGATCATCCATTAACTATAATCCCGATAAGCAACAGGATTATTGTACCGGCAGTGCCAATCATTATATGTTCGATGCGCTTGATACGCAGGATAGTTTCCTTCCAGCGTTCAGCGCACACTGCCTCATGGGTATCTATCTGTGCTTGTACAGAAGCTGCAGTTGGTTTGGCCATTATGCGAACCCCCTCGCTGGTGTTGCTGGTGGTGTAATGATGTGACCACCATCCTCCAAATGCTTGATCAGCGTGTCAGCCTTATCTGACAGCTTTCTCAGGTTGGCGTGGTAGCCAGCCACAGCCGCCATTTCGGGGTACTCGTTGCCCTCATCATCCGTTAGCGTCTTGCCGGTAGGCGCATAGATGCTACCGATGTCATCCACCCGCACCCAGTGCGTTGCCATGATGAGATCGTTGTCGTCGTCATCCTGTGTGATGATGCTGTGAGGATAAACAGGACCTGTATCGCTGCTTTCGCTTGGCCCTTTCAGCGCGGTAATCAGAGCGGCTCTGTCAGCTACTTTAAGATACCAGTCGGCCTGAGGCGGCGGGATGTCTTCTATGTCATCAGTCATTGTATATGCTCATCAAAGCTGATAGGGGTCCATCATGGACTGCAAGTGATTATCCGAAATACGCCTGTTAAAGTAGAGTATTCGCTTGAAATGCCCTGCATTTGGATATTCGTCTATTGGCACAAGGGACATTTTTTGGATTGTTGGAATTGCTCCAGAGTTGTCTATACCTACAGCTAATTTTTGGCTAGAAGCTGCAACAAAGCTGTCTTCTTTGAAGGCTAATCCAAAACGGAACACCTCGTCTGCATCAACATTGTTAACACCTTGAGTCTGTGTATTACTCCCAGAAACCTTTACCAAGGTAGCCAATTGGGGCAATGAATTAAGTCTCAAGTCTATCCTGTCATTATTAGGGTCTGCCCCTTCAAGCCGAACTAGCGCTGTGAAATCAGTAGCCTGCGGAGTAAAGGGAACACTGCCCTCCATAAAAATAGTACCCTCTGCTGTGTTGTACCCCTCAAAGGGCTTGCTATTCGTCGGACCCATTGTCGCGACATCTGCGTTGCGGGTGGCGGCGCTGCCGGTTGTCGCAATGTGGCTGGTAACAAAAGAGCCGACTTCTAACTGTCCGCCCCATACAGCAACTTTATCTGTGCCATTGCCTGTGAAAGTTCCTGTCCCATTGGTATCACCGCTTGCAAGAAAGTGAATAAGTGTTGAGAATTGAGAAGATGGGTTAACGACGCATTTACACCGAAACCATCCATTGCCAAAACTTTCTATTGCAGTGCCGCTTTCCCACGCACTGCCAACATTAACGACAGTGCCAGCATTTAAATCAAAAATAGGAAACGTGTTAAGACCGCCTTTTCCAAACCCGCGAACGCCTATGTTTGGCGTTCCGTTAATAAGTTTTGCAAAAAAGCTAACAGCGTGAACAGTGCCCGTTGTAACATCGCTTCCTGCCAAGCCAAGATTTGTTATTTGATGACTTTCATTTGAAGAAGAAATAGTAAATTCATCAGCGGTTGTTGTTCCATCTGGTGCGGTGTGGGCGTCTGCCGATCTTGTAGTCCCTGTGGAAGCATTAAACTCATGACTGCTTGGAGCAAGATTAGTCCGCGCTTCCTCAATCAGCAGCCCCCTCGGCGTGTTCGTCACAGGGTCATAGTCGAAACGCGCTACATTGTTTCCGGCGGTTTGTATTAAACCATTACTTCCAACAAATGTTGCGCTTGTGCCGCGAGAAAAAGTAATGCGGCTATCAAGTGCTCCAGCAGCAGCAAAGTTCAGGTCGAGAACAGGTTGCTCGACGCTCTTGCGTAGTCCGGGGCTTCTAAACATTAGGCCATCTCTGTAACGTACAAAGTTCCATCTGCGTTGGCTCTAATGGCTGCAACCTTTTCGCCAGCATTGACTTTAAAATATTCAACCTGATTCGCTGGCAGATAAGCTGTGCTGGTTGTTGCTGTTGGGCTTGCGGCAAATATAATGTGGCAGTCAGTCGTGCTAACAACGCGCACAACTGTAGTGCCAACAGCAAAAGCACTGCTGTTTGCTGCACTGCTACTTGCTACACTAATGGTTTGAGTTGTTCCAAGTGGAAGGACTTGGATCGGTTCAAGTAAATCTTGGCCTACTGCAAGTGTTGTTGCCATTTTTTTCTCCTTGTTATTCCTTGCTCAAGGAATCTTTAAAAGCCTCAAAAGAGGATTTAACACTGTTGCTCCATAAAGCATTGCAGACGGCTTGAACGCTAGCATCCTCACCAGAAATATCAGTATCTGCCCACGATCCGCTAGACTTATCACGGCATTGCAAAACATGCCGGTGGTGAGTCCTGCTTATTTCTGCGCCGCTGTCTTTTATAATAGTGGTTTTTCGAACCTGCACAGACTTGTAAGGCCCACGCACTTCACAGTCATATTCAAATTCTTTTGTCAGTGACATTCTTAACTCCTGTTAAGCCGCAATGTAGGTAGCTGTAAATTTCATGGGTGCGTTCTGATCGCTCAAAGAAGTTCCCGCATAATCCGCACCACTTTGGCTATGCCAGATCAACTCTGTATCGTTGTTTTGGATCTCAAACACAACACCATTGCTGATGTCAAAGCCCCCTCCTGTAGATCCACATACACCACTGCCATGTGAGTTTGTAACATTTGCTGATGTAAACGGCAGGCCACCAATCTTGACCTGACTGCTGGCCTTGGTCGCACTGCTAGCATCAAGAAGTATTTGGCAATAAACAAAAGTGCCAATCTTCACATATCTGCCGACCTGTGATGTGTATGAAATTGATGTAAGGCCACTTGACCATGTAGGCGTAAAAGAACCTTCTTCGTAGTCATCAAAAATTTCAGATACTGCCGTACCAGAACTGTCGGCCGTTGCACTAAAATCAATTCCGTTACCACTACTTAAGACAAGATTGGCGGAGGTTATTGCAACACTGCCAGTACCATTAGGGTCTAGCGTTATGTTGCCGTTTGTATCAGTGCTGCTAATGGTATTGCCATTGACGTTAATGTTATCAACATCTAGGTCAGTGCTAACAACTACAGTACCAGTACCGTTAGGCGTCAAAGTTAGGTCGCCGTTAGAATTAAGAGTCGTAATAGTATTGGCTGTGTTTAAGGAAATATTTGTTCCGCTCAATAAAGCTGTTTTGGCAATATCAAGAGTTGCGCCACCAACAACACTGCCCATAGCTGTACTGATTGGAGTAACGTCTGCTGTACCAGCAGTTGCAGTTGCATTTCCACTAGAATCAAACGCTAGATATTTATTGGCACGAAGAGCAAGGCTAGGAATTTCTAAACTGGCAGTAGTGTCAGTATCAGAAAGTTGCAATCCTCGTTCAGCTTTGTCATTCAGATCTGCGGCAATTGCAATGATTTTATCAAGTTCTGTATTCAACGCACTAATTTGAAATGCGCCAGATGCAGGAAAATCAGTGGTACGTTTAAGATCAATGTCTCTAGTAAACACAATTTTTTTATCAGCACCACTAGCAGAAACAGCACTAGTAAAATGCACATGACCGTCTGTACCGCTGGTATGCCCAGCATTAGCATCTGTGTTTGAGTCCGAGATTTTGTAGTGCGTGGTTAATGTTTGCAGAGTATTGTCAACGTAGACATTGAGATCTGCGTTATCGAAGATCTCAAACGTCATGGTGAATACAGTCTGCGAATTGCCATCAGCAACCGTATATTCGTTTCTCGGATTGTTGTCTGCTAAGTTGATAGTCATGGTCGCATCCTAACTTAAATTACAGTTTTCCTCAACGCACAATTAATATCGGCCCATATTTGCAATGTCGCGTGTAGTTTCGTTCATAAACTCTTTTAAGAACCAAAGACGCATTGCTGGGAGATTTCGTATCATGTGTTTTGTGCCTTCCCCATACTCGCCTTGCACAAAATTGCCGACACCATAGCGAAGAAAGTTATGAGTAATAGCAGGGCCAGTTCCAAGAGGCTCAATAATTCCTTCTAATGTGTCTCTTTTTTGTGGGAATTTTGGAGGTATAATACCCATGCCAATATCAGGGCCACCAAGAGCAAGAGATGTGTTCATCGATGTGTAGAAAGCATCAGAGTACAAAGCAGCAAGACCAGACGCGTCAAACGATCTTGAAACCCAATCTGCCGTTGTAAACTTCTCACGAGCAAACTCTGGTGTTTTCCAATACACAGACAAAGCTCCAAGCCCCATAGCCGCAACAAGAGCCGTATATCTATTCTTTACCTGATTGGTTGCATATGCCGCTGTAATTTTGTTTAGAGCCGCAAAGCTGTAAGACATAAACTGGAATGGCATACCCAGCAAAGGACTCTCAATCCTGTGATAGCCGCGAACTACGCTATCTTCTGGAAGCCCCAGCTTGCCAGCAATGCTCATAGGAATATGAAATATACCATCTACAAGAACAGGCTTATCCGCTGGCGTACCCATCAAGATAGTGTTTTCAATACCAGAGTTGAGAGCGGATCTAAAATCATCCCGAAGTTCTTCTAACTCACGAGGCCAGTTCCTAGTGTTGGGCATATACAAACCGCCATCGATTTGCTCAATGACACCATCATCAGCAAGCTGTTTAATCTTGGCCGCTTTCTTTGCATCGAACCCATAACGGGCAAGATATGCAATCTCCATCGGACTAGCCGTTTTGTTTGTAACTTTGACAGCATAATCTACAAGAGTATGGCAACGAGCCATTGAGTCTAGTTGCTTGAAAATGCGTGTGAATGGAGCAAGCAAGTTTGCTTTGTAGAATTGATTCTTAAACCAATCCACATTTTGTGTATAAACACGGTCAAAGGTGTTGCTTGAGAATGGGCTGTTTGACAGTTCTTCTGTCAGGCGCATGTGACTACTGCCTGTCAGGATCTCTAGCATCTGACCAGCAATCCTGCCCTCTTCTGCCCCCATACGCACACGCTGATCTGCAATATTCTTGAGAAGCATGACAATAGTTCTGCCATCATGCTCCATAAGAATTTTTGCCATGTCAGGCAAAGTTGAAAAGCCAGCAGAACCAAGATAGTTAAGCTGTGCCGCGTCTCTCATAACTTGTGCGAAGCGAGCATCCCAGCTATGCGGTTCTCTTAGCGTTGAGCCAACAACACGATCATATAGGATGATGTAGTTTTTTCGATGTTTATTGACCTCATCCATAGTTTGGCCTTGAGCAAGCATATCATCTTCAAGGTCATCAAGAATGTCATCTAGAGATTTGCCATTGTGCTTGTTGGCAAACTCATAACGAGGCGCAACCCTAGCAGTGTATGCCTTCATTACAGCAATCGGATCGTTGACGATATAGTCGTAGACAAGGCTATTAGGGATGTCCAATGTTCTGTGGCGGAAGTGCTTTGACTTGCCATGCCCAAAAAATGAAGCAGCCTCAGATGTGGGGTCATCCTCATCTAGAATGTTTTTGATAGCGGCATCGACCCTTGCTTGAATGGCCTCTTTACTGTCGTCCAAGTCGTTGCGAACCCACTGTGCTGGTGGTGTACGCATTTCCTTGTGAATCTCTTTCATGCGAGAAAGAGCCTCATCATTGACACGCATTTCGTATTCAATGTCGTCTTCTTTGTAACGCTTTTTGAATTTGCCGTGTGTAAGTTCGTGTAGCAGAACAAAGTCTTGATAATCAGCAAAAGATCTGAAGCTATCAGAGTTGTTCAGCATAAACATGTTATGATGGAAATAGGCCTTGTTATACAGGTCTGGCTTGTCACCAGCCGCCTTTCTCATATCGGCAATAGTTTGTTGCTTGTCTTTTACTGACTGCTTGAATTTACGATACTTGGCATACACACCTTGCCTGTCGATGTAGATGATGCCCTTCTCAAGATCGATGTACTGGTGCATACCCAATGCGCCTTTAGGGTGTGCATTTTTAATAGCTTCACGAGCTTTGTCGCCAGACACAACCTTTCTGACATTAAACTCATCACCATACTTACGCAGGATTTCTGCATCAGATAGTTCAAACAAGTTGCGCTTGATAGAACGTGCTTGAGGATTGGCCTCCCAGACAAACGGATTATCCTTGAACCAATCAAACAGTATCTTGCCGAATGACTCACGATTGTCAGCAATAGCTTGCTTGTTCCAATAACGAGAGAACATATTCTCTTCGTTAGGCGGCATGGTGGGGTCATCTTGCATGGCCTTCAAGTTGTGGTCAAGTTCTGTAAGCTCATCCTCAATCCTAGCAATCCTTAACTCAAGAGAGTCTATAGCCTTGCGTTGATTGAGCGTTACAGTCGGGGGGACTTTAGCCAGCCGTTCAATCTCTACTTCAGTGTCATTGAGTAGCTTCAGTTGCTTTTCTGTCAGGCCACGAGCGGACTCTTCTTCCTTGAGATTGTTTCTTTGCCTACGCAATTCACGCAGTTTTTGGCGTTGCTCGACAAATGATATGCCTTCTTTTGCTTCAATATCGTCCAGCTTTTCATGGGCTTGCCGCAGCTTGAACTCTTTGTTCATCATCATGTTTTCCATGAATTTACGGTTGCCAATCAAACCTGTTCTGGTTAGTCGCTCTTCCCACTTCTCCCAGAAGTTTGTCATTAGCTTGATGGATTCACGCTCAAGATCATCAACACCGTCTATGCCATTGACATATTTACGATTAATCTCTTCAAGATATTTGCTAAATGAGCCATCCATATTGTTAAAGTTGTGATCCATGAACACGGCAGTACCACGACCAGATGACTTGCCGAAGTTATCAATCAACTGGTCATAAACTTGAACCCATTCGCCTTCACGAATCTTGGCTCTTGCATATGTAGAATCACCTGATGTAAGGCCAACTTTATTCATGGCCATCAAAAATCCTTTATCACCAACAAGATCTACAAACATTTTCTTAACGCTTGTAGGTATGCCAGATTGCAAGGCATCTATCAGGGGTCTTGGTGTTAGTTTGTTAAACAGCCAAGAATCGGTAAACCAACTTTCTGCAAGTCTATACGGATCTTTGGCCGCGCTATCCATACGAGCGTCTTCAATACGCCGCAGAGAACGCTCTTTGCGAACATTTACTAGGTCAGCCTCAAGATTCTCAATGCCTTTTTTCCGGCCAGCAATCTCATTGAGAACCTTCTTAGGAAGATCTTTGCCGTCTTTAACTGACCTTTGAAGCCTATCAATTTCTTTTTGAATTAGGCCAATCTCATTAGGAATAGACTTGGCACGAGCATCCAGTGCCTCATCAGCAACACCACTGAACTGCCTTGTCTCTCTACTACCAATGCTTGCGGCCTCGTCAGCAGTCAACTCGCCAATAATCTCAGTAAACTCATTAATTTCTTTTGAGGTGGCCTCCAAAGCCTTTGCGCGCCTTGCGGCCGGTATACCCAGCGCACCGCCCAAGATGCCACCAGCGACCATTGCAGCCCCAATATTGAAGGCTGATTCCTGCCATGTACCTACAGGATCAAACGGCAAACGAGCGAGTTCCAAACCCGCTTGCAAAGTTCCGACACCCGCACCAACACGAAGAGCAGAAGAGCCAATACTCCGAGCAAGGCC
>Ga0209232_1001166_pt1 | contig 14604 bp, 9 predicted proteins | sample ETNvirenome_2_60_FD_184066 | JGI IMG/M metagenome (GOLD analysis project Ga0209232, IMG submission 184066) | Marine viral communities from the Pacific Ocean - ETNP_2_60 (SPAdes) (version 2) | ecosystem: Environmental > Aquatic > Marine > Oceanic | place: Pacific Ocean | collected 2013-06-22
AGAAATTTATTAAAGCAAGAACTACCAGCAATATGTTTTTCTGGTAAGTTTCAAAAAAGAAATGACGATTCATTGGTTGAGTATAGCGGTATAATCTGCTTAGACTTTGATGGATTTAAAACAAAAAAAGATTTAGAAGATTATAAAATATCTTTAATGGATAATGAATTTGTGCATAGTGCATTTCATTCTCCTAGTGGCTACGGATTAAAAGTTTTAATCAAAGTTCCAATAGACCCTGACAACCACACAAATTATTTCAAGGCATTATCTAAACAATTTAATAATGAATATTTTGACTCAACAAGTAAAAATATTAGTAGAGTATGTTATGAATCATACGACCCCTTTATATATATAAATGAAGACAGCAAAGTATTTGATGAAATAATAGAGGAAGACTTTGAGGAAAAAAATACTTATACAAGCGTTCCGGTGTTTCCAATTAAAAATGAAAATAAAATTGTCGAAATACTAATGAAGTGGTGGGTTAAAAAGTATGGATTGATTGAAGGTGAAAGAAATAATAATGTATATATACTGGCCGCCGCCTTTAATGACTTTGGAGTTAATAAAAATTTAGCAGAATATATTATGAAAGATTTTGAAAGCTCTTCATTTTCTGCTGTTGAAATACAAACCACCATTGACTCGGCCTATCGAAACGTATCAAACTTTGGAACTAAGTTTTACGAAGATGAATCAAAAATAAATAACGTAAAAAAAAAATTAAAAAGCGGAGAGTCTAAGCAACAAGTAAGACAATTCTTAAAATCACAGAATGTAAGCACTGAAGCCATTGATCAAATCATATATGATTTTGATACTAAAAGTTCTAATAAAATTTTTTGGCACAAAAGTGAAAAAGGTAAAATAACTATCATCCATAACTTATTTAGAGACTTTCTACACCTTAACGGTTTTTATAAATATACACCTGAAGGTAGTAAGAGCTCTATATTTGTTAGAGTTGAAAACAATTTGATTGACCATACAAGTGAGGATGAGATTAAAGATTTTGTTTTACAATACCTGGATTCATTAGAAGATAAATCAGTGTATAATTTTTTTGCTGACAAGACTAGGTATTTTAAAGACGACTTCTTGTCAATGTTGAAATCAGTTGATGTATACTTTATTGCTGACACAAAAGATACTGCTTATTTATATTTTCAAAATTGTGCAGTTAAAATTGATAAAGAAACAACAACTATAATTGATTACCTAGATCTTGAAGGATTTGTTTGGAAGGATCATGTCATACATAGAACATATACCGAGTGTGAAGACACACATTGTGATTTTAAAACTTTTATTTCTAATGTATGCAGTACTGATGCAGTAAGAATAAAATCTATGGAAAGTACCCTGGGCTATTTACTACATGGTCATAAAAACCTATCCTATTCACCAGCTGTCATTCTTAATGATGAGGTGATTTCAGATCAACCCAATGGTGGTACTGGTAAGTCGTTGTTAGTCAACGCTTTAGGTCAAATGAAAAAATTAGTTATAATAGATGGTAAGGCTTTTGCCTTTGAAAGATCCTTTGCATATCAGTTAGTCTCTGCTGACACTCAGCTTTTATGCTTTGATGATATAAAAAAACATTTTGAATTTGAAAGATTGTTTAGTGTTGTTACCGAGGGTATTACATTAGAAAAGAAAAACAAAGACGCTATTAAAATACCATTTGAAAAATCCCCAAAACTTATTCTTACAACTAACTATGCTGTGAAAGGAGCTGGTCAAAGTTTTGAAAGGAGAAAGTGGGAGTTAGAATTTAAACAACACTACACAACAACCAATACTCCTTACATGGAGTTTGGGAAATTATTTTTTGGTGATTGGAATGAGAATGAATGGTGTGCATTTGACAATTACATGATTGAATCATTACAATTATATTTAAAAAACGGATTAATTAAAAGTGAATTTGTAAACCTTAAGATTAGAAAGTTATCGGCGGAAACCTGCCATGAATTTATTGAGTGGTGCGGTTTGCTTGCAGGCACACCAGGTTCTGACAAGCTAAGATTTAATGAAAAGCTTTACAAGCATGAATTATATATTGATTTCATCCAAGACAATCCAGACTTTGCCCCCAAAGCAAAGATGACTGTATCAAGAGTAAAGTTTTATCAATGGCTGGTTTCGTATGGTATGTATGCCACAGGTGTGAATCCAGAGGAGGGTAGAGATAGTAAGAGTAGATGGATATTATTTAATGACGAAACAAAACAAATTACTGATGAGGCAAGATCCCAGTTGGATTTCTGATTTTAATTGGTGTGTGGATAATGATTGGCAGGTATACATAATACCTGGAACATATAAAGATCATAGGATTGCCATACGTAAGGGCGGTATTACAGCTCATGGCAAAGATTTTAGAAGAGATGTTTATGGGACAGAATATTATAGTAGTGAGATTGTTGGATCAAAATTATATAAGACTCAGAAAGAAGCAATGCTTAATTTAAAAAATGTATATAAGCAATTAAGAAATAAATATGAGGTTAAAACCATTTGAATATAGAGATTATCAGAAAAAAATAATCAATCAAGGAACAGGTATTTTAATTCGTGATAGATTACTTTATTTAGCTATGGAGGTAAGGACAGGTAAAACGCTTACCAGTTTGGGTATATGTGATAATTTATATATTGATAATGTTTTATTTATTACTAAGAAAAAAGCAATAAGTAGTATTGAAAACGATTATCGAATGCTACTACCTGGTTTTGAACTTCAAGTTATTAATTACGAAAGTTTACATAAAATAAAAAAAAGAGGATGGGATGTAATAGTATGCGATGAGGCTCATAGTATGGGGGCTTATCCGAAACCTAGCAAACGAGCAAAGCAAGTTAAAGAATTAATACAGATAAACAATCCTTATTATATTTTATTATCAGGTACCCCAACACCTGAATCTTATTCTCAAATGTATCATCAAATTTATGGGCATCCCAACAATCCTTTCAAAAAATATTCTACTTTTTATAAGTTTGCCAGGCTGTATGTAAACATAACCTTAAGATATTTACACGGATTTAATACAAAAGATTATTCAGACGGAACAATAGGTATATTAAGCGCAATGAAACCTTACACTATATCATATACTCAAAAACAAGCTGGGTATAAAGTACAGACAACAGAAACTATATTGACTGTTGAAATGTCAGACTCAACTTATTCCTTGTGTAAAAGACTAAAAAAAGATTTAGTTATACAAGGTAAGGATGAAGTTATATTGGCAGACACAGGAGTAAAACTTATGAGTAAGCTACATCAAATGTATTCAGGTACAGTTAAGTTTGAGAGCGGTAAGTCTATGATTATAGATTCATCCAAAGCTAAGTTTATAAAAAAGAAATTCAAAGGAAAAAAAATAGGTATATTTTATAAGTTTACTGCAGAACTTAAAGCTTTAAAAGAAGAATTTGGTGACGAACTGTGTACTGAACTACCAGAATTTGAAAATACCAATAAAAATATTGCACTACAAATTGTCAGTGGTAGAGAAGGTATTAGTTTAAAGCAAGCAGACTGTTTAATTTATTATAACATAGATTTTAGTGCTACATCTTACTGGCAATCAAGAGATAGGATGACTACAAAAGAAAGACTTAAAAATAATATTTATTGGATTTTTAGTAAAGGTGGTATTGAACATCAAATTTATAAAGCTGTTTCAAAAAAGAAAGATTACACCCTACAGCACTTCAAATCTGATTTACTATCTTTATAATATGAATAAAGTCCTTTCAGTATTTTTATTTTTATGTGTATCATGCGGAACATATCAGTATGTTCCTAACACAACTTATGTAGATATAGATACAGCTCCTCAAGATATTACATCTGTATTCACAAATTATAATACAGATATTATTCGCATACAATTTAAGCCTTTCAACCCCCGCTTTTATTTCAGCAATCATTATGGTTATTGGGGTATAAGACCTTTATGGTTAGATTTTGACTTTTATAATGGTCATTACTACAATTATTATTCTTCTTTTTATAGACCCTGGAATTATTGGAATTATTATATAAGGCCTAATTGGACACAAGGCCCTTTTAATAATCAAGGTTACAATGTTGTTTATAATTCTAGCAGAAGAACTATGAAGGTTAAAGATAAAATAGCTTTAGGTAAATTAAGCAGATCTAGATTAGTTATAACTAAAAAACCAAATATAAATTACAAACCAATAATAAAACCTAGGATTAATTACAACACAGTAAAGCCTAGTTTTAATAATAAACCTAGTTTTAATAATAAACCTAATTTTAATTCTAGACCTAATTTAAATTCAAAGCCTAGATTTAATTCAAAGCCTGCTACATTTTTAAAAAGTAAAGGGGGTAATTAAATATATAATGACTGAACAACAAATACAAGCCAAAAGAATAAAACAATTAGAAAGTAAAGGTTATTATGTTATTAAATTAATAAAGACAAACAAGAACGGCATACCTGATGTTGTAGCTATAGCTCCTGGATCAGATGTTATTTTTTCAGAAATAAAAAAACCAAAGGGTAAAGTTTCAAAACTTCAAGAATACAGATTAAAAGAGTTAAATGATTATGGGTTTACAGCCGAAGTATATAGAGGAGAATAATGTTTCGGTAGAAGATTTGTTTATTAAAAATATTAAACAATTTGGAATCAAAAAAGTCATCGCTATTTCTAGATACTTAGATGGATTGATAAGTCAAGTAGAGGTAAATGACTATGAGCAAATTGTAGCTGGAGCATTAAATATAAAATCCGAGGTGTTATATTTTGAAATAGAATTTTTGAAATATCTAGATAATTCATTAGTTTTGATAGATATTCGAGAAATAGAAGTAAACGACTACTTAGACTATATGAATGCCGGATATTACTTAACTTATGAGGAAAGCAACCAAACGTTTTAAAATTTTAGATTTATACAAAGAAGATCCTAAAATGCCTATTGAAAATATATGTGCATTAACTAATAGTTCTGAAATGTATGTTAAAAACGTAATATCAGATTATCATTTAGAGTTAGTTTCATATTATGAGATATGTATAGCACCAAGTTTATCTGAAGAAAATATCTATTATCTTTTTTCAGACAATGGATTAGAAAAAAAATTCCAAATACAAAACAAAATTGTTTTTACTACAGAAGATTTAACTCAATTGGAGAAATTTTATGTCACTACAAACCTAGGTGTAAAGGAATTCGCAATATTTTCTTAATTTTATTGTGTATTTGTCAATTATTTCACTAACTTAGAGCAAACACAACTAATCTTATTAATATTATATTGGGAAAACTGCTAATGTTTATGTGAACATAAAGTAAATGAGTGTAAAAAATTCTTCTGGTGTCAACTTTACTTACATCAACAAATTGATGGAAGAAATTCACGACCACTCAGATGAAATATATGAGTCTTTAGCTGACCAAGACTTTAAAGGATTAGATGAAAATATTAATTCATTGATTTTTCTTTTAAAGCAAACTCAACAAAACTACCAAGATGAAATCTAAATCCACTAAAGCCTATGGGAGAAGGTTACGATTATCTCCACAGGAAGAAGAGCTGATACTTGAACATCGCTCTACATCATTCGTTAATGTAAATCAAAACGACAACTCTGAATTAACAAAGCATTTAAATGAAAGAGGAATAGACCCTGATTCAGTAGTCAGTGTAAAACATTGGCAAAGCGCTTCAGGAGAATACAGGTTTTCTATTGTAACTAAAGATGATTATGGATTAGATGAAGGACAGATGATGAAAAATGTAAATAAATTTATTCATGATCATGCGCCTACATATAATAAAATAAAAAGATCTAAAAGCAAACAACCTCATTTATTGGTTATAAATCCAGCTGATATACATATAGGTAAATACGCACAAGAAGTTGAAACAGGTGAAGAATATAATACAGATATAGCTTGCCAAAGAGTTCTGAAAGGTATTGAAGGACTCCTTGCTAAGTCAGTAGGTTTTGACGTAGATAGAATATTATTCTGCATTGGTAACGATGTTTTACATGTTGACAATGTTTATAACACCACAACTAAAGGAACTGCGCAAGATACAGATGGCAAATGGTGGGAGCATTATGAAATAGCTTTAAAACTTTATGTTAAATGTGTAGAGATGCTTAGAGTTGTTGCTCCTGTAGACGTTGTACATAGTATGAGTAATCATGACTATCAATCAGGTTTTCATTTAGCGCATACCTTACAGGCTTGGTTTAGAAAAGCTAAAGATGTAGTTTTTGATATAACCGTTAATCATAGAAAGTATTATCAATATGGTAATTCTTTAATAGGGTTAGAGCATGGTGATGGAGCAAAGCTTTCTGATTTACCTTTGCTAATGGCTCAAGAAAAACCAATGCTATGGGCAAAAGCTAAAAGAAGATATTGGTATTTACATCATCTTCACCACAAAGTAAAACATAAATGGTTAGACGGTAAGGATTTTATTGGGGTAACTGTAGAGTATTTACGAAGCCCTTCATCTTCAGATAGTTGGCATAGCAGAAAAGGATATACTGGATCTCCTAAGGCTGTAGAAGCGTTTATACATCACTTAGAGCATGGCCAAGTAGCTAGGCTTACTCATTATTTCAATTAGCTTTTTTAGTGTTTTTTGTTTTAGTTTCTCTCAACTGGTATCTTGTAAAAGTACCTGCTTCAGCTGGTAATAAGCCTAGGTTATATAACAATGAAGGTAGTACTAATGTTTTTAATCTTTCTTGAGACTCTTTACTTATCTTTCTTTTATTTCCAAAACGATCCGTAAAAACTCCATCTCCAAATGCAAGTTCAGTCAAATCTATAACTTCAAGACCACGTTCAAATGCAATGCCATACTGACCGGTTACATCACCTACGTCTAGGTTCTTGGTGTCACTGTCAAAAAATATTTTCTCATCATCTCCGGTAATAGCACTCATAGTTTTATTTATTCCTTTTAAAATGTAGCCATCAACAAGTGAATGAGCAACGGGATTTAAAAATTCAGTGACTATATTTCCTTTTCTGCCTTTTATTATATTGTCAATTCGTTTTTTTCTTTTTTCCTCATCATCATCATATCCAATTTTAGACATCATAGCGGTTAATAATCCTCCGATAGCTTGAAAAGCCGCCACCTCTACGCCTGCTGAAGCAATAGATAGCGCAGCTCTTTGCTTTTCTGATTTACTAGCGGTCTTACTAAACAACACAGGTAAATCTGTATATACTCTGGTTTTTAGATTCATTGCAAAAGATGCAAAAGGAAGAAATATTCGTCTAATATTCTTTTTATAAAAGTTATCTGACTTGAAAAATTCACCAAACATATCAGAACTTGAAATGTTTTGTTGCAAATCAACTTGAGCTTCCGCATACGCTAATGCTTCCTTGTCTGCTTTATGGGTTTCCCAATCAATGGATTTAACATCCACTCCTTTTTCTTTTAGTTTTTGTTTGTAATATGTAATAAAAGACACTCTAGCGATTGCTTTATCAGGTTTTACTAAAAATATTTCTAAGCCTAAGGTGTTTAATTTTTTAATTAATTTAATGGAATTTTTTATACCATTTTTTAGAAAATTAGATTTAATATCTTTAGCTAATTCCAAAAACTCTTTGCTATTTGTGAAATTTTCAAGCTTTGCTAAATCAGCACTAGACAAACCTCCTCTAATAGATATAGATGTTCCAACAGAATCAATCCATTTCTGAAGAGGTATGTTGGTAAAAGAGGCAATATCTAGATTTCCTTTAGAGTTTATAATAGTGTTAAGTGCAACAGGTAATACTTGTTTTACAGGTTGAAATACTTGTATCAAAGCTCTACCCACTCCAAGGTTTGCAATTAAATCCAACCCTTTAGACACAGCCCCTGCTTCTTCTTTAGGTAAATATTTTTGTTTTTTTGCGGTGTTAATAAAACTGACTACCTTATCAACAACTAATTTTCTTACGCTTTCATCAGGAATTAGTTTATTTAGCTCAGGTGATTGAACGAATCCCTTTATTTGATTATAAGCTGGAGCTGTTTGTATATCCATTTGAGCAGCTTCCATAGAGTTTGACATATTAGAATCAAAGTTAAAGTTAACAATTCTATTTTTTGGTAATTGCTGTGGTTTTGTTGATTCAAATAATACTCCTGCTTTTTTATTAAACAAAGTCCCTGAAAAAGATCCGAACGCACTTTCATTGTCTAAGTCAACTTCTACATCAGTTTCAAATACTGAAAATTTATCTGGTGTATAGTTAACATCATTGCCTAATATCTGATTGTATATATTGTAGTTTGTTTGAGCAAGCTCCGGATAGACTTTAGCCCATTCATTTTGCCAAAAGTTTACTGCATCTTTATTAACCTGATCAAAAGCATTTTCTATTTCAGATGAACTTTTAACGTCTTTAATTTTGTCATATATCTTTTGTAATATTTCAGCTGTTTCTTTCTGCTCTTTACTTCCTCTTAGATATTTTGCAATAGACTGCTCAACTAACCTCAATCTTCTTTTGAATTCTTTTTTACTAGAATCTATATCCCCACTAGTAGTTCTAACTAAAAAAGCATACAAGCCTCTTTCTATATTATTTATTGTTGAATCAAATGCCTCGTTATTTGGCTTTAATTTACTGAACTTTTTTACATAATCTTTTACCATATTATTGGTATTGACTACAGCCTTGGCTTGACCGCTAATAAAATCTCTTAACCCACTTTTAATTTGAAAATCTATGTAATTATCTAAGCTACCTAATATCGTTTTCAATGTCATAGGCATTGTTGCTATTTGTTTTAAGTAAGGAATAACTACGCTTTCGTATAATTCTTTGAATTTACCTCTAGGTTTTACGATTTTATTATTTTTTACCATTTGTGAGACATTAGATGCACCGGTATTGTTTTTCACCACTGTTTCCATGCCACCAGTGTTTCTGTTGACGATAAAATTATTTAATGCATCAACTGCTTTAATAACATCTTTAATTCCCATAACCGACAAATCCATGTTCATAAATTCTTTTACAGTAGATTTCTGATCTGAACTTAAATTTAAAGGATTGCCTGTTGCTGAGTCTACACCACTAGACAACATTTGTTTTATGGTATCGGAATATTTTTTAAACATAGTTGATACAGCCTGACGAATGATTGATTCATCTTGTTCGCTAGGCGCTGGAGTTTTATCATCTAAATAACTTTTCATCTGTGCATAAGTCATATCCTTTGCATCGATGCCAGTCATGGCTTCAAACTCATCTCTCATTGTAGCTTCTATTTCAACCTTTTCTTTTTCAAGTTGGTTGTCAGCAAATGAATTTATTTTTGCAAGGTCAGCAATTCTTTTTTGTTTTAACTCACCTTTTAATACTCTACTGGATTTAGATCCGTCAACAAGTTCTTTAGCTAACTGGTTGTATAAGTCTAGATCTTCTACATAAATAGGATCCATAAGTGCAAAGTTTTTTGCAGCAGCCGCAATAGCTGCATCTATGGTTTTAGTATTACCAATTTTCTTTAATTGTTTTCTAAAAGTATTTGCTGTTTTTAATTTAAATATACTATCTGCATCTGCAAAAGCTTTCTTTGTGTATAAAATAAATCTTTCAACGGCCAAAGGACTATCTACATTTAAAGTTAAGGCTCTCTTAACTAACACTAAAGCCTGCTTAGGAGATAGGGATCCTTGCTTTGCAGCTTCTCTTATAGATAAAGCCACTTCTCTTTTAATTTTATTCTGTTGTTTTTTAGCTTGACGTATTGCTTGTTTAATTTCAGTGGATATTTTTCTGAGAAGTGTAGTAGATGTTGCTTCTGTAGTAGAAGGTGTTTTCTTTTTATCTAACGTCCTGTCTAATACCCTATCTGCTATTCTATCCTCTGTAGTAACTTCATCCGCTTCTACTTCTACATCCTCAAGTACCGTCACATTAACTTCTTCATCCGCTGTTGTATCTGTTTCACTAAGAGCAAACACTTCCCCTGTAACTATTGGAGCATCAGTACCCTCTTGATCTACTTCTACTTCTATTTCACTTAGAATATCAAAGTCTGTATCTTGTAACACTTCATTGTTTTGTATTTTTTTAGACACCATTACTAATGCTCTTAATACTCTATCAGGATCTTTGGAAAGTTCTTTTTTAGCTTTTTCCAAACCAAGTAGGGATGCTATATTTTCAACAAAATTAGTTATACTTTTTAATGCTTTTGAATTTCTTCTAATTACATCAAATTTTTCACTTATAAAACCTAATGCTTCAGATAAAAATTCTTCGGTTTGTATTGGCTTTCTGTATAGTTGTGAAAATTTAACTAACGCTTCTCCGATGTTTTGAAGTTCCTTGTCATTAGAATTTTGTAAAGTTTTTTGTAGTTCCTTTACCATTTTGTCGGTAACTCTTCTGATTTTATCTTTATTACGACCAAACTTTTGATATAAAACTGCATGGAATAATTCATGAACTAAAGTCCCTATTCCTTGATCACCATCCAAATTAGACACATCAATAATTATAGCGTTTGTGCCATCTGCATCTAATCTAAAAGCTCCAACTGATTTACTTTCTCCTCTATATTTTTCATAAGCACTTCTTGTTTCTGCAAAAATAATTTTTGTATTAGGCAGTACGTTACCTAATAGATTAGCCGTCCTCTTTAAAGCTCTTAATTTCTTGTTAAAGGTATTTGTTATTTCACTTTTAATTTTATTAAACCTTCTTTTTCCTTGGGGTGTTTTAGGGTTGAATCCTTCTTTTTTAGTTTGAGAACTTGCTGTGTTAGATATACTTTTATTTCTTCCTTCTGCTCCAACATTAACAACATTTTTATTTTTGTTTTCTGTTGCATTAAGAAGATCATCTAATTCTTGTTCTGCTTGTTGCTCTGTTATAGCTTCTACTTCAGCAACAACTTCATCTTCAGGTATTACCTCCTCCTGCGTTGTCGTGTCGACGTCACTGTCGGTGTCGCTGTCACTCGTTCCGGAAGGTCGCTGAACCTCACTGGGTACTCCTTCAGCCACTTCCCCAACAGTTGTGGATTCGTCTTGGCTAGTTTGCGCCACTGCGCTCGGCTTCGTACTGGCATCTTGTTCTTGTTTTAAAATTTCTTGTTTTTTGTTTGCAATGTCTTGCTCGGAAAAACCTATTAAGTTTTCACCTCTTTCTTCTCTCCCTTGGTTTTCTTTAGTTATAGCATCAATAGCTTCTTGATTACTTATTTCTCTTGCATCTTTTATGTCAGCCGATGGAGTTACTTTTTTCTTGCCTGCTTCATCAGAAATTCTTTTAATTTCTTTATCGATTGCAGCTATTCTAGTATTAGTATCTTCACTAAAAACCTCATCTTGTGTCTTTAATAAATCTTGAAGTCTAGTTTTTTCTGCTAGTAAATTAGTCAATTTAATAGACAATGATGAATTTCTTAGATTTTCAGGTAATTTATTTTTATACTGATGATAATTCTTAACTTCATTTACAATTTTGTCTGCGCCAATCTGATCAATTAATCCTTGCTCAACATACATCTTCATATATTTTTGAAACAATTCTTGATTAGAACCTAAGCGATTGTAAAAAGTAACTCGTGAAGTGTTTATACTTCCTGCTCCACCTAGTAGGCCTGCGGATGCAAACGCAGCAATAGAGTTATTCATTACACTGTTCTTAGTAAAAACAGGTTTAAACAATTCTTGACCCGCCTCTTTGTTGATTTTATTTTTAGCATATTCCTCACTAAGTAATTCTAAGTTTTCTTGAACTGCTTCGAAGGTACCTTCAACAGCTCCTCCTTTTAAAAAATCTAATACTTTACCAGGAATATTGTTAGTAGTTTTGTTTTTAATTAAATACCTAGCTATTTCTTTTGGTGATGTTCTTGAAAATAATTGTTGACCACCTATGTTTGGAGAAATTGTAACTGCAGTTATAGCTCCTACCAAACCTGTTGTTGTAGCAACTTCATTAGCATATTTATGAGCTAAATTATCGGGTAATCCCTGCTCTCTAGCTTCTTCTAATACTTGATTGTAAGTAGATGAATAAACTACAGCTCCAGTACTTAACATTGCGTTAGCTCTCATAGTAGCTTCTTTAGTTAATTTACCCATCCCTATAGCTGAAGTAAGCTTACCACCTCCCTTTAAAAGAGCTCCTGCACCCTTCATTCCTACAAGTTGAACCGCAAGATTCCCTGTTACGTTGGCCCCCATTTGATAAGTACCATACATACTAACTGTTGACTCTGTTGTGTCAGATAGTTGAGCTTTATTTTTTATTGCATTTAAATCAATACCTGCTTGTTCTCCAAAAAAAGCAACATCCACTTCTCTTTCTTCGTCTATTATTTGCCCTTCTGGTGTTACAATATATTTTTTCCCATCATGGATTACTACTTTACCTTCAGCATATCCAAATGATGTAGGGTCTGTCCATAATAAATTATTTAAATTTCTATGTATTCTTAAATCTTCTGACATAGAATTTAAACCTACAAAATCTAACACAGTAGAACCTAAATCTACAGTAGCTCCGTAACCTCCTTCTAATATTTCTCTACCTCCTTCATATCCACCATGTATAATATCTCCAGGGTTATATAGCCCCATGTCTCCTGATGTATATTCTTCAGCTAGCCTAACCTTTTTTTTGTATAAATGATTATTTAAAAAAGGTAAATTTTGACGATTGTATTCACCAAAATTTAATATTAATTCTTTTCTATTTTGTTTAAGTTTATTTAAAGCATCTTTGTTTTTCTCTGGATTTAATTGTAACAAAGCCTCTCTGTCATCTAATGTTTTTATTTTATCTTGAATGTATAATCCTAAAGCTTGTGATTTCTGTAGATCTAGAGCTAAAGCACCCCTGTCTGCATCATCTTCATCTTCAAAATCCTGGTTACTATATTTATCTATTAAATTTAAATTACCATCTTGAACCGATTGAATAATCCTGTTTCTTTTATCTAACCCAGCTTCTGTGGTAACTTCTTCGTCAAAGTAATTTGTAAGTTCGTTTAAATCAAATCCACTTAAGCCGCTATACAAGCTCTCAACTATTGCAAGTTTATCAGGGTCAGCATCAACTTTTTTTGATAATGTATTTGTTCTTGCACCCATCATAGTTTGCGCATCTGAAGATTGAGTTGGATCAAAAGATTTATACTTATAAATAGAATCATCAGAAGTATTATCTACATAGGCTTCTAATTTTTCTTTAACTTTTTGTTCAAATTTTTCTATAACATCAGGGTTGTTTTCTAGAAATGTATTTAATTCATCTTCACCTGTTATATTATCTAACTCAGGCATTTCAGTAATTATTTCACCAATCATTAAATTTTGATTTATAACATAAGGTTTGTTTGGGTTGAACTCTATACCTTTTTGTGTATCAGATGGTGCAGATTTTACAATAGACTTTATCTTATTGTCTAATGAAGTTTTTTCTAATAAGGTTTGTGTTACTTTAAATTGATTTACTCTACCTATTCGTTCTTCAGGTGGTTTAATCAAATTTTCTTGCACCTCAGTCATCCCCATCTCAGTAACTGTAGGATCTACTCTTTGAATTCTAGGTATTGTTCTTTCTTTTGTTTTAAAAAGATTATCTACATATTCTGGATCAGTATTTAATTTTAAACCCGAAGGTAAGTTCGAACTTTGATATTCGGAAGGAAATAAGTTTGGAAAATTTTCTTCTTTTTTTTTTAAGCCAAGTAATACTTCGAAGTTAAGCTGATCTAATTTATAACCCTCTTCTTTAGCCATGAGGTAGGCTAAGTCTGCAGCTTCAGTGTTTGTTTGAAGTAGTGTGTAGAATTCAGACATATCCCCATTGTAACCCTCTTCAACCGCTTGATCATATGATAATCTTAGTGCTTCTTGATCCATTTTAAATACTTAATCTTTATTAATTTATATTCGCCCATCTCCCCTCATTTCTACTTGAAAGGGATCCAGCTGGAGCTTGTTTAGAATTTATAATTCTTTGTAAGGTTGCAAGATCTACATCTCCTGTTACTGTATTCACTATAGTAAAAGTTTTTCCGTCCTCTATAGTTATTAAATTTCCTTCATCATCTTGCTCAAGCTTTAATGATTCAGTCTCTCCTGCCTTATTAGTAAACGAAAGAGAATTTCCTAGTTGTTGTTGATATTGTTTATTTAAGTCTTTTATTTGTTTCTCCTTGTCAGTCTTAAACAGACTTTCATCATTTAGTATTATTTTAAGAGCTTTAGTATGGGCTGTTGCAGCATCTTTGTTCTCCTTATTAATTATATTTGTTTGCTCAATAGTAGTAGGTGCAGATTGATCTATACCATAGCTTTTTTTATCTATATCAGTTGCTGAAATATCAAGAATAGGAGTTTTATATCTTGAATTGAATATAGCTTTTTGCTCTTCTGTAAGTCCACTTAAATATCCAGATTCAATATCTGAAAATTGTTGAGTGGTTAATTCACCACCATTAAATATAGGGAATAATTCCGCGGTTATTTGGCTTTTTGTTTTTACTTTACCATTTGGATCTATAAACTGAACTGGAACAGGTTTTGCAGATGTATTGGTAT